>WOR8_10007460_pt1 | contig 10423 bp, 10 predicted proteins | sample DeeMarSeWOR38_10_FD_19890 | JGI IMG/M metagenome (IMG submission 19890)
TGGTGTTGTTTAAATCCTTGCCCTCCATTCGGAAAAAATGGTCGGCGGCCCCGGGGCCCCCAGTCCCATTTTTATAAACAAAATTGTGAAAGTACCGGCTGAACTTTTTTTCGGCAGCAGCCGCCCAGGGATCCAATGCACCTGCTATCGTGAGTCCGGCAGCGCCGATAACCGCGCCTTTGACGAAGTCTCTTCGTGTTTTTATCATCACTGTTTCTCTCCTTGCGCAAAGTTTTTAAAAATGCTCGTGATAATTCTCCCTGAATATGCGAATCGGAAAAGCCTTGGTTTTTTCACGAAAGAAACGGCAGAGAGACAAACCGTATTTTTCTTATATAATATCCATTGTTTTCCTATTTGAAATATTTTAATGCAATTCTATTTTTCGGGATCAATGCTCTTTGATCCGGTTCTGCACCTAATCTGCAGAAAATAATGCTGAATCTGCAACCAGAAAATTGAGGCCGGCAAGAATACTGAAAAGAGGAGGCCAAATGTCCGGAGAGAATCATAAGGAAATCCATTGGAGACGGCGCGATTTCATAAAAACAACCGCCCTTGCAGGCATGGCCGCCACCCTGCCGGAGACAGGGTTTACGGGACAGGATACCGAAAGTCCGTCAGAAAAAGGGCTGAATAGAAAGAGTCTGCTTTGCATTAGCGACTCCCCGGAGGCTTATGAACAATTTATTGAATCGATAAAGACTATCCCGGAAACAAACCTCCTTGTTACCACACTCAAGGTCGATTTTCAAAAACCCCAGGAAATCATCCCGGTCATTCGCGGCCGGAACACCGATATTCTGCTCATGTGCATATCCCGATTTACGTTCAGCTTCGGAAGGCTCGGCGATGCTATGAGTGATTTGAATATCCCCATAATAATCCTTTCCGCCAACAAGAATGTAATCCTGATTGACGCGAATCTCGCGGCTTCGTTGCGGGCAAACGGGGCCAATGTGAAGCTTGCCATATCGCAAAAACAAGCGCTGGAACTGGTGAAAATCGCGGCATCACCGGGAATTCTCGAAGACAAGAGAGCGTTGCTTTACGGAAGGCCGTTCGATTCGACCAGCGTACCCGCATACAGCCTCTCGGAAGAGCAGGTCGTCAACAGTACGGGCGTCAGGATCCTGTACCGTCCGATCGAGGAACTGGCGGCGCTTCTTAATGATGTCGACGAAGCAAGCGCCGGAAGTGAGATGGCGAGGTGGAAAAATGAAGCGATGGAAATCGTTCAGGTTTCGGATAAAACAATTCTTGATGCATGCAGGCTGTACATTCTGTTGCGTTCCATTATTGAAAAGGAGGGATTGTCTGCAATTTCAATTGACTGTCTTAGCTTTTCCATGAGCCCGAAGCCGATTTTGCCGTATCCATGTCTCGCATTTTCTCGATTGAGGGATGAAGGAATAGCGGCCACCTGTGAAGCGGATGTATATGGAATGCTGTCGTTGATGTTTTTGCAGGAAATCAGCCGGAAGCCCGCCTTCATGTGCAACGTGAATTCAGTGAATGTGCAGGAGTCCACAATTTTACTCAGTCACTGTACTGCACCATTAAAACTGCATGGCTCGAATGCTGCACCGGTGGGATACAGACTTCACGACTATCATGGGTTCGGAAGAGGGGTCGTGCCGGAGGTTGAATTTACATTGGGCATGGAAGTTGTTGCGGGTGCGTTCACCAGGGATTTGAAAAGCTTTGTATCGTGGCCCGGCCGAATTCTGGGTCAAGCGAAGGATACGGAACGCTCTTCATCAAAGAACAGCATCACACTCGATGTTTGCGCAAATACAATGGATGTGAAAATAAAAGATGCAGACCATTTCCTTCAAAACATTCCGGGTGCCCATCTGATTATGATCGCCGGCAATCATACAAATGCGATTGAAGACGCACTGTTCGGAATGAATGTCAGCATCGTCGGACCTTCGGATTTCACACCGCCCGACGTGTGATAAATATTGGTTTTGAGCTTCCCGACACATAGGTTACAGAATATTCCGGAATAAAGTGTTACCTATGTCTCCGGAATGGACTGTATAGGAACAGGATTCTGCCCGTCTTCGTTCGCCTCCGCTTCGCTACGGTGAACTACGCCGGGCGCCATGCTTCGCCCTGCATGCAAAGGATGGCGGAGGAAGCAGGATTCGAGGCTAAATTATAGTTCTGATTAAAGTAATAAATGTGATCAATCCATTAATAAGTCCATATTGCCTTTCAGAACCTGATCCACTCTGGTAGTACTTTTCCCTGTTAAATAGTCTTTAATTTTGGGCGCAACACCGAAACCATAGCTTCGCACAATTGTAGCACTGTCCGGATCGATATCCGTATGTACGAGGGCATACAGTATGCTTTGCATCCGTTCTGAAGCTTCCGTTCTGTCCCCATGCGTCCATCCGTTGACGGATCGAACCGAAGGTTCATGAAAGAGTGACATATCCCATCGCGCCTTTTTCACCAGCCTTGATTTTGCCGGTCTTATCGAATTCGTTTTTGTTTTGACCTGCTTGAGAAAATCCGGGTCCGGATCCTTATAAAATGGAACAACGTCGACACGGATTATCTCCCGGTTGCTTTTTATCTTTTCTTTGTAATTTCGGGTTGTCTTTTCCCGGTAACGATTCTCAAACCGATGTAGTCCGCTTTCGTTTTTCATCAGAGAGAAGGCGCCCAGCCCGCAGATATGTATAAACACACGGTCTTCCCTGTCGCTGTAAAACTCTGCGAGTATGTCGCTGTCTATCTGCAATTTTTTAGTATAGGAAGCATACATTTGAGCCATTTGCGGGATTGCATTTTGTGCCTTACCGGTTCGGTCAACCAGTGTTATGCACACCAGCGCATCGCCCAGATCCCGTATATCTCTGCTGCTCGCTATGAACTGTATCCGTTTGAACTGTTTTTCCAGTCGATGGAGCTGCTCCCTTAAAGCCGGAATGCGGTCACCGGGTACTGTGCCGCCGAACAGTCTATTATGGAGACCCGTAAGCTCGTTCTGTAAATTGCTGTAGAAAGCCAGAAACTGGTCCAGTTTGTGTATTTTATCGAATGTTTGTCTTCGTCTTTCCGTATCCTGGTAGAAGTCAGGATCCTGCGTCTGGGCCAGAAGACCGGTTTTTTGTTCAACCAGCGGCCTGACCTGTAGATCCAGGTCGGGCAGTCGCTCGATAAGCTCAAAGGAGATTTGTTTCAGGGAGTCGGCCTTGTTGCTTTTCCCGGATACAGGCCGTATTCCCCGCTCTACCGGTGCTTTTACCTCCAGCTTTTCACCATTCTGAAACAGGTGCAGCACCGACTCTTCCCGGACCCGGCCTTCGGCGATAGCCCTGGCAATAGGAAGCAGTGCATGTCTTTCCACTGCGCGTTTCAGCGGTCTTGCGCCGAGATGTGGAGAATAACCCTCCTTCACGAGGAAAGAGAGTGCCGAAGGATTGATATCAACAACAATCTTGCGGCGTGTGAGACCGCTTCTTTGAAGTACGGTGTCGACCTCCTTTTGAGCTATGCTTTCTGCCACTTCCAGCGAAAGAGGACGAAAATTGATAATACGGTCTATCCGGTTAATAAATTCCGGACGGAAAAACCGGAACAATTCTCTGTTCGTTTTCTCCCTGTCGGAAGTAAGCGTTGTATTAAAAGAAGCCGGATTGAATCCCGGGGGAGGAATAACGGATGATCGTGAGCCGATATTGGTAGTAAGAATGACAATTGTTCGCCGGAAATCCACCGTTCGGCCCTGGCCGTCCGTCAGCCGACCTGCATCGAATATCTGCAGGCAAATATCGAATACATTGACATGAGATTTTTCGATTTCATCAAATAATACAACCGAAAAGGGGTGTTGGCGTATGGTATCGGTCAGAATCCCATTTTTAGCGGCCGTTCCGATCAGCCGCTCAAACCCATCATTGGCCGCGAACTCGCTCATGTCAAAGCGCCGGAGACGACCGGCATTGCCAAAGATAAACTCCGCCAGGGATCGCGCCAGTTCCGTTTTCCCCACGCCTGTCGGGCCGGCAAACAAGAGAACGCCCATCGGTTTTTTGGGATCGGTTAATCCTGCTTTGATGAGTACAACCAGGTCCAGAATTGCATCAACCGCTTCCGGTTGACCCATGACACGCTTTTCGAAAAATTCCCGTACATTATGGATATCCATCGGGATACTGTCGTCCAGTAGATCCGCCGGAAGACCCGTTGATTGCGTAATTACATCCAGAATGTCCCGCAGTTCCGTCTGTGCCGGCTGCTCTTTCCCGTCGGCTGCCAATTTCCTTAAAAGGCCGGCGGCATTGCCGGGTCTGCGGATATTTCCCAGAAATGAATCGCTCAGTTCAAGGACCTGATCCAATACCTTTTCGGAAATCCGTAATCCCGTTTCCTCACAAATTTCTCTCAGGATGGAAATTGTCTGAGCAGGATCGGCTTCGGAAAGCAGAATTCTTTCATAGATCTGCTGCAGAGACGACTCACGGCCAAATCCCCTTTGAAACTCCTCCAGGGAACTTTCTCCAAGAACACGGATGGAACCGTCTTCAATATGCGGAGAAAGTGCGGTCGCAACATTGTTATCAGTTACACTGGATCGTCCAATCGATGCGATCTCGCTGATATTGGGGATATAGATCAGGACCCGCCTGGGTTTTGCGGCAAGTTGAATCAGGTCCTGAAGCTTGGTTTCCCACTCTCCAAGGAATTTCGTTCCGGAGAGGAAATCGGAAGGAGCCACACGTATGACGCGCCATCGGCCGTTCTCCGGTTTCATCAATTCATAGACAAGTTCATTTACAACGGCAGTCTTCCCGGTCCCCGGATCTCCCAACAGGACGACGGAACGGGCGTTGGGAGAGACAATGAATTTTTTTACGACCTGTACTTTTTCCTCAAGAAAATATCCTCGAGGAAGAAGCGATTTTTCAGCTAAAGAGGTAAGGTCGACGCCAAATTTCGACAGTTCTGCAACGTTAACCTGTTCGGCGGTACTGGACGCGAGGTATTCAGACAACCTGGAGAATTGGTTGGAACCAATCCGTTTCAGCGCTTTTAGCGCCTTCATGAGCACGGGATTGCTGCTCGGAATCCCGATGTCGGCAACTCCCTGAGCCAATTTCTGCTCAATCCAATCTGCACATTTTTTCTGAACATCCACATTATAGTCTTCTGAAAGCGCCGTTAAGAAACTTTCATAAACCTCCGGAGATTCCTGGGCGCCGAGGACCTCGGCCGCCGCCAAGCGGATATCATACGAGGGATCGCTCGCAAGCAGTTTTTTCTGCAAATCAATAAATTCAATCTTTCCTTCCGTTGATCGTATGGCGGCCAAACGTACCGCATATTCCCTGTCCCCTGCCAACATTCTTAATTCGGAATCGAAATCTCCCGGCGGCAGGGTGGGAATAATCTAAACTATCTTTTGCCGAATTCTTAAATCCGTATCCTTGACGAGATCCCTGACAGCTTCAAGTATGTTTGATTCATCCCGGTCTTTCGCCGCGTCCAACGCGGCCAAACGCAGGGGGACCTGCTCCGCTTTCAAAAGCATAACAATGACGTCTGACTCAGCTCCGCCGTTTTCTCTCAATGCAGCCGCAAGCAATCCAATTTTCTCGGAAGGATCGTCATAATTACCGCTGCGCAATAATTCAATCAGGTTCTGGATATGGTCGTTCATTGGACATTCATCCGAATGGAAAAACTCTCACTTTTCTGTAATGAATACGGCTCAAATAAGCAGGGGAATATTGTAAGACCTAATTACTGAAACTGATATTAATAATTGCATCCGGTGCTTGGATTCTGATTGGCTTTAAGGCAGATATGTCTTCGATATAAAGTTTTACCTCGATATCATCGAGTTTCAGGACCTTCCGCGGCAGGGGTTTTCTCAGCCGGTTGTTAGGACTCAGGATAAAGGTGCACATTGATAAGAGCTTACTTTATAAATGATTATGACCCAGAAAGAATACAGGCGTCCCGGCGTTACTTATCCTGTACTGTAGTTTCGTACCTAACCCCGTCAGGCACAGGCACTGGAACCTTCACGGTGATACCATAATCACCCGCTGTTTTATCTGATGTATCCACTGCGATAAATGCTGTGTAGCGACAAAGAAGGTTATAGGTTATCGATGTTTTTATGATTTCATTCATGAGCTCGGGACTCCTATTGCTTATTTCCATCGATGAAAGATCCTTGATCTTCCATCTCGCCCACATGCTCGTGATAGCTGGATGCTTTGAATCTTTCCCTGTAAACATTACCCCTATCAGTTCCTATGCATACTCCTAATATTTATGCATTATTCTAAATAATCTCACTCAATACGCTAATAATTTTTCAATTCTATTAAGAGATAGCAAATAAAGAAACGTGGAATTTCATCCGTGCGCATACTGTTTTTAACCAGATGTTTACGTCCTACCATCTGACAAAAAACACCCAAAAAATAAGCTGTTTGATTGACTTACGGAAGGGTTATGACTGGGTGTTAGGAACGCGTTTCGCAACTGGGTGATGGAGGCGGCGCAGCAGTACGATCTTATCAGCCGGATATTGACTCTCCATTCACGACGGAATGCCCATGACAATCATAAGCGCCCTCTCGCCGGCTCGGGGATCTTCCCTGAATTTTGGCTTTCATTTATTGTATATTATTCAGCGACAGGCTAAGAGACATCCGGACGCAATAGAAACGACCGGTGCGAAAGCCGAGATAGGCCGATAGACAGACTCGAGATATCCGGAAGGGAGGAGTCCATGCCGTCAACGAAAATCAGCTACATCGAACTGACGCACCAGGTGGTACGGGAATCGCACGAACCGCTCCCCTTTGCCGAAATTATGGGTCGGGTCCATGCACTCGTACCTATCTCGACCAGGAATCCGAAGGGAACGATTCGCAATGCAATCAGCCAGAGCCGTCTGATTGTGAATACCGGTGATGGACGCTACGGATGGAAATACCGCGTGATTAATGGATCCGTGCTACGCCTCACGCTGTCGGAAGCGAATTGCCGGGGCGAGGCGCTTGAATACCCCGAAGAACTGCGCGAGGCGCTCTATCCCGCTTTCTTTACCATTCAGAAATACAATGACCGCGAGCCGGTCCATCTCAAATTGCCGGACGGCGCGACCATACGCCTCCCGCTCGATCATTTGCGGGAAGTGCGCTGCTGGGGGACTCGCGGTACGCCGGAATTCTGGAAGTGGTTCAGATCGCTGCACGCCAAACCGGGGGACGCACTGATCGTCCGCGTGCTCGATGGCGAAGCGCGTTTGTACTCCGTCGAGTTTCTGTCGCGCGAGGCGCGCGATGAAACGGCGATTGCCGCACGCAATCAGCAAATCGTTCAAGCCGCGCTGGAGCGTCGTCGTCGCACGCGGTGGGGCGTCTCCGAATGGGACATGGCTTCGCATTTGCTCGCCATCGGATTATACAGACATCCCGTGCCGCCGGACCCGCTGAAAGAGATCCAGACGCCCGACTTGTGGGAGCCGGAGTCGATCAAAAAGCCCGTGCGCGCAGACTGGATGGACACCGGACGCGACGATTCAGCGCTGATGATCGAGAGCTTGATGCGGCAATTGTGCGATCCGACGCCGCCGTCGACAAGGAAACATGGGCCGGCGGCCATTGTAGGAGTTGCTGCCGCCACTTCGATTTATCAACTTATGATTACGCTACGGGATAGTGATCCCGCGATTTGGCGCAGGATTCAAGTCGCCGACACCATTCTGCTGCCTCATTTGCACGGTGTCCTCCAATTGGCCATGGGTTGGACAAACTCGCATTTGCATTCGTTCCAGGTTGGGAAACTGGCTTTCACCGAACCGTCGGAGGATGATTTCCTCCCAGTCATTGACTACCGTTCCGTGCGTTTGAATCAAGTCGCGCCGGCTGTAAAAGGTAGTTTCAGCTACCTTTATGATTTCGGCGATAGTTGGGAACACGATATCTTTGTCGAGGAAATCCTGCCGGTCGAAAAGGGCGCGCGCTACCCGCGATGTTTGGAGGGTCAGCGCGCTTGTCCTCCGGAAGATGTTGGCGGGGTATGGGGCTATTCTGATTTTTTGAAAACGATTCGCGATCACCGGCATCCGGAACATGCCGAAACGCTCGAATGGGTGGGCGGCGCATTCGATCCCGAGAAGTTCGATTTACAGGGCGTCAATAACCTCCTGCAAATTTTCCAATCGTCCCTTGAACGCCGGGCGCGAACCGTATGAACGCTCCCGATTAGAGATGATCCGGTTAAAAAGGAACGTGAACAATGAAATCATCCCGTAAAAATTCCCCTCGGTATCCAATCGGCACGTTGATGGCTTATGGACCTGACAATACTCGTGCTACCAAGCTGGTGGCCGCCGTATTCAGGAAACCGGGACAAGAGGAAGCAACCGCGCTTTATCGATGGTTTGTCGAAACAGGCGATGCCCGCAACGATCCTGCCGTTGGTGCCGAAGTAGCCGCCTTTTTCAAGCAGTATGGCGTGAAGGAAACAGCGGTCTACGATCGCATTACGGGTTGCCCGCACGAGGAGGGAGTAGATTATCCAATGGGCCGGTCATGTCCGCAATGCCCGTTCTGGGCGGGCATCGATCGTTTCACCCACGAGCCGATCGTTCCTCCGGCCCCTACGCGGTCTCCGAAAGAAATCCTGGCGGAATTGACAACGAAAGGCGGGAAACAGCCCTTGGCAGCTCTGGAGAGCGCCGACGCCCATAGAGCGGCACTGGTCGAACCGTTGCTCCAAGCAATCGAGCACGGCCTGGCAAACCCGACCGGACTACCTGAAAGCGAAGGCATGCTCTTCAGCTATGCCACTTATCTGCTCGCGAAATGGCGCGAAACGCGCGCATATCCGTTCATCATTCGCTGGCTTTCGCTGCCGGGAGAAAACGCCTTCGACCTCGGCGACGATACGGTTGTACAGGACGGAGGCAGAATTCTCGCATCGACCTTTGACGGCGACTTCGAACCCATTCAATCGCTCATCCTCAACCGCCGGGCGAACGAATACTGCCGCGGGCAGGCGGTGGAAGCAATGGCGCTTTTGGCCGCCTGGGCCGAAGTGCCGCACGAAACGGTGGAAGCGCATTTTCTTTGGCTGGCACGCGAAGGTCTCGAGCGGAAATTCAGCCAGGTGTGGAACAATCTCGCCTCATCCGCCGCGGACATTGAAGCGCTGCAGGTTTTCCCCGAACTGCGGCGCGCCTATGATGAAGGGTTGCTCGAGCCGGGGTACATGCCGCCCTCGACACTGGACGAAGTGGAATCGGGGCCCCGCGGCAAATGGATCGAGCGCTATCGCAAATCGTATCCACCCGTCTCGGACGTGGCCGAGGAAACTTCCGGCTGGGCATGTTTTTCCGAACCGGCCCGCGAGTCGTCCGCGCGCCGACTCGCTGATTTGGCTTACGAACACGCGAATATCCAAACGAGGCAAAGCCCGAAGGTCAGCCGCAACGATCCCTGCCCCTGCGGCAGCGGCAAGAAATACAAAAAATGCTGTGGCGCATATTGATTTTTTAGTAAGAGATGGTCGAAAAAGTTGTGGCAAAATGCGGGAAATGAAAACCTGGACACCCATTATTATATTCCCCTTGGAAAACATAAAATTTCAGTGGGTGTCCACGTTGTGTGTGTGTGTGCTGGATTATGATGGGGAAGGAGACATTAAAAACAGGCGTTTATTTTGCCGCTAAGTGTTTCTCGATATAATACATAGGATAATTTCACCCAAAATCATCATGTTACCCTTTGAAGCATTCTGCAAAATCGAGTCTCTTGTTTAAAGGGAAACCGCCTGACAATCCGTCAGCCAATACTGATGATGGGAGGAGTGAATAACAATGGAAACAAACCACAGGGACTCGAAGCACCCTCTTCATTCCTGAAGATGAGCAGCTCATATTATTGCGAAGGCGTAAAACATCCGTCTTTATTGCCTGTCTCTTAAAGCCTCAAAAATCATGGAGGCACCCCATGCTATGAACACCGCTGGAAGAAGCCAAACCGTACTGAATGGGAACCAACCCATGCGTTCAGCAAAGAGTCCGATTCCTACGATAATAAAGAAGACGCCACAGCCTATGCCCTTGCGCTCCTTTTTTCCGGAAATGTTGTGGGATTTAGTTCCAGAACCCTTTTCTATATCGCTCATTTCATGATTCCCTTTTCCGATAGGATGGCTACATCCTGATTCCTGCTTTATGGGCCTTTGTGAAACGTTTGCCCATTATATTAGGCTGAGGCTCAGGGAGGAAGGGAAATTCAGAGGAATGCTGGACACCCATTGTTTATTTCGAGGGGTTGAGGGAAACCTGGACACCCATAAATTAGGCATCCATGGTTTTACATTTTTCTCATATATGTTTTTCCAGGGATAGGCTAGATAAAAAATTTTAAGAAGG
>WOR8_10007463_pt1 | contig 10421 bp, 7 predicted proteins | sample DeeMarSeWOR38_10_FD_19890 | JGI IMG/M metagenome (IMG submission 19890)
AAGATTTGCTTTGTACATACCTATAGCGGAATCCATTTGGGCGCCGTGAACAACGACCCCATCGGCTATTGCGGTTTGGGGCACATAGAAGTCCTCGACCTTTTCTCCATTTCCTCCAGCGCTTACATCAGCCAAGCCGTAAACAGTATACGCAGCGGACGCATCTTTGGCCATGAATACACTGGTGACAATGGAAAGCGCGAAACAAAACATTGACCACCGAGGCCTCGAATGCAATAAATGAATCGAACACTTCATGACGGACTCCCAGATATGTCTGATGAGTACTCGCTTTCGACTAGATTCAGTATGGCACGGGGGAGCCTTTTGTGTCAATTCCAGGGGGGTATGTGATGTGAAGTCCCATCAAATCGGTGGAGTATTTTGCCTGAGGGGAAGCTTTTTTATTTACTGTATTGACATCACTTATCTTTTCCCCTAAAAGGCTTAGCACCTCAAAGAAATAATTGATATGGTGCATGGAAACGAAACTCTATCTTGACATTTTGCCCCAGCCCAACAACACGACCTGCGGCCCCACGTGCCTGCATGCGATTTACCGCTACTTCGGCGACCCGCTCCCCCTTGACCGGGTCGTTTCCGAGATCCCCCGGATAGAGGGCGGCGGGACACTCTCCGTCTTTCTTGCCGGCCATGCCCTGCGCCGGGGCTATCGGGCCACCATCTTTACCTACAACCTGCAACTCTTCGACCCGACTTGGGCCAACGCCACCCGGGATGAGATTGCAAGAAAACTCAGACTTCAAGCCGCCTGTAAAAAGAGCGTTTCCGGACTCGAGGTGGCCACCCAGGGTTACCTCGAATTTCTCGAGCTTGGGGGTCAACTTCGCTTTGAAGTTCTTACGGCCGGATTGATCCGAAGATATCTCAAACGATCTCTGCCCGTATTATCCGGCTTGAGCTCAACCTACCTTTACAACTCCGCCAGGGAATACGGTGAAGGAGCCGATCTCTTATTCGACGATGTCCGTGGCGAATCAACGGGCCATTTCGTGGTGCTTGCCGGCTACGACAAACAAGATCGAACGGTTCTGATTGCGGACCCGCTCATGCCGAACCCGCTGGCTCCGGGCCAGTACTACCATGTCAGCATATCTCGCCTGGTGTGCTCCATCATGCTGGGCACCTTAACATTCGACGGTGATCTGCTTATCATCGACCCCGCCACATGGAGAAGAGGGCGGCCATCTCCTCCCGCCGGAGGTGCAAATTGATTCCGTAGTAAAAGCGCTCTCGAATGCTCTTTTTACTTATGGTTTGCGTAGAAGAACGGCTGGTATGTTCATGGAGGATCATGAAATCTTTTCTAAGGTGACTGGCGGGAGGGCTGTGTTCACTTCCGCAGCTGTGAGTGGGGGAGCCCCTGGCCCGCCGGAGCGAAGCGGAGTCGGGAACAGGGAGGGTCCGCCTTCCCCCACGCGCAGCTGCGCTAGAAGTGACCAGGCCGGGAGGTTCGGAAGCACAGAAAAGACTTCATGATCCGTACCTGATAAAAATGTAATCTATTTGATGCTCTCATTAGTAAGTTAAGGGGGACACGCTTGTTGGTGATTGTACTTTGCTGTTATTTTAGACTGTATAATGACTAAAAGTAGTACCATATAGTTTTGTAATCATTTAGCTGTTCGCCAAGCTGCTCAAGCCGCTTGAGAAAATCGTATATTGGTATATCTTTGAACAGAAAGGTATCAACTGGAGCCATATATTTTTCCCATGGGTAGAATTCATAGATCCTGCTGCCGTCGTCGAGAATCATGATGAGGTCGTGGTCCTGCCAGGAGATGAGATGGTTCTTTCCCAGCTTGGGCACGTTGAAAACCAGTTTATCGGTGCGCATTATTCCTGACATAAGGCGTGCTTCTTCTTTGTTTTCCTGGAGAAGCCGAGCAATGGGAACTTTGAAATACTTGGTCTCGTTCTTGCCTTTCAGATTAAAGAGATAGTAGGGTGTAACTCCTATTTTTTTGAGATTCTCTCTAAGGAAAGAGGTTTCAAATTTTCTGCAGTTCTGTATGGTAAAGACTTGCTGATTTAACACATCGATACCGAGTTGCTTTATCTTGTCGACGGCTTGTACCATTTCCTCTGATATCTCATACGCGTTCTGAACGTGTGTCACAATAGAAATAGTGCGTTGGGGAGGGCTGTGGTATTTCTTTAGTGTAGCGATGAAAGTGTCGTTGAATCGCGTTGGGATTGTGACCAATAAACGTGTACCGATGCGGATTCGTTTTATGTGAGACATCTGTGAAAATGTTTCGAGGAAATGATCAATTCTCTCATCAGTCATGACAAGGGGATCACCACCGGTTATGAGGACTTCCTCAACTCCGGGGTTGCTTCTGAACCATGACAGGGCGTTTTCTATGCTTTTGTGAGGCTGGGAGGCAAGGTGGTCGTCAAGCTGCAAGACCTCCCAGTTCCTCTGGCAATAAACGCATATCTGGGAACAGGTCTTGAAAGGCTTGAAGATGGCGATCAAGGGGTACCTTCTGGTGACCAGGTCCACCGGCGAAGTGTCTCTCTCATTCATGAAATCGAGCAAGCTTGTTCCATTCCTGGAGACTTCGAGCACCTCGTCAAGCATATGACGATTAGGGATTACCTGAGCTCTGAGGCCCCAGGCGGCATTGGAGTGTGTTTGGAGTCCATCCATCAGTGATAGGTAAAATGGGGTAATGCCAAATGGGATTTTGTACTCGATAGCACGATTGATGCAGGCTTCCTCTTCGTCTGTGAGATCGATAACGCGGCCGATTTTCTCCGAAGTCTTAAAAACATTCTTCAAATGCCAGGAGTAGTCTGCCCAGTCTGTTTCAGAGGCCCCGAGCAGATCCAGTATCCTTTGTCTGTTTTCGACCCTGCGCTTCATAACTTCAGGGTCCAGACCGCTACTGTAGCCATTTTTCTTAATGAAATATTTGTACTGTTCTACCTTTTCGTTCAGAAGATTTGATCTGACAATGGCCGCTTCACGACCCTCCAGATGAACAAAGGCTGGCACTTCACGTTTACAAATTCCTGACTTTGAGTAGATACCGGAAAGCCCAATGACACCTTTGAATATGTGTTTCATATCCTCCAGGAAAGCGTCAGAGATGTCCGGCCACTCCTTTTGGCGCCAGTGTTCGGTAGCAAGTTTCCATAATGTGTTTAAACAACTGTGCTTTGTCTTGTGCTCGTTAATTGGTGCTATTAGATTTCGAAAAACCTCTATGCAATGTCGTGTATTCTTCTTCTCAAGTGGGTGGAGGGCACAGTTTATGTCATTTACCTCTTCCAGACACAGATTCAGATAGTTCACAAAATCTTTTCTGGCCTGAGATAGCGTGTCACTGTTGACGAGAATTCTCAAGATAGACGGATTTGCGTCAAACAAGTCGGATATTTTACTATAGGACGCCATATCTTTTACTTCTAACCAGCTGAAATATTATCGCTTAATGCAAAGTGCCTGTCTCAATGATGACGACTCCCTAACAGTGTTGGACTTACGGTTGTATTCTATTGTAAAGCAGCCCGAGCCCGAGAAGGTGCAAGCAAGTTCGGCAACTTGCCGGCAGCATGAAAGAGCTTTTGACGAATAAAACTCAGGGCTGGGAACGGATCGTCTTTGGCCCACAAACTGTAGGCTCGTTTGCCTTTGAATAATGCTCTCAAGTCGCTGAGTTTCAAAGTCTTTCGGAAGTATTCCTGAATCGTGTAGTATGCGAGTTCCTCATCTATCCATTTAATTCCTCGGGTAAAATCTCCCAAAATAGTGCAATTCTCTCCGATAGCCTCGCGGTAAGCCACATACGGGATGTCTAGACCTGTACTTACGCAAAATCCCTCCTGGCTGTCCGGCCTGCCTACGGTGGGCTCGATCACGTAAAACCTACCATCTGCCCTGGAGAATTTGAACTCAACTGAACAAAAGCCTATACAGCCTGCGGCTTTTAGCAATCTAACAGAGAGGTCTGCTATTTCTGGCACCCAGATGCTTTCTGCGACACTGAGCGTTCCAGCTAAATGTGGATGCTGGCGAAGTTTTTTTCCGGTGAACACCGCTAGGGGCTCAGCTTCTTGGTTGATGTACAACAAACAAAAATAGAGGTCGGAATCATCTCCGGGAATCCATTCCTGAATGATGAGGGGTCTATCTTCGATCTTGTGGTGCTCGATTTGCAGAAGAAGACCTTGTTTCGAGTCGGCATAGAGGACTTTTTTGTTTGGTAGTTTACTGTGCCAGCTCGAATCTTTGTACTCGGGCTTGACAATGCATGGAAAGGAGATCTCGTCAGCTATTTTCTTTGTGTCATCGATGCCGTTAGTAAAAAAGGAATCCGGCACCGGGAATGAATTGTTAGACGCAAATTCATGAAATTTCTTTTTGCTTATTTGAGTACGTATGACCTCATAATTTGGGAGGATGAACTGAAAGTAAGGTCGCAACTGGTGTTGATACTTGGAGATGGTTAACACACTTTCGTCGGTTGCACAGAAAAGCACCGCGGACTCGCGCAAAGTTGGAACGACATCCTTTAACAATCGATCAATCAGTGGTTCATCGCAAAGAGGCTTCTGATATAGTTTTTCAGAGAGATATTTGCTCTTGGCGCAACAGTCGCTCGGATTTTCATACAGGCCAATAACGCGTATGCCTTTCCGGCCGAGACTCCGTACTATGGATAAGGCCGCGGCATTAAGGCCTATGACTACTGCCGGTGGGTAGATCTGGTTTTTAGGTCTTGACACCAATGTTCCTTGGAAAATGTTCTATCGTTCGCCTCCGGCGAACTCGTTCAAATCGTTCAAACCGTTGAAACCGTTGAAATCGTTCAATGACTTCTACCATCCAACCTCCGAATTATAACCTCTGACCTATGACCCATTACCTATAACCTTCTTTTTGAACGAGTTCGCTGAAAGCGAACGATCGAACGATTTGAACGACTTGAACGCTGATTTTAGGATAGGCTCCGCCCGTTCAGGATCAGTTCACCTGTTGTAAGTTACTAAACTTATTGTATTGTTACGTTTCAACGACTGGTTGAGACGTTCTGTCGCGAAGCAGAGCTTCGCTGGTTGAAACCGTTCTATCGCTCAGCAAAGCTCCGCTTGTTCTATCATTCCGCTGCGCGGAACTTGTTCTATCACTCAGCAGAGCTTCGCTCGTTCAAGTTGTTCTATCACTACGTTCGTTCAAATCGCTCAAGACGCAAAGCCAATGAACTGTCTCTTGCGTCCAGAACGAGTTTGCCGCAGGCAAACGATGAAATGTATTGAAACTCTTACGCCAACGTTTTTCTCAGCTTTACAAGTTTGAAATATAGGGGCTCAAGGTTCTTGACGGATTCAAAGTCTTCTTGAGTGATATATTTTCTGTGGACGCCAATTTTCAAGTTCCCTACAGTTTCCATAAGAGAGCCGAGAGAGATTCTAAGAAATTGACTGAACTCTTTCTTACTTCTGATACTGCCCTCCGAAATATTCAACGAAACGGATGTGACTGATTTTCTTCCTTGTCTGACTAAATCAAACTTTTCATCTTCTGGATACTTGCTTAACAAGCCATATACCTCGTTAATTAACTTCAAAGAGAGATGCCACACTTCCAATTCTTCAAATCTGAACCTCATCATCGGTGCCCCTCCTTTGATGTGTTCTATCGTTCGCCTGTGGCGAACTCGTTCAAGTCGTTCTATCGCTGCGTTGGTTCAAATCGTTCGAGTCGTGAAGGCAGTAAACTGTCTCTTGCGTCTAGAACGAGTTCGCTGAAAGCGAACGATAGAACGACTTGAACGGTGAGAAAGTCGCTACGCGACTTTCTCAACTAAACTATGATGCAACTCCACCGTGGCCTGGTAGTGCATGAAGTTCAGCAGGACCCGAACCCGGCCCCGGTCGGAGGTCCAGTGATCGAAGATGCCCAGGATGTCTTTCATGGGGCCCTGGGTAACGCGGATTGGGTCATTCGTCCTCAGGGGCTTTTTGCGGATTAGCCCGTCTCTCTGCTCCAGGCTTTGAATCGAGGCCACCACCTCTTCTTGTATCGGAGACGGGCTAACACTCTCCGGGAGGATCTTGAAAACTCCTCTGGTCCAGCGAACGTGGGCAAGGCTTTCCTCCGGGTTGAACCGACAGAAAAGGTAGCCGGGAAAAAGCGGCTTTTCCGCTGTGATTTTCTTCACACCGAGGACTCTCTCCACCTCCATGCGCGGCAGGTAGGTGTGAAAGCCCTTTTCTCCGAGAAAATGCTGAGCGCGGAGTTCCTCCCTCGGCTTGGACTGCACCACGTACCATCTCAAGTCAGGGATCAGGGGTCGAGGATCAGGGGTCAGCAATCGCCACTGACCGCTTCTCTCATCAGGATTGTTCGAATCGAATTTCTTTTTATCAGAGTTCATAAAACGTAGCCTTTCCAATTCTTCGGAGTTTGTCCACCAACCCTCTTGCCATGGTCGGTTCGATCACTTCGTTTGTTATATCGTTCCGCTACGCAGAACTTGTTCTATCACTCAGCAGAGCTTCGCTCGTTCGAGTCGCTCTATCACTGCGTTCGTTCTATGGTTCGCCGCAGGCGAACGATAGAACGTTTTGAACGAATTGAACGTAAATTGCCGACCCCTGAACCCTGACTTTACCTCGCGCCTCTGCCCAGAAGAACTATCTTGAGGGTTTGAAAGATGATCGCCAGATCGAAAAAGGCATTCATGTTTTTTATGTAAAAGAGATCGTATTTGAGCTTCTCCTTGGCGTCTTCGACACAAGCGCCGTAGGGGTGGCAGATCTGCGCCCACCCGGTGATGCCCGGTTTCACATTGTGCCTCTCCCCGTAAAACGGTATCTCCTTTTTCAACTGCTCAACGAATTCGGGCCGCTCAGGCCTGGGACCCACAAAACTCATATCCCCTTTCAGCACGTTCCACATTTGTGGAATTTCGTCAATGCGAAGCTTCCGAATAATTCTCCCGACCCTGGTAATTCGGGGGTCGTCTTCAGTCGCCCAGACCGGGCCGCAACCCTTTTCTGCATCGCAGGTCATGGTTCGAAATTTGTGCAACACGAATAGTTTGTCTCCCTCACCGCATCGGGTTTGCGAGTAAAAGATGGGGCCAGGAGAGTCGAGTTTGATCAAAACTGCAGTGAGGAGAGACACGGGCAGAGCAACAGTTAGGCCCACCAGACTGATTAGCCCCCCGGTGAGCCTCTTGGTGAACTTGGTGAGATAGGATTTCTTGAAACCGTCGGAAAAGATGAGCCAGCTGGGTCGTAATCTTTCGATGAGAATCTTGCCCGCAAGTTCCTCGTAAAAGGATATGCCGTCGAGAACCTTGATACCTTCCATCTTGCAGCGTAGGAGTTCCGTACTGGGGAACTTCCCACGCTTTTCATCGAGAGCCACAACGATTTTACGAATCGACAATGCTGCGGCTTGCTCGTAAATTTGGTCGAGATTCGAGAATACCTGATGGCCGTCCAATAGCGCTGAGGACACGACCGCTGGATTGTCGAATATCGCCGCAATGTGGTAGCCGGAATCTCTTCTGAGACCAATTTCCCGGACGATGTTTTCTGCTATTTCGCCCGAGCCGATCAACATGATGTGTTCGCTGAACATCCTTTTCTTCAGGACCCAACTGTACAGGTAACGCCATGAACAGATGAAGACAACCAGGAATGTGATGCTGATCAGAAAGATTCCCCTGCCGAGCATGGTGAAAGGAAAAATGTAGTAAGTGACCGCCAGAATGATTGCAGAGATTCCAAGTGACTGGACCAGACGCAGGCCAAGTTCCTGGTATGTGTCCGTGACCTTCAGGTCATACAAATCATGGTAGTAAAGCGACAGTTGGCACACAGATGCCATCAACGCTATTTTCAACCAAATACTAAGGCTGGAAACTCGTATTTGAAAGGCGGGCCCGAATCTGATGAGCATGGCCAGCAGAATGCTGGCAACAACAAAGATCCCCTCTCCCAGAACGAACAGGATTTTTGTGGTTGGATAGTGTTTGTGAAGTATTTTGGGCACGTACCGCTGCCTTTTTGGTGGACATTTATTTAGCCATAGAAAACCTGGTCCTCAGGGCCAGGTTAGTCCGCCACCGGCGGATCGGCTCTTCCTGTAACTATTGCGCTGGAATGATGGAATAGTGGAGCATTGGAATAATGGGGTTTGCTGAACTGGTTCATATTTTGGAAAAAATGCTGTGAGTCCACGACTATAAATCAAAATAGTATTATGCTTTGCCCCCAATATGATTCATGATTCGCGCTCGCTTCGCTCCGCTCAGTCCCGCAAGCGGGATCCCACATTCCATTCTTCCATCATTCCACTATTCCATTGGGATTAAACTACACCCCTACGGGGTGAACTCAAAGCCGGGTCCTCTGGGCCCTGATTCTTTACCTGTTCCAGGTCGCCATTTGCTCCCCCCCTGCGCGGCTTGACTCGCAAGCTACCCCAAGGAGCCGGGATGGATCAATTGCTTGATTTCCGCTTGGATGTTCTTGAAGTCCTTTTGCGATCACCACCGTAGTACTTGTAGTAGTATTCATTTATGAAGGTGCCCTCGGTGCAGTTGAAGACCACCCCAAGGAACTTGTCTTCCCCGATCCTCTCCATTGTCTCCTGAACCAATTTTCGGGATGTTTTGCCGTATCGAACCACCATGACGATTCCATCGACAAAATTGCTCAGGACGCCGGTCTCCGCCGCAACCTGGGCGGGTGTGGAGTCCAGGATGATGTACCTGTCTGCATAGCGGTTCTTAACCTCTTTCAAGAGGTCCATCATCCGCTGGGAGGAGAGCAGTTCGTAAGGGGTTTCGGTCATGGTGCCTCCGGGCAAGATTGTGAGCTTGTCCACCGCTGTTTTGCAAAGGAGATCGCTCAATTCAGCTTCCTCTAACAGATAGTCAGAGAGCCCCCGGCAATGGCCCAGGCCGAAGACATTGCACAGGCTCGGCCTCCGCAGGTCGCACTCCATCAAGAGCACGTGTTCCTGTTTGCCGAGTGCGATGCTGACCGCGAGGTTGCCGGCCACGATGGATTTGCCCTCCCCGGGAATGGCACTGGTCACCATGATGATTCTGGGGCTAGATCGGTCCGGGGGGAACAGAAGGTGGCTGCGCAGCATCTTGAACTGTTCGGCAGCAAACTTGAATTGCTGGTTGCCATCCGGTGAGCAAGTGATCAGTAGCTCGTCCAGGGTATGCGACTGCAAGCTGGGTGAGGTGGCGCGGAACTCCTGCAGAGGTGGTTCCAAGCGCAGTGAGTCTATCGCCTTATGATCAACAGAGGGAACTTGCTCCATGGTAGGAGCAGGTTCTGCCTTGGTGGCGGCTCGTCTGCTTTCCTGTCCGGGGGAAGGCGCAGTTTGTTGCCTGGCCGTGGCGCGCTTGCTTTCCTGTTCCACAGAAGGCGCAGGTTCTGCCTTGGTCGCAGCTCGCTTGTTTTGCTGGTTCTTGGATGCTGCTTTTTGCAAAGCGTCAAAGAATTTTCCCATATCATCTCCAAGTAGTCAGGGCTCGGCGGTCAGGGGTCAGGCTGGAAAGAGGGCCTGGCGTTATCTGGGTTCTATTGGTTTCATTGGTTAGACACTTCAATTTGAACCAACCCGACCAATCTAACCAATTCAACCCATTCAACTATACATAAACCCTTTGCCTAAAACCTCCCACTCCAACCTTGCTGCAGTTGCTGTTCTATCGTTCCGCTGCGCGGAACTAGCTCAAATCGAAGGAACAATTTAATGCTTCGCGGTTAGAACGAGTTCGCCGAAGGCGAACGATAGAACGTCTAGAACAATTCGAACGTTCCTGGCTGACCTCCGACTTCTGACCTCTGATCTCTGTCCTCCGACCCCTGATCCCTGACCCCTACACATAACCCCTTATCTTCTCTAGCAGTTCTCGCAGATCCCCGCTCACCCAGAGCCAGACACCGACTCCAACGGCGAGAAGGAGGCAGCCGCTCAGGCAGCAGGCGAACACCCTGAACCGGTGTCTCTTCTTGATGTCGGCCGCAGTCTGCATCCGGGGAATGACCGCGAGCACCGGTACCTGTAAAAAGTCAGCAACCTCCTTGTGGTCGCGGAAAGATTGGTCAAAGTACTCCATACCCAGGGCCAGGCCGAAGCCTGCGGCCAGTCCCGCCAAGAGGCCTGTCAGTAAGAGCTTGGGTACGTTCGGCCTGAAAGGTTTTTCCGGCAGCTTGGCCCGGTCAATGACCTTGAACTGTTCACCCTTTTGTCGTTTTTCCATGTTCGAGGCAAGTTGGGATTGCAGTTTCTTTTCGAGCAGAGCATCATATTGGTGTTTGATCGTGTCGTAACCCCGCTGAAGCGAGATGAGTTCCAATTGCCTCCTGGGCGTGTCCTCGATTCGTTGTTTCAACAGGTCGATCTGTCTCTC
>WOR8_10008904_pt1 | contig 10421 bp, 10 predicted proteins | sample DeeMarSeWOR38_10_FD_19890 | JGI IMG/M metagenome (IMG submission 19890)
CGGTTAACGATGTTCAAGGCTAACATGGCTTCGTCCAACCATAGCGAGCGACCGGTAAGATACTGGCGCAAGCGCAAGGCAAATCCCAACAGCAGGATTACACCAGCAGTAAGGCCTTCCCAGGAAAATTTAGATTTGATCTTCTGGAAAAATGAAAGCGACATGTTCACCTTACATCCAATTATAGATCAAGAATACAGGTACTCTCAATCGGTTGTTGAAATCATCCAAGAGGCGTAAAATAAGCCAGCCAGGGTACAACTGGCAAGGATTAATCGTAATGTTGCCTAAAGAAGAAAGCGATCTTTCCACTGCAGACAGTAAACCGCCCAGTCCAAAGCCGGGCGGAAGGCACGCGTTTAACCCAGACCATTGCATCGCATAGGCAGTCAGACTCCTGCGTGATGTGATCGCACGCACAGGAGGTTGCCATGCTCAACATCTACCGAAAAGCAACGGATCCAAATCAGGAAGAAATAGATAAACTAAAAACCTGGGGGATCGAACCGGAACTAATCACCTATTCCCTGGATCAAGATGAAATGGCACGCGTGGAGCGGGATGAAGGGTACACTCTTCTCCTGTTGCGTATCCCGCATTTCCAGGGTGAAACACACGACATTCCCTACTCTACGATCCCGCTGGGGATCATCATCAAAGATAATTTAATCGTTACCATTTGCCGGCACGACAGTCATATCACCCGTATCCTCACCGACGGCAAATATCGCGGTTTTAAAACCGCAAAACGCTACCGCTTCGTGCTCTATGTGTTGCTCGAAACCGCCACTCGTTATCTGACTTACCTGCGTGAGATTAACCGTGCCGTAGATCATGTAGAAGATCAGCTCCAGAAATCCACACGAAACCGCGAATTACTCCAACTTCTAAAATATCAGAAAAGCCTAGTCTATTTCACCACCGCTCTACATTCCAACGAAGTAATGATGGAACGCCTGCAGCGTATGCGCATGTTCAATCAATATGATGAAGATGAAGAACTGCTAGAAGATGTCATCACCGAAAACCAACAGGCCATTCAAGTTTCCAATATCAACGCCGAAATCCTGGCAGGCCTAATGGACGCCTTCGCATCCATCATCTCCAATAACCTCAACGTAGTTATGAAAGCCCTGGCCGCTATCACCATCGTCATCAATATCCCTGCCATTGTGGCTGCCTTTTACGGTATGAATGTCTCATTGCCTGGTGAAGAACACCCACTGGCCTTTCTGACCGTCTTCGGGATCTCTATCGTCTTTTCCGGTTTGGCCGCATTCATCTTTTACAAACGGGATTGGTTTTAATGCAGGCTGAAATCGTCCATAATGCAGGTGGCACGCTTGGAGAAGGTCCAGCGTGGGATGCCAAAACAAAAACGCTCTATTGGGTAGACATCCTGGAAAAACGCGTTCATTTTCATCGAGATGATGAAGATGGATTTATCCAATTGGATCAGATGCCCGGCTGTTTGGCTCCATCCAAAGACGGTTCCCTGCTTGTCGCCGCCCGCGCATCCATTCTGAACATCAATCCTGCTACCGCTGAACAGAACTTTCTCGCCTCTGTAACTGAACCCTCCAACAACCGCTTCAACGACGGCAAATGCGACCCGGCAGGCCGCTTCCTGGCCGGAAGCATGAACATGGACGAGAAATCTCCTACCGGTGCGCTCTACTCTTTCGACGGGAAAACAGTCACACACCTGTTGGATGGTATCCGCATCTCAAACGGCCTAGCCTGGAGCCCTGATTACAAAACGTTTTACTACATCGACACACCTACGCGGAAAATCAAAGCCTTTGACTACGATCTATCCACAGGCCTGATCGCGAATCCACGCGTGGTCATCACCATCCTGGAAGGACTCGGCTGGCCCGACGGTATGACATCTGACACAGACGGCAACCTGTGGATCGCTATGTGGGGCGGCTCAAGTGTCACACGTTGGAATCCGCAAAAAGGGGAATTGCTGGAACGGATTCCGCTGCCAGCCAAGAACGTTACCTGCTGTGTTTTTGGGGGAGAAAATCTGGATGAACTCTATGTCACATCAGCACGCGTGGGATTGAACAAGGCCGATTTAACGGCCTACAGGCATTCGGGCAGTCTGATGCGTTTGAAAACCAGAATCCGGGGGATGCCTACCTTCGAGTTCGGGTAAAATCAAGGGCGTGGACAATGCTTCGATCCCATCCCAAAGAATCACATATCTGGATATTGCCAAAGGCATCGGTATTTTGCTGGTCGCGCTGGCACATGCAGATGTTTCGCTCTTTTCTCCCTATCTGCACCAGTTTATCTACTCTTTCCATATGCCGCTGTTTTTCTTCCTGTCGGGGTATTTCTTCAATCCCGAAACCCCTTTTTGGATACAGCTAAAGAAAAGATTCAATTCGGTTCTCAAGCCCTACTTTGTCACAATTTTATTGATCTATATTGCCTCTCTCTCTTTTACCAATATGCGCTTCCAGAATGTGTTTGGCCGTATCCTCAAGTCTACCAGCCTGTTTGCCTATGTTTTTTATCGCGTCGTTCTCATCCGCATCGAAAACCGTTACGTACGCTGGTTGATCCTGCTGGGATTGCAGGCCTTCGCGATCGCTTTCCTGGACGTATTTTATCCATTCTCGATCTCCCTGCTAGGCAAGGAATATGAGCTGTTTGGCCTGCCGTACAGCCTGGATCTTGTTTTTCTAACTGGCTTCTTCTACATCCTAGGCAATGAAATTCGGCAGGCAACTTCTGAGAAACTCTTTGGCAACCTATGGATATTGGTGGGCACAGGTGGCGGGCTCATCCTGCTAACGCTGCTTTTCGAACAACGCATTGATTTCAACACACGCGTATTCGAATCCTTCCCGATCAATACAGCCGAGGCCATCCTGGGAATTTTGTTTACGCTGGCAGTATCAAAGCAAATCGACTTGCGAACTACACGACTAGCCGCCGCATTGAAATATATCGGGCAGGCTTCCCTGTTCATATTGATCTTCCATGTTCCCATTCAAGAATATTGGGCAGCAAAGCTCCACTTAGTGACAGGCATGCAGGTCTTTTCCATCCTGTCTGCTTTTGTAATCGGCATTCTGATTTGTCTGGGAATCTATAGACTCTTTTTCGAGCAAAATCCGATTGCACTTTTCTGGTTCGGGAGGGTTTCTTCACGTCCGAAGAAGGAAGAAGCTATATCAGAATCGACACGAGAAACAGAATAACGAATGCCAGATTAAACGGATAAAAAATACGGCGAGCAGCAATGTCTCGCCGTATTGCATTTGTGGATTACTATTATTTCACAAAAATCACATTATCATATCCCAACGCCTGGAAAAAGCGGAAGAGATAATTCTCGGCATTCGTCTGCGCCTGTTGTAGGATGCCATCTTCCAACGCCGCCCTACGGATTTCATCCTCGGCAGACTGGCGGGCCAGGGTTTCCAGATCTTGCACGCCCTGGCTCAGGAAACCGGTATCGCGGTCATAAACGTAGGATTTCTGGTTATCTAGCGTGGCAATGAAAATCTCGGCCGGAGGCAACGTCACATATAAAATGCTGTTTTCGAGTCTTAATTGTTCTGGGCCGATCTTTTCCATATCGATCCCGGCAATTACAACGCCGTGCGCTACAAAGAGCAAGCGGTCACCAAACAGGAAATCGAAAGTACCCTGTCCGATCTCGGCGGTGATGACCTTCTCGATGCTGTACTGAATAGTCTCCAGCCGCGCCAGGGCGCGTACTTCATTGATATACGTCACCGGGTCGGGGATGATGGTGGGGGTGGGGTTGAGTAATTCCGCCACCTGGGTTTGCAGGCCCTCGTTCGCTTGCCGAACCTGATCGAATGGCCCAGAGGCAGCATTTGCGGCTGCCTGCGCGCTTTCGCGGACAGATTGAACAATAAAATAGGCAGCAACGATCACAGCAATGAGGACAAGGATGGAGAGCCAGTTCTGTTTCATGCCCACATTATAAAACATTTTTTCTATTCTGTAATACATGATTACACAATTTTCACTATTTAATATAGAATTAAAACACTTGAAAGGATTTTATGACCAGACCGGGAAAACTACTCTTTTGCAGCTTGATCCTGTTGTTTCTGACAGCCTGCAATTTCACCATAAACAGCGCTTCGGAAACCACCCCTGAGCCGGCTCTCGGTATGGAAACAGCGCTTGCAATTGCAGCCGCAACCGCTGAAATTCCGCGCCCCACGCCTACTTCTGCGCCAGCAGGCACGATCGAGAATCCCCTGGTGATTGCTTTGCTGCCAGGCAGCGCTTCAGATGGGGCTCGCGTAGAGGCTGGCAAAGCCTTTGCTGAGATGCTTTCCGAAGTGACGGGATACACCTTTGTAGTTGTCGCGCCTGAATCTTATGCCAAGCTGGTCGAAGCCATGGGAAAAGGGAATGTGCATATTGCAGTTCTATCAGCAAATGCGTATGCGTTGGCGTACGAAAAGGGATATGCTACTGCTACCTTTGCCAGAGTAGATGCGGGGATAAAAGTCTACGGGGCGCAATTCATCGCTCGCACGGATACAGGCTTCTCGTCCTATTTTGATGCGCGCACAGGGGAAAATCGGACAGATGCAGCCACAGCCCTTTCCCAGTTCAGCAATAAAAAACCCTGTTGGCCTGATGAAGTTTCCTTGTCAGGGTACGCTATCCCGGCCGGCATCCTGGCATATAATGATATTCCCTTGCGCACCGCTGCCATTTTACAGGGGCAGCCAACTGTAGTTCGGGCCGTGTACGTGGGTGGCATTTGCGATTTTGGTGCTACCTACATAGATGCGCGCGGCTTTCCGGCTGTGTTAGATGAGTACCCGGGTGTGCTGGAAGAAGTAGAAGTGATCTGGCGCATTCCCCCCATCATACCCTTTGAAGTTCTCGCCATCGCCCGTAATATGCCACCGGAGATCACACGTTCCATCACGGATGCGCTTTTTCGTATAACTGGCATGCAGGCCGGCCGACAGGTGTTGGGACAGGCCTACGGGATCGATGAATGGGAGCGCATTACAGACACTTTCTATGGAGAATTCCGCTTGTATCTGGATGCTTCGGGCATTGATTTGGAAAGTATTCTGAATTAAAAATCTTAAAATTTAGGTTTAGGGTCGGTTCTTGTTACAAAAATCACTTGCCCACCTTGCAATTTTGTTATATCATCTAAGCAGTACGGGGTACTAACCCCTCTAATCCCAAATCTTCTGAGAGGAGAAGAAATGAATAAACGTACTACTTATCTGCTGTTCGCTCTTGTAACCGTGCTCGCCTTGCTGCTCCCGGCCTGTGGCCCGGCCGCGCTAGGCACCGAAGAGAACCCCATCATCTGGGCAGTTGTTCCCTCAGGTGAGACCGAGCGCGTGGTCACCGGCTTTGAGGAAGTTGCCGCCATGATCTTCGATGAGACTGGCCTGGTGGTTCAGCCCTTAGTAGCCACCGAGTACGCTGGTGTGATCGAAGCCCTGTGCGCCGATCCTCCCAAGGCCCACATGGCATCCCTGGCGACCTTCTCATACATTTTGGCCAGTGAAAAAGGCTGCGCTGATGTTGCACTGGTTTCGGTGCGCTTTGGCAGCCCGGTTTATAACGGCCAGATCTTCGTCCGCGAAGACAGCGGTATTAACTCTGTGGCCGACCTGGCTGGAAAGTCCGTTTGCCGCCCTGATCCACTGTCCACCAGTGGTTGGATCATCCCCAGTATCACGCTGAAAGCTGCTGGCATCGATCCTGATACCGACCTGTCTCAAGTTGTTGACGCTGGCTCTCACGATGCTTCTGTTGCCGGTGTTTATAATGGCGACTGCGACGCTGGCACATCCTACGTGGATGCCCGCGGTACGATCGAAGAAGACTATCCTGATGTCATGGATGTCATCAAGGTGATCGAAGTTTCAGCCGATATTCCCAACGACGGTGTGCAATTTGTTACCGGCTTCGATCCCGAAGTCCGCGCGCAAATCGTTACCGCCCTTCTGGCAATCGCTGATACCGAAGCAGGTCAGGAAGCCCTTGACACTGCTTATAGCTGGAACGCTCTGGAAGAACACGACGACACCTTCTACGATCCATTCCGCCAGGTGCTGGATGCTGCTGGTGTTTCCGCTGAAGATTTTTAGTATTCTTCGCACATTAGAAATGTAGCTGATCAATAACCCAGCGGAGGAATACGTTTTACGTATTCCTCCGCTGGTGTTCTAAACTCTTGCAATTTATTTTGCGAATTAATCAAAACACTAAAAATAACAGCTATTGATTTCTGCGCAAAGTAAAATTGCAAGGTCATCATCACATTTTGAGGAGTTTCATATGCTAGAAGTCCGTCACCTGACAAAGGTTTACGATGATGGAACCAGGGCATTGGAAAACGTCAGCTTTTCAGTACCAGATGGAGAGTTCCTGGTTGTCATCGGCTTAAGCGGTTCCGGTAAGTCGACCTTGCTGCGGTGCATCAATCGCCTGATTGACCCCACCGAGGGGGAAATCATCTGGAACGGGGTTGATCTTGCCCAACTCAAGGGAGAAGAACTGCGCAAAGCCCGTCGCAAGATTGGCATGATTTTCCAGCATTTCAACCTGGTTAAACGTTCCTCTGTTCTAACCAATGTTCTCTCTGGCAGATTAGGCTACACATCTTCATGGAACAGTTTTCTTGGTCGGTTCTCTGCGGAAGACAAAGAAAAAGCGCGGGATTCGATCAAGCGGCTTGGGATCGAAAGGCAAACCTATAAGCGAGCGGACGAACTCAGCGGTGGCCAGCAGCAGCGTGTGGGAGTTGCCCGCGCCCTGATGCAAGACCCTGAAATGATCCTTGCCGATGAGCCCGTTGCGAGTTTAGATCCAGTGCTAGCTCACTCGATCATGCAATATCTGGAAATGCTCAATAAAGAGGACAAGATGACGATGGTTTGCAGCTTGCATTATTTGGATTTGGTGCAACGATATGCGACGAAAGTCATTGGTCTGAAAGATGGTGAACTTGTTTATGAGGGCGGCAAAAATGATATACGCGCTATGACAGATGAACAATTCAAAGATATTTACGGCCAGGAAGCCGAACGCGTTGGCGGTGGACTTGAAGGCACACTACAAACAAGCGAGGGAGGTGCAGCATGACAGATAACGATATCAAACTAGGCCACGTCCCTGAAGGGGTGCGGGAACCGAGCCTGGTATCTGCTCCGCTGGCCGCACTGGCTTCCTTAATGGTTCCTGGTTTTGGACAATTCCTCGCCCGCAGTGTTCGCCGCGGGCTGCTCCTGTTTTTCTCGTTTCTAACTGTCCTCGGTTTGACCGCTTGGCGCTTTGTGCTTGCCGCGCCAAGAGACACAGGATGGTCAAACATAATCAAAAAAGGCTTGCGTCTTGATCCATTTTTGATTGTTGTCGGCATCCTGTTGATTATCTTCTATTTTTGGATAGCCTATGATGCATATATACTGGCCAAAGTGCGCGATCGAACACCGATGGGTGTTTTCGTTCTATTAGCGGTGGTATTCTTCGCCCTTGGGTGGCAAATTGGGCAAATCAATCTTGTTGCTTTGGTCACGCAAGCGGATGACGCCCTTCCCGCTCTTGGCAGAATTGCATGGCCCTGGAGCAAAGCCATTGAATATGACTCACTCATAGTCCGAGCCGACGCAAAAATTGAAGTGCCCTGCTCTGATACACCGCCTGATGTAAACGTTGTGTCCGGAGATGAACCCACGCTCGTCTCCACCCCAACCTGCGGTAATCTCCGAACACAGGAAGGCCAGGTGGGTTCAATACTACACTTAGAGGGCTATAACTTTTCTCCGGGCATCGAAACAGAAATCATGTGGGAAGATCCAATTGGCACTGAATTTCGTCAGCGCCAGGGTGGGGAATATGTGGTGGTAATCCCTGATGAAGAGGGTTATTTTGAAGTAGATATTGAAATGCCCTATCGACTTCTGCCTCCCAGCGCAACCGATCCAACCTATATTTGGGAAGTGTTTGCAAAGCAAGTTGCTGAAGTTGGGGATGCCATGCTTAGCAGCGATTTCAAGCTGGTTGTCGAAAAAATGATCGAGACCATTTTCATTGGTATGATGGCGACCTTCTTCGGAATCATATTCGCTTTACCAGTGAGCTTCTTTGCAGCCAGAAACCTGATGTCTGCTTCACCATTTACATTGGTGATATATTATCTCGTCCGGGCGGTACTGAATATCATCCGCGCAATTGAGCCTATCATCTGGGCAATCATTGCGGTGATTGTGGTCGGGCTGGGTCCATTTGCGGGTATCCTGGCCCTGGTCTTCCACTCTATCGCAGCTTTAGGTAAATTGTATTCTGAAGCTATTGAATCAATTGATTCCGGCCCGATTGAAGCCATCCAGGCCACTGGGGCCAACTGGCTGCAAACTGTAATCTACGCGGTCGTCCCCCAGATCATCCCACCCTTTGTTTCCTTTACGATCTACAGATGGGATATCAATGTCCGTATGTCCACGGTTATCGGTTTGGTCGGTGGCGGTGGTATTGGCTTCCTGTTGATCCAATACATTCGGGTTCTGGATTATCGTTCAGCCGGCATGTGTGTCTGGTTCATCGCCATCACAGTTGCCATTCTGGACTACGTCAGCGCAGAAATCCGCGTTCGATTTCAATAAACACAACACGATAAGTAACCCACTTGTAGCTGCCATCCACCCATTGGACGGCAGCTTTTTTCTGTACCCTACACGACCACAAAAAACGTTTTTTAAACAGGGAAGTTGAATTTGTGGCCGCGGGCATAATAGAGTAGAATTCTCGCCAATGTGGAAAAAGTTTCTCAAATGGACCTGGCGCGTCATCCGTACCCTTATCCTGCTCGGCCTGCTGGTCTTCTTTCTGCCCCGTATCTTCACCTCGATCTATGCCGTTTTCAAAGTACACCCCGTTGAAAATGTGCCCACCGACCGGGTAGCCATCGTCTTCGGCGCAGGCCTGCGTCGTGACGGCATGCCCACTGCTGTGCTGCGTGACCGCGTGGAAACTGCCGCTCAACTATATCTTGATGGCAAAGTTGAAAAGCTCTTGATGAGCGGTGACAACCGTTTTGTGGACTATAACGAGCCAGCGGCTATGCGTCTCTATGCTCACAGCCTTGGGATCCCAGATGAAGCGATCGTGCTCGATTATGCCGGGCGCCGCACATACGATACCTGCTATCGAGCTAGGCACATCTTCGGTGTCGAGTCCGCTATATTGGTCACCCAGGATTTTCACCTTTCACGCGCGTTATTCACCTGTAACGCGCTTGGGATAAAAGCTGTAGGTGTGGAAGCAAACAACTACTACTATCTCAAGCGCTCGCGCCTGTACTGGAACATCCGCGAGCAACTTGCAACAGTTGGCGCCTTTTGGGATGTATACTTTAAACAGCCGCTGCCCGTACTGGGTGAGCCGGAACCGATTTTCCCGGTATCTTAGCTATCTTGGCGTCCTCGCCGCTGGGAACGTCTGCTAGAGCGCTTACTCTTACTAAGGAGAACGTATGACCCGTGACGAAGCCCTTGCCATTGTGCGCGAATATGTCAAAAACGAAAACCTGATCAAGCACATGTACTGCGTGGAAGCCGCCATGCGCTTCTACGCTGAAAAGTTCGGCGAAGATGTAGATACCTGGGGACTACTGGGCCTGCTGCACGACTTTGACTGGGAGATCCACCCCACGCTTGAAGAACACCCATCAGCTGGTGCGGCCATCCTGCGCGAGCGCGGACTGGACGAGGAACTTATCCAGGACATTCTCAGTCACGGCTATGGCGCAAACGTGCCGCCGCGCAACACCCTGCGCCGCAAAGCGCTCTTCGCTTGTGACGAGATCACCGGTCTGGTGACAGCCGTTGCGCTGGTGCGTCCCTCACGCTCGCTGCTGGACTTGAAGGTCAAGTCGGTCAAGAAGAAGTGGAAGGACAAGGCCTTTGCTGCCGCTGTCAATCGTCAGGAGATCGAAGAGTCTGCTGCAGAGTTCGGCGTAGAAATCTGGGAGCACGTGGACAACGTCATTCAGGCCATGCGCAAAATCGCACCGGAGTTGGGACTGGCGGGGAATTTGCAGTAAGATACAAGTAGGGGCAGGTTTAAGACCTGCCCCTACTTCATTCGTGAAATCTGTGTAGATGACTAAATCACTTCGTTTTCTTCGCCGGCGTTTTCTTTTTTACTGGCTTTTTCTTCGTGAGCGTTTTCTTAGCTGCTGTTTTCTTTGCTGGGGTTTTCTTCTCAGCAGGTTTCTTCTTAGTTGGGGCCTTTTTCACAGTCTTCGGCTCCACCAACTTCACAAAATTCTCCACCTCCCAGCCCATCACAACCGCAGTTACTGTATCTCCAGCTTTTACATCCACGATAGCATCCCCACGCACCGCCGCGCGCTTGCGAACCGGGGCGGCGTCCAG
>WOR8_10007467_pt1 | contig 10416 bp, 5 predicted proteins | sample DeeMarSeWOR38_10_FD_19890 | JGI IMG/M metagenome (IMG submission 19890)
ATGCTGGCGAAGATATTAACAAACAGCTCTGGTGAAGACGTGCCAAATGCAACTATTGTAAGACCTATGACCAGGTCGGAGATATTAAGCTTCCTCCCGACAGACGAAGCACCATCCACGAGAAGGTCTGCACCTTTGATAAGCAGTATGAAACCTATGACTAATAAGATATATTGGAGCATAAGAATCAACGTTGAATTATACCTGGCGTCGGGGAATCGTTAAATTGTTTTATTTTTTCTTCCCGGCATAAAGCTCATATTTAAGCAGGCGACACTCGATATTTCCGTTATAAAACTCAAGCCTTCTGCTAGTACGAAGCCCGACCTTTTTGGAAAGGGCTGGATTGCCGGTGAAAATATAGCCTACATAACCGGCACATTTCTGTTTGAAGAAATCACCGATTCGCTTATATGTATCACCCAGTTTTTCTATTTCGCCCAAGCGGAGGCCGTATTCAGGATTCATAATTATTATCCCCGGCTCCGGCGGGATTGCCGTCTCGGCAAAGTCACAAACATCGAAATCTATCAGGTGTTCGACTCCCGCGGTCATTGCGTTTTTTCGGGCGGCTTCGACCGCTCCGGCGTCGATATCCGTAGCGATAATTCGTGCAGGCCTGAAAGTTGCCTTACCGCCCCTTGTTTTACTTTTTTTAAGCGCTTCGGTGCGCATTTGCCGCCACTTCTGCTCGTCAAAATATTTCAAGTGCATAAATCCATAGTTGCTCCGCAATAGGCCTGGCGCACGTTTACTAGCTATAAGTGCAGCTTCAATCGCCAATGTTCCGCTTCCGCACATCGGGCAAACCACCGGCTCGCTGCCATCGTAGCCTGTGGCCATGATAATAGCAGCAGCAAGAGATTCTCGCAGGGGAGCTTTATAAGGTATCTTACGATAGCCCCGATCTGAAAGTTTCTGCCCGGAAGTATTCATGTAGAGTCGGCAGAAATTATTCTGCCAGTAGAATTGCACTACGACATTGTCCTTATTCTTGCCCGAGTCGGGACGGGAACCCGCAGCTTCAACTATGCGATCTACAATGGCGTCCTTGACCTTCAGGTTGGCGTACATGGAATTTTTGATATGTTCGGTATTTATCCTGCCGACGACGCTGAAGTATTCGGCCGGAGATATTAATTCCTCCCAGGGCAAGTCTTTGACATTTCGATATAGCTCATCGGGCGAAAAGCACTCAAACTGCTTTAGCTGGTACAGAACATTATACGCCGTGCGCAAGTGCAAATTGAGCCGCATCGCATCATATTGATCGCCTTGCAGTTCAAGACCCGTTTTGTGAGAGTCACCGGCCTGATAGCCTAATGCTTCAACTTCCTGCCGGACATAATCAACTAATCCCGCTGAGCAGGTGATAAGAATTGTGCCTTTTTGCTTTGGGTCCATTCGTACTGCTCTTTACAATAGCCTGTTATGATAATTTATTGACAATTATATTTTGCGATTGTAAGATTAAATTAAGGTTGGTTATGATGCAAGTTAAGAATAAAGAAATACTTTTTTGTATACTCGGGGCAGTTTTCTGTCTTTTGCAGGCAGGATGCAAAAAAGAAAAACCGGTTGACCACTCAATTCAGGGATATGCCTATGCAAGCAGAGGTCAGTACGACCAGGCGATTTCAGAATTTACCGAGACCATTAAAAGCAATCCAACATCCCCTGAGCCATACTACAACCGCGGGCTTGCCTATTATCACAAAGGCGACTATGACCTGGCCATCCAAGATTGCAACAAGGTAATCGAGATGAATGAAAGGCACGCCCAGGCTTACAGTAACCGGGGGAATGCTTATGCTAATAAAGGTGAATACGACCGGGCCATTGCCGACTTTGTAAAGGCCCTTGAGATTAATCCGAAATTTGCCGAAGCCCATTATAATTGTGGGGTAACTTACGACCGCATGAAAGAGTACGATTCAGCGATTTCAGAATTCACTAAAGCAATTGAAATAAACCAGAACTATGACGATGCCTACTGTAATCGGGGCCTTGCCTATGGCAAGCAAGGACAGTTCGATCAGGCCCTTGTTGACTTCGATAAGACTATTGAGCTGAATCCGCAATCACCTGAGGCTTACAATAATCGTGCGGTTGTTTACTACAGCATGAAAGAATATGACAAAGCCTGGGAAGATGTTCATAAAGCACAAAGCATGGGATTCCAGATCTATCAGGGATTTCTCGATAAGCTTCGTAAAGATTCGAATAGAGAAGAATGAATTAAGAAAAAGTCCCTTCAACACTCCCTTTTTTCTTAAATAAAAACCGCCTTTTCCATATAAAAAAACAACTGCAAATCGCTCTTTCACGCAATTTGGTTGACTTTTAGACTTCAAATATGTTAAAATTATTTAGTTATTTAACGAGACAATATCCCAGGATTGACAAGCAATTTAACAGTTTTTTTTGGCATACCAATGGACTACGGCCGAATTATTTATGTAAGGATAACAATAAAAGCAGAAGATACTTCATGGCAAGCAGGCGAAGGCAAATTAAAGAACAAATTACCAAAACTCAGGATCCTATGATACGGATGCAACTTCAGGAGCTATTGAACAGAAAGAGGCAGCAACGTGATAAAGGAATCAGGAAAATCGAGGACATTTTTGATTCCGTATCACGCCAGGCTATTAATAAGTTATCGTCTTCCGCGCTACGCGTGCTTATGCTCATATTGATAACCATCATATTGTTCATAATATTCATAGTTTTGGAGTCCAGAGTATAAGCCAATCCGCTCTCGAGCTTATACACAAACAATTAACTCAACCTTAAAATACAATCGAGGCCCATATCGCTTATTCGATACAGGCCCCGAATTAATACAAAACCAGCTGTCATATCAGCAAGAGTGGCTTTATTATTCAACACCGTCTCTCGACCTGTACAGGCGGATGTCATCGAAGAATATCTTACCCGAACCACCCGACACAGTCGTATTACTCCGTGTACCGAGGCCGATTGCAATCCTGTCGACATCAGTTAATATTATGCCCTGATCAACAAAAGCCTGTAGCGGGATCACCCACTCAGTCCAGGTATCTATTGTTGCCGCAGCTGGATCATCGTGAACTACAACCGCAGGTGTCCCCGTATTATTGGATACCGCTATATACAAAGGCTCGGGATCGTTACTCAGGATGCCGATATCCTGGTTCGTCCACTGTCCGGTGACACTGCCGGTAGTCGTGACATTGGAAAATACGGCTTGACCTGTCTGGGCGGTGTTATGACTCGTCAGTACCAGACCGACATAGACATTCACGCCCATTGTAATGTACTGTGGATTCCACGTCATCGGTGTCCAGGTAGAGCCGTTCGCCGAATAATAGCCTCTATAGTTGCCACCTATATCACGCTCTAATTTAATCCAGTATGGTGCGGTTATGGCCGTCTGTTCAGCCGAAACAACACTAGTATCGCTTGTGGCGTCAACGGCGGTGTTTATTCTGGCTTGGAACCTGCATCCGTTAGCGGGTGTGATATACACGGCCGCGAACTTCGATTCGGGATCCAGAGTTTCGCGAATCATCACGCCAGCCTTGGCCCATGGGTCTGTGTTATCGACGCTGAGCACTTTAGCTACGATAGAACCAGCTCCAGTGAGCAATTTGAATGCGAAGTGGAACTCATCTGCGGTGTTCCAAATATCCGTGCCCGTCGCGGTCATCGTATATGTACCGACCGGAGCCTCAACGAAGCTCCCTGTAACCGCCGGGTAGCCTCTGAACCAAAGCGACAATTCCGCAACGTCCTGCTGTATCCAATCACGCGTTGCCGCCAATGTAAGCTCAACTTCTGAATACTTTGCGTAGCCTTGCTGATTATTGTCATAAGACACCGGCATCGACTGAAAACCGCTGTTGACGATAGTCTCCTCCGTATAGGAAATGGTGTTCTCATCACCAACGGCTGAACCGGTACCGTTACCAGCGTAGTAATTCTCCGTTCCAGGCGTTCCATAACCAAGGCCGTCAAGCCACGAGAACCAGATTTGATTTTCATCCCCATCGTAAGCTTCGAAGTCGTCTATAAGGAGAAAATCAGCCACTGTAAAAGTCCAGACGCTGCCTTTGCTTATTGTATCGTCGCTGTTATACTCATCGATTCGCCAATAGTAAGGCCCGCTGCCCCATTCAAGGCTCTCAGGAAGTGTATATTCGGTTGCCACCTGGCGCCCGCGATAAATATCAGCCGTCGTGGTATCGGCATCACCTACGGTATCTTTGTCTGTGCCGAAGTAAACATCATGCTGGTCCGCCTTTGCTCCCGGCGACCAGTTAAGTGATGCCACATTAAATATGTCCGGTGTCGACTTGTTTACCGGACGCGGGCCCCATGCAAGAGTTGGATCACCCTGCATAGCCTGCAACACTTCGTCCTGATTCAGTACTTTATTGTAGATACGGACATCATCAATGCTTCCATTGAAGTACCCGCCGGCAGTGCCATCATCGGATCTTGCGCCAATCAAAAGCGGCCTGTTCTGGTCAAGCAAAATACCTGCCCCAGACGTCTCTGAAATTAATTCGCCGTCATGATAGAGCTGCATTACATCTCCGTCATAGGTGGCAACTACGTGATGCCATTCATCGATAGTAGTATCGGCGCTGATACCAATCCAACTGGTGTCATTGAATGTTTCAAAAAGGATTCTTTCCTCGTCGCTGTACATCATAACGCCCCAATTAACCGAGCCGGGGCTGCCGCTGGCTCCATGCTGGCCTTTTGAGACCATATGGTTCCAGGTTTGAGTGGCTGGGATGTTGCACCAGAATGATACGGAGAAAACGTCGAGATTCAGAACTTCGGCATTGCCGCAATCAACGTAAGTACCCGCCCCATTGAACTGAAGGGCATCGCCATCATGGCCGGTCACCCACTGAGGATTACGCATAAGCGTGCCGTGATTTTCATAGCCGGACCCATCAAGAGCTAAAGTGCCGGAACCTTCGTCGAGCTTCCACCAGCCGACAAGATTGGGATCGTAAATGGGTAAAACGGGCATGGTTTTGAAGCTCCAAATATCGCCCTTATACGTTGTAGTGCCGTCAAATTCGTCAATTCGCCAGAAGTAAGTTTTCCCCGACTCGAGGCCGCTGGGTGTGTATTTTGGGACGGCCGCAAGAATGCCATCAGTCGCATTTTCGACTTCTTCGAGGGACTCGCCGATGAATACATAATGCAGTACCGTACCGAGACCTCCTGTCCAGCTCAGCTCGATATCGGTAGGAAGGTACAGGGCACCATCAGCGGGAGATGGCTCATACGCCTTCTTCGAGGATACGGTGAAGCTCCAGACATTACCCTTCCACGGGCTATTAGGTTCAGCGTCATTGACCTCATCAATCCGCCAGTAGTAGGTTGTGCCCGGAACCAGGCCATCGGGATACGGATTTCCGGGGAAACCAGCCACAAAAAACAGTGCATCCAGGATTTGATTGCCTCGGAAAATTTCGCTATCACGTGTACCGCTGTTAACTTCGTCAAAGTTATCACCCAGATAAACATCGTGTGAAACGGTAAAATCGCCAGGATTCCAGGTGAGTGTTACCCATGTATCTTCATGAATGGCGCCGTCTTTCGGGACTGGCCGTCGGGCGAGCGGCTGGACAGTGACTACTGCAAGACCATCGCTCATTATCGTTTCAATATCTTCAGGCGAAAGAACGGAATTAAAAAAACCAACCTCGTCAACGCTTCCGTTAAAAAAACCACCGGCAGAGCCGGCATCAGATCTGGCCCCAAACAAAAGCGATCTACTCTGGTCAGGCAACATACCTGCTGCCGTGGTTGCCGTTAATGTGCCGTCATGATAGAGCTGCATTGTATCTCCGTCATACGTGGCAACAATGTGATGCCAATCACCGGTAGTGGTATTGGCGGTGAGTCCGGCCCAGGTGGTGTCATCGTATGTTTCAAAAAGGATCGTCTCCTGGGCATCATACATCATAACACCCCAATTAACTGAGCCGGGAGTACCCCAGGCTCCATGGGAACCTCGTGAAATAATATGGTTCCACCCTTGAGTGTTTGGAATGTTGCACCAAAACGATACGGAAAAAATGCTGACATTCAGAGCTTCATCATTGCCGCAATCAACGTAACTCGATGATCCTTCGAATTCCAGGGCATTGCCCGACCAGCCGGCAACCCACGCAGGAGCGTTCATAAGCGTGCCATCATTGCCGTTCCCGGTGGCATCTACAGCGATATTACCTTTCCCCTCGTCGAGGAGCCATGCTCCAAGAACAGTATCAGGATCAATTTTGGCATAGCTTTGTCCCGCAAACATTAATCCAACGATAAGAAAACAAATGCAAATTAAGATTAAGCGTTTCATTTCTGCTACCTCCATAAGATTTGGAAATCCCACCCCGGAAACACACCGCAGCTTCCAGCAGTATTTTTCTCTCATTTTAAATGAAAAATTGAGACTTAAATGGTTTTGGAGCCTATTGCTACCTCCTTCCTTAAACGGTCACAATGAGCACTTATTTAATTAAAATGTGAAAGAAATACTCCCCTATACAAGATGATAAATCCAAAGATTTCCATTTGTCTTCTTTATACCAGATTTATCCCCTTTTTGTCAATATAAATCCCCCTATTATTAAACGATTCGAAAGCCTTCTTAAATACAATCGGGGCCCATATCGACTTAATCGATATAGGCCCCGAAATAAAAAATCGCTGTTACATCATCAAAAATCAATTTTATCACTCAACGGCATCTCTTGACCTGTACAGGCGGACATCATCGAAGAACATCTTACCCGAACCACCCGGTACAGTCATATTACCTTGAGCACCCAGACCAATCGCAATTCTGTCAACGTTTGTAAGGTTTATACCCTGATCAGCAAAAGCCTGTAGCGGGATTACCCATTCAGTCCAGGTGTCTATCGTCGCGGCGTTTGCATCATCGTGAACAACTACCGCAGGTGTGCCGGTATTGTTGGATACGGCTACATACAAGGGCTCGGCATCGTTGCTCGCTAAACCAATATCCTGGTTTACCCACTGCGAGCCGACCTGGCCGGTAGTCATGACGTTTGTAAACAGGGCTTCGCACGTAGCAGATGCGTTGTGAGCAGTAACTGCCAAACCAATATAGACGTTGGTACCCATCTGAATAGTTTGCGAGACTCCCTGCTTCTGCCACGTAGAACCCTCGGCTGAACTGTAAGCTGAAAAGTTGCCGGATAGATCACGTTCGATCTTTACCCAGTATGGTGCTGTGATTCCGCTGGTTGTATCGTCGATGCTGGTTGCAGCCGTGCCGGGACGTCGCTGGAAGGATATGCCCGAACCAGTCGTTACAACCATCATTGCATGAGCCGAGTCCGGATCAAGCGTCTCGCGAATCATAACACCGGCCTTGGCCCATACGTCGGTATTGCTAACGCTTTCGACTTTCGCAACAATCGAGCCTGTGCCTGTCAGCGTCTTGTAAGCATAGTGGAACTCATCTGCTTCCACGCCATTGACCGCCCAGATATCCGCGCCGGAGCCGGTCATCGTAAAGGTACCGGCCGGACCTTCGACGAAACTACCGACGGACGCTGGATAGCCTCTGAACCATATCGACAATTCAGCAAGGCCATGAACTGTCCAGTCGCGAGAAACAGTTAACGTCATCTCCGCCTCGGAATAAAACGCATAGCCCTGTTTATTGTTGTTGTACCAGTACGGCATAGATTGGCTGCCGCCATGGACGATGCTTTGTTCGGTATAGGTCGGTGTACTATCGTCGCCCACTGCAGCACCGGTTCCGTTGCCAGCAAAGTAAAGATCGCCACCCGGCACACCATAACCGAGCCCATCATGCCAGGAGTACCATATCTGATTCTCGCCGGCATTGTAGCTCTCGAAATCGTCTATGATAAGAAAACCGGCGGTTGTAAAGTTCCAGACGCTGCCTATCCACGGACTGTCAGGATTGAGGCCGTTGACTTCGTCGATGCGCCAGTAGTACGTGACTTCCCAGTCAAGCCCACCGGGATCGTAGCTTTCATCGCCGAGAGCCTTGGTACCTTTGTATTCAGGCGAGGCTTTGGTAGCATTCCTGACCGCTTCTTCGTCCGTGCCGAAGTAAACTTCGTGCGAAACGGCCTGTAGTCCAGGCTTCCATTCGAAAATGGGTGTTTGTGTTACATCAGTTGCTCCATTTGTCGGCTTCGCACCAAAAGCACTCAATGGCTCGTAAGGCGATAGATTACCGCCAGGTATGATCACGCGCTGCGGCACACCGGGCCCCTGCCATGCCACCTGGCACTGGTCGCCGCCGTCTTCTTCTTTCCAAAGGGCCATGATATAGTACTTGTTGCCGGCCACAAGCGAAATCGGATCGGACTGCTCTTCACCTCTTCCGAATGTATTCGCAGGAGCCCAGTCGCTCTCCAATGCAATCAGTCTTGCGTTGGCCGAATCATCGTCGGTGCTGAGCCATAATTCACCGTTGTTGTCGCTACTAAGCCAGAACGTATAGTCACCTGTACCCGGTGCATAAAGCCAGCCATGAATCCGGCCGCCGTATTGGTCGAGGGCCGGGATTGAGGAAAATGATGACAACATTTCGGTTACATCAGGATTATTTGGGTACTTCGGAGAGTTAGTGAGTGAGGGCACATCATACCCGGGGATACTATCCCAACGCTCCATCACAATCTGGCCCAAACCCGGTTCAGTAGTCGTAAAGCTCAGGACGTCGCCTTTATATGTCTGCTTGCCGTCAAATTCATCGACCCGCCAGTAGTAGGTCTTATCCATTTCAAGAAGGCCCGGATCGTACCCTACGATGCCCAGTGGACTACCACCGGCAGCGTTGTTTACAGTGTCAAAATCGTCGCCGAAATACACTGTGTGCAGCACCGAACCAAAACCCGCAGTCCATGTCAGCTTTACATCAGTATCGACAAACATTGTCCCATCCGGCGGATAAGGATTATACGCCTTATTGGATGGCACCCAGAAGCTCCAAACGGGCCCTTTCCACGGACTGTTCGGATCTGCATCGTTTACTTCGTCAACTCTCCAGTAGTAAGTCGTGCCGGTAACCAGGCCTTCCGGATACGGATAGCCGGGAAAGCCAACCACAAAAAAATCATCGGTATAGTTGCCTAGGAATGTATCACCTGTGCCGTTGAATACATCGTCGAAGTTATCACCCATATACACATCGTGTGAAACAGCGAGATCCCCCGGCTGCCAGGAAAGTGTCGCCCAAGTCCCGGCATTAATAGCACCATCTTCAGGATTGGGACGACTCGCGAACGGTTGGGCACCGACAACTCTCGCAAGGCCATCGTTCATTATCGCTACGATATCTTCAGCTTCCAGAGCTTCATTGAATAGTGCAGCCTCGTCGATGAAACCATCAAAAGCAGAACCAATAGTTTGTGAAAGTACACCTATCCTAACAGGCTGATTATCGTACATTATCTCACCCTGTCCGGTGCCACTGGCTACATCTTCACCATTCAAGTATAATATCGCATTTGTTCCATCAAAGGTAAGCACCATGTGATACCATGTATCGGCTTCGAGCGCCGGGCCGCTAAGCCATGTTGCCGTATTGCCTGGTGCGAATGCTATAGCCGCTTGAGCATATCCATCCTGATGAACTCTAAATACATATCCGGCCATATCATCCCAATCGTTACCCGTCTGGAATATATGGCCGTATCCGTCAAGTTTTCTCGTATTGAACCAGGCCATGAACGTTAAGTGCTGGGTTTTCATGCTTTCCCCAGTAGCAAACTCAATATAACTATTTGAGCCGTTAAACTCCAGAGCACCACCAAATTTGCCCTCGCTGGTCCACACGGGACCATTAAGTGTTCCGTCATTCCCGTTTACGGAAGAGTCCTGAGCTACATCACCCCTCCCTTCATCAAGAAGCCAAATCCCTACAATAGTTTCGGTATCAATTTTAGCATAAATTTGTTCTGCAAGCGTCAAGCTAATAATAAGACAACCAATGAGAATTGCTAGTAAACGTTTCATTTTTGTCACCTCCATTAGATTTTGATTTTTAATCCCTCTTACCTAAAATATGAAATAAATCGTAGAAATCCCCCTCAACGTAAGATGATAAACCTAAAGATTCCCATTTTTCTTTTATACCAAATTTATCAACTTTTTGTCAATACAAATCTCCATCTTATGAGACCATCACAAAGCATATTCTGCTTGACAAAATACTTGCCTTATAATATTGAACCGTGTAAAAGACAGCACCGAATAAGAATTTTTTAAGATATAAACCTGATTACAGTTATTATTTCGAGGTTTTTCACTATGATTATACGACATGCCAGAATTTTAATTTATACTCCATATTCAACACTTATCATTTGCCTGATACTTGCAGCCGGCGGCGGAGGCCTTATC
>WOR8_10009122_pt1 | contig 10416 bp, 4 predicted proteins | sample DeeMarSeWOR38_10_FD_19890 | JGI IMG/M metagenome (IMG submission 19890)
TATAGTCAGACATAAGATACTCCTTTTCAATTATTTCACTTTGAAATTCGCAGTAACAGGCACAGGCGCACCCAATTCCTGGCCGCGCTTGCCCGGTGAACAGCCGCCCACTTCCAGGAGGAATTGGCCGGGTTCGAGGGTCAGCTTGCCGTCATCATCAAAGAAGGACATCATCTCAGGGGTGAGGGTGAATTTCAGGATTTGACTTTCACCCGGTTCGAGCGTAACGCGCTCAAAACCAACGAGTTTGTGTAACGGAACCAGGGTCGAGGCTTCGAGGTCGCTTAGGTAGAACTGGGCAACTTCGGGCGCGGTCCGATCGCCTGTATTCGTCACGGTAACGCTGACGGTCAGGCTGTCCCCAACTGCAATTTCATCTTGATCCAGTTTCAAATCCGCATACTTGAAGTTGCTGTAGCTCAGCCCGAAACCGAAGGGATAAAGCGGCTCAACAGAAGCGTAGCGGTAGGTGCGATTGTCCATGCTGTAATCATCGAAGGGGGGCAGGTCGTCTAGCGACTTTGGGAAGGTGATCGGGAGCTTGCCCGTGGGGGAGACATCGCCGAAGAGCACATCGGCTACGGCGCGGCCGCCTTCCATGCCGGGATACCAGACAAAAATGATGGCTTCGACCAGGTCTTCGATCTCGCCCAGCGCAATGGGGCTGCCACCGGTGACAACGAGAACGATCTTGACATCGTGACTGGCGAGTTCCTTGATGTAATCGACCTGGCTTGCTGGCAGGGAAATATCATCACGGTCGCCGTTGAGGGGCGAGAGCAAGGATTCGCCTTCTTCGCCTTCCAGGAAGGAAGAGTTGCCAACGCAGGCGATGGTGAGTTCGGACATCTTCGCCATCATCGGAGCCCAGGTTTCTTTGATCTCTCTGGGGTGTTTTAGTGTGGCCCCTGCTGTATACTCCATGCCCATGCCTTCAGGGATGCGACCGGTTAGGCCTTCGAGCAAGGTTGTCATCTGGTTATTGAAACCGTAATAGTTGCCAAGTAGCACTTCCATGCTGGTGGCGGCAGGGCCGGTGACAAAGAGTTTTTTTGTGGTGGGCTTGATCGGCAGGATGTTGTCTTTATTCTTGAGAAGCACCACCGATTCTGCCGCGGCGCGGTAGGCCAGATCACGGTGTTCCTGACAGGCGACCACATCTGTTGAGATCGCGGTGAAAGGCACGTCTTCCGGCGGGTCGAACATGCCCAGCTTGAAACGCGTACCAAGCGTGCGCTCGAGGGAGCGGTCTACATCTGCTTCGCTAATCAGGCCACGCTGGATGGCTTCGGGGATCTCAGAGTACACAATGCAGTCCGGTTCGCATCCCAGATCACAACCATATCGCAACGCCAACGCAGCTGATTCGGCCGCATCCATGGTGATGTTGTGGAACTTGTGGAAGTCCGCCAATGCCCCACAGTCTGAAACGACATGCCCCTTAAAGCCCCACTCACCCCTAAGAATTTTTTCCAGCAAGAGTTCACTGGCGCAGCAGGGTTCATCTAACGTGCGGTTATAGGCGCCCATAACCGATTCGACTTTGGCATCCACAACCAGCTTTTTGAAAGCTGGCAAGTAGGTATCATACAATTCACGTTTGGTTACGATAGCATTGAAGGTGTGACGGTCTTTCTCCGGGCCAGAGTGAACGGCGAAATGTTTGGCGCAGGCGGCGGTTTTGAGATATTTAGGGTTATCGCCCTGCATGCCCTTCACATACTCCGCTGCCATCTCTCCCGCAAAGAACGGGTCTTCGCCCCAGGTTTCCTGTCCGCGTCCCCAGCGAGGGTCCCGGAAAATGTTCACATTGGGCGACCAGAAGGTCAGTCCCTGATAGATGTCCGTGTATCCGTTGCGGCGTAGGGCTTCGTGGTATTTGGCGCGCGCTTCATCACTGATGACAGTCGCAACTTCATGAACCAATTCTTTATCCCAGGTGGCGGCCATGCCGATGGCCTGCGGAAAGACGGTCGCACGCCCGTTGCGGGCCACACCGTGCAGGGCTTCACTCCAATAGTTGTATCCGGGAATATCCAAACGGGGGATGCCCTGTGCCGGATGGATCATCAGGCTCACTTTTTCGTCCAGCGTCAATCGTCCCACCAGGTCTTTGACTCGCTCCGCGAAGGGGCGGGACGTGTCCAAATACAGCGCTTGCTCGGCTGATTTTTCACTCATGAAATGCTACTCCTTATCCATTTTTCCAAGCCAGACTTCGACTTGGTGTTCATCACCTAGCAAATCCACCGGGATGAGATTCCCTTGTATTTCTTCCCCATCCACCCTCATTTTGACCACGCCCTTACAGACGGACTCCGGGTTATGGACAGTGATGCGCACCAGACTCCCTCGGAACCTGCGAGCCGCCGAAAAGCCGCTCCAAGCTGACGGGATGCACGGGTCGATTCGCAAGCCATCTAGCTCAGGTCTAAGCCCCAAAATGTACTGTGTGGCGCTGAAATAACTCCATGCGGCTGCCCCTGTCAGCCAGGAGGTGCGTGCGTTTCCTGCTCGCGGGGAATAGGTCGAGTAAGTGGTTTGCGCCTGCACATATGGCTCGGACTGACGGATGCCCGCGTTATAGACCACCGCACGCATAACCTCGATGGGCGCTTTGGCAAAGGGCGGCGCGGCTAACATCAGGCCATAGGGCGTCGCTAACTTCCGGTTGACAATTTCCATCGCGCTTATGGCCTGCTCAAGCGTGGCCGCTTCACTGATGACCGACCAGACCTGCGTATTGAAATAGACCTGGCCTTCTTCATAATCTTTCGTGCCATAGACCGTGCCGTCCTCGCCGATGGCCCAGATGAACCATTCCCCGTCCCAGGTATGGGCCTGGATGGCGGCATCCAGTTTCTCGCGATGAGACAATGCCCATTCTGCTTCTTCTGGTTTGCCCAGCTTTTCAGCGATTTCAGCGTAGACGGTCAGCCCCAGCCGCACCTGGAAGGCAACGAAAAGGCTCTCGCCATAGTAGCCCAACCGCAAGCAGTCATTCCAGTCCGCGGACAGACCGCAGGGTAGGCCGTGCTTCCCCATGCGCTCCAGGTTGAATTCCAGCGCTCGTCGCAGGTGACCGAAGACAGTCTCTTCGCCTATATCGGCATAGGGCAGAACTTTGTTGTAAAACTCGGGAAGATGCTCGAAAGGTCTGATAACGGGGATCGCACCACCGTTGGCAAGCTGACCGGTCAGCATCAGTTCCAGGCGTTGACGGGATTCTTCGGAGATGGCAGCTACCACACCGAGAATATCTTGCACCGAGTCGCGGAATCCCAGTCCATCACGCTCGCCGTTATAGATCAGGCTGGCCGCGCGCGACCAGGCAAAGGTAATCAGGCTGTTGTATAAACCCCACACATTGACTGTGCTGTTGAACTCTTCGTCAGGGGTTTCGACGGTCAGGCTGCCAAGTTTGTCGTGCCAGTGGTCTTTCAGTTTTTGGAGTTCACTCTCGGCACGTTCGAGTGAGCCGAATTCGGCCATAGTTTTCTTGCCGACCGAACGGGCATCCCCGATGCCGAGCATGACCAGAATCTCACGGCTTTCGCCCGGCTGGAGGATGATGTTCGTTTGCAAACTTCCACATGCATTGTCGCCATAAGCAGTGCTGTTCTTGCATTGGCCTTCTTCCACAGCCTGTGGATTGTGATAGCCGCGGTAGGTACCGAGAAAGGCTTCCCGGCTGGTGTCAAAACCGTCAATAGCGGAAGCAGCCATCCCCATCCAGGTGTGACGCGCAATGTCGTGGATGAAGAATCCGTCCGTTTCCCCTTCGGGGATGGTTTTAGGTGTCAAATTGTCCTGAATGGCAATGCGCAGCAGATCATCATCCGTTATCTCACCTTTGACGATGAAGAGCGAATATTGCAGGTTGACGCTGTCCTCGTAAGTATCCCATTGATTGGTGAACTCGCAGAACGAGAAAATGGATAGGTCACGGGGCTGTTCGCTTTCGTTAGTGAGCTTCAGCCGCCAGTACTCGAAATTCTGACCGAGCGGGACGAAGTAGGTGGTTTCGGCAACGATGCCCGCATAGCGCGATTCGATGACCGTGTAAGCCGTGCCGTGCCGACAGGTCGATTTGTATTCATCGAGTGGCTTGCCGACTGGCTGCCAGGAGGCTGACCAGTAATCGCTGCTGGCGTTATCGCGCAAGTAGAAGTAGCGGCCGGGCTGATCCATCGGGACACTGTTAAAGCGCAGGCGCAGGAACCGTCCGCGCGCGCCGGACTGATAGAAACCGTAGCCGCCCGCGTTGTTGGTGATGATCGCGCCGTACTCGGTGGAGCCGAGATAGTTACTCCAGGATGTAGGCGTGTCGGGGCGGGTGATAACGTATTCCTTTGCGGTGTCGTCAAAATGTCCGTATTGCATGAAGTTCCTTTTTTATTCAACTGCGTTAGCGCGGATGACCTGCGCATACCATTTCGCGCTGGATTTTGGAATACGCTGTTGAGTTTCGTAATCTATATAAATAATGCCGAATCGCTTTGTGTACCCGTGAGCCCATTCAAAATTATCCATCAGCGACCAGACAAAATATCCTTTGACCGGTACGCCCACTTCGATGGCGCGATGCACCTGCTTTAGATGACGTTTGATGTAGCTCAGGCGCTGGGGGTCATCAACTTCACCGTTCACAACCTGATCTTTGAAGGCTGCGCCGTTTTCAGTAATATAGATCGCCGGAAAATTGTAGTCAAAGTGCATACGGCCAAGCAGGTTGTATAAGCCTTCAGGATAAACTTCCCAGTCCATTTCGGTAATTTCATCACCTCGAAATACTGTGCACGGTTCATTCTCTCCCTCGCTCACGACTTCGGAACGAGCTATTTTGCGTGTGTAATAATTGACACCTAAAAAGTCTATTGGAACGGCAATCGTATCTAAGTCATCACGCTGGGCAAACTCCATTGCACTTCCAAAGTTATTGACCATATCTTGTGGATAACCGCGACCAACCAATGGATCAAGGAAAAAACGATTGAGGTATCCATCTCCCCATATCGTTGCCTTTCTATCAAAAATACTTGGAGAAGCTGGTTCGTGCGGGCTTAAATTCAGCGTAATTCCCACATTTGCATCTGGTGAATTTTCTCGAATTTTCGGCACAGCCAACCCATGTGACAATAGCAAGTGATGAGAAGCTGCAACTGCCGTATGCATATCTTTGATTCCAGGCGCATGGCGTCCCTCTTCATGCCCAACAAAAGCGCTGACCCATGGCTCGTTCAGCGTGATCCAGTTTTTAACGCGATCTCCCAGCACACGGCTAACCAAATCCGCGTATTCAACAAAGGCGTCTACTATCTTTCGTTTTGGCCACCCTCCCTCATCTTGAAGTGCCTGGGGTAAATCCCAGTGATACAAGGTTACAAAAGGCTTAATTCCAGCTTCCAAGAGCGCATCTACAAGCTGACTGTAAAAATCGATACCAGCCTGATTAACCTCACCGCGCCCTGAGGGAAAAATTCGTGGCCAGGCAATTGAAAAGCGATAAGCCTTTAGTCCAATCTCTTTCATCAGAATAATGTCTTCTTGCCAGCGATGATAATGGTCACAGGCTATATCGCCTGTATCGCCATTCTCCACTTTGCCAGGCGTATGGCTAAAGCGATCCCAGATCGATTCACCTTTCCCATTATCATTCCATGCACCTTCAATTTGATAGGACGCTGTAGCCGCTCCCCAAGCGAAGTTTTCTGGGAATGAATAAAGTTTTTTCGTCATTTTGTTCCTTTAACAGAAGATGAAATCATAAATATAGAGTTCAAGGTGCTTCCAAATTCAAATCCAATACACAGGAGTTCTAACTTTCCGAGATCTTATAGTTTTGGCAAAGCCTTTTTCTCTTTGCGTTAAGTTTTGGTCTTGTGTTCCTTTGTACCCTTCACATACCCAATGCGATAGTTCAGATTTTTACACTAATTATCAGGCGGTCGATCAGGCCATTACGGCTGAAAATATGTTGACTGATTTCAGAGTCAAGGACATTACCATTTATTTTGCTCCGGGTGCCGTCAGCATAATGGATTTTGATATTGCTTTCCGCTTTGGTGCAATACACAATAGGCACCTGGCAGAAGGTAAACGCCAGCGAGCCTGGGGATAACTCAATTTCACGCCTCGCGCCAGAAATATCGATATAACGAAATATGCTGGAGGATGCGGTCATTTCTTCCATGCATAATAGGTTTGGATAGAAGGTAATAACTCCAGCATCCACAAATATGCCCAATTCTCCGAAACGGGTTAGGATTTCCTCTTTGACCTGGCCAGTCATGCCGGGTTGCTTGGCACCCCCTCCTGACGGAGTGTGGGAATAAGGGTCGGTCGGGAAAGCGCCGTAAACGTCTGGGGATGTTTTATAGCCCAAGCCACGGCGTATATCAAAGTAAATATCCGCAATTGCTGGGGCCGATGCATCATCCAAATCCAAGGCACGGAAATACATTTCCTGCACAGCCAACAGCAATTTGGAAACCATGTGCCAGTAAATACTGCCCATACCCTCGTAAGCAAAAAACGTGCTCGAGCGGCCCGTAAATGCGGCGTGGTTAAACACTTGTTCGAACAACGCCAACACAGCATCAGCTTCCTGATCTACTAGTGCGGCATATTGCTTTTGTTGAGAAAGACTATCAAGCGCTTTCTTGACATCCTTGGCATTGCGGAAGGCACCATTGAAATGATACTCACCGTTAATATCAAGGTTGATGAGAGTTGTATCGTGATTTTCAATCAGTTTTGCCACCAATGATAAGTTTTGCACTTGCTCTGCGTTTATTCGATTCTTTTTCAAAAATCCGGCTGGATGGCGCTGTGGATAGAGCAGATAGCTGTTTTGATCAGCACGGTACAGGCGGCTCTGACGCAGGTTGCGGAGCAGTTCAAACGCTTCCTTCGGTGAGAGCAGCCCTGATGAAAGGATGGATACCTGTCCTTCCAGCATTTCAGTAAGATAAACAACCGTTGCCCCGCCCGAATCCAAATGCAGAATGTTGTAAGCATGGAACAGCCGGTCAGAACGTTGATTGGCCTTAAGCGACTGTTCTATATATCCCTGTGCCAAGCCAAGGAAAGCCAGCAAATCAGTTCTTGACAACTCACCGTGCTCACCAGAAAAGCCCTTCTCATAGTAATGCCAGCGATAATCACTACCTGCTTTGCCGAGTTCGTCCATCACAGTACGGCGTTGCCCATCAGTGAAGCCGATTGGTAGAACTGATACATGCTTCTGCAAAATGGAATGTATCGCAGCAAACCACCCAACGGCCTCGTTCGTTACCGCAAAAGTTGTTTCAACCGATTCGGCCAACAGGTCACGCACAAAGGCAATATAGCGCCGCAGGTAGCCGAGTGTTACCACTGAAAGTCCCTTGCCTACCAGTGCGTTGTTGGCATCATTCCATTCGGGACGCTGGGTGTTCATCCAGATGCCGCCCTCAGGGACGAGATTCGTTAATTTTGCGAGCAGCAAAACGAGCAGTTTTTCAGTCAGGGTAACGTGAAACACTTGGTTGGAGAAATCCAGTACCAACTTGCCGTCACTTCCCATGGCACGGCAGGTTGCTTCAACATGACGTTCGGTATCCCAGTTGAAGGAAATCGTCTCGGCGGGGTCCTCCAATACCGACTTATATGGTTTTATACGGTACGGTACATTGGCGTAACTGAAAATCGGTCTGGCTAGTAGGGCTTGCAACTGCTTGGGGTGAAAACGACGTGAAATTTCCAGTAGCTTTTGCAGATAGATAATCTGGTGGTCGCTCCAGTAACCAATATTTTCCCAAGGGTTTTGGGGTTCGGGGATTGCCCAGTCGATGCCGTTGCGGGTCAGCCGATATGGATTATAGCCGTCTGCAGTCGTCGCGTTGACGAACTTGCATATCATTCCCTCCACAAAATGAGGATAGGACCAGGCCAGCGCTTCCCAGTTCTGGAATATATCGCGCCAGTTGCCTTGATAATCAAGCTTCTGTGAGCCATCGCTATTTTTTACGTTAATAGAGAACTTATTCCATGGTCGGCTTGGATCACCATGTCGGCGGCTGAAGGTCAATGGAAGGTATTCATAACACAGCCGCTCCAGATCGGGGATGTTGGTATATGCAGCCTTCTCGATCAAATCCTGGTAATCGATTTTTTCTGGCAAATTAGAAAAAAATGCCTTGTTGCTGGACCCAACAGGATTGTTGCACGTCCCCACAAAATTGAAAAGGTCGTCCCGACTGATGGTGTAATTATCGGCAAAGATGCCACCGCGCATTACATTGAACAAAACATTAGAAAAATGATGTGCCGTGCTCAGCCGATCGCCCGATTCCTGCAAACCGTCTGCACTGGCAACGATAGTTACCAGGTCGGACGTGCCCTTTTCAATATCTCGATGCAAGTCAGCCTGCACAGCATCTGGTGTTTCAGCAAGCGCTCTGATAAGCGCTGCAACCTGGCTGGCATCCTGGTTCACTTCAGCAATAATGCTCCACTCTTTTACGGAAGCAGGTTCGAGAGTAAAAGAAGTATTCACCAAATAGGCACCGCGCTGTCCACAAACATCTGTTTCTGGATCAACTTTGCCCGTCCAGCGGAAATCATCTACCTGCTTTGTAGACAAAAGATAACCCGCTGAATCGAGCCCTATTTGCCATGCCACTGTTGTCTTTAGAGCTTCGCTCGGTTCTGCAAGATCTGTTGGCGTAGAGCTTAAACCAAACATCCCCAGGCCGGTACTGGGCTCAAGCTCGCTGCGCTTATACGCGTTCAGCAGATTGCTGAAGATGTTCTGCATTACGGATGTTGTGCCATAAGGCAGAATGTTCTGTAACCCATCAAGTAAGTCAATTTGGCAACTTTCGGTTGTGTCATTGGTCAGCCAACAGGTGCGTACGAAACCATACTTTTCGCTGAAGCGCCAGGCATAGGTAAAAGTCAATCCCAGATCAACGTTTTCTTCCTCGAAAATTAGCACACTGCCATAGTTATTCTTGTATAGGTTACGCTCACAAGAATACAGACCTTCATAACGGACTGAGAATGGTTCCCAGAATTGGATACGATCTCCACGCGTGATGCGCAGCACTGTTAGTGGGCCGGTGTTTACATGGTTCTCGGTGAGCTTGTCATCTGTGTAATAAGGGAACAGTGCCGACTCAGCATTCTTGCGCCCCGCCGAAAGCCCGCCCGTGCTAGAGATAAACATCCAATGGTCGGAACTGCTCACCAAACTCATAAAAAAGGGCGGCATCTGATCATAATTTCGAATACAGTAAAACTGCTCGCCAAAACGTGTCACATACCCCCCTTCGACCTTGCCAGAGCGTTCCCATACTTCTTCAGCGCCAATGTAAAGTTTTCTTCTTCCACTCATCCCAGAAAAACCTTCACATTCACTGCGCTGGTTTTACCATCGGGCAGCGGGATAACGTTTCCCTTGACGGTCTTGCCAGCCACTTCTAGGCGGACATTGTTACCTGGGCTTTTTCGCTCCACTCGAATCTCGTATCGGACTCCCCGATAGCTGCGTACTGCTTCGAAATCACCCCAACCCGACGGGATGACCGGCGTCACTTCCAATCCGTCGTACGTCGGGCGGATTCCCAGAATCCACTGTGTGATAGCGACGTAATTCCAGGCGGCGGTGCCCGTCAGCCAAGAGTTCTTGGCCTCGCCATGCATAGGCGCATCCATCCCCGCGATCATCTGGGCATAAACATAGGGCTCGCACTTGTGTAAATCACCGATCTCCTCCCGCGCCGATGGGTTAATGCGCAGGTAATAGTCATGCGCCTTATCCCCTCGCCCGGCCATCGCCTCGGCGATCATGATCCAGGGATTGGTATGGCAGAAAATCCCTGCATTTTCTTTGTACCCAGGCGGGTAGGAAGAAATTTCACCCAAATGAGGATAGTATTTCGAGAAAGCAGGCTGCTGCAAAACAATGCCGTGAGGGGTTGCCAAGTGCTCATTAACAGAATCCAATGCCTTTTTTGCTCGGTCATCATCCAAGCCTAATCCCGCCATCACGCAAATTCCTTGCGGCTCGATGAAAATTTGCCCTTCATCGTTTTCTTTGGAACCTAACGCTCGACCAAAATCATCATATGCACGCCGGAACCACTCCCCGTCCCAGCCGTGGGACCAGATGACTTTTTCCATCTCAGCAGTTTTTTCAAGATAAAAGCGAGAAGTAAGAAGCGAAAAGATTCCTTCAAACCTTTTACCTTTTTCTTCCAACTTTTTACTCAACCCCACCATCTCTTTTGCCGCCAGCACGAATAATCCCGCAATGAAAACGCTTTCGGCAACCTTGCCATCTTTACTAGTGGTGGTCTGGAAGGATTGCCCCGGCTTATCCGAGAAACAATTCAGGTTCAGACAGTCATTCCAATCGGCGCGGCCAATCAG
>WOR8_10007468_pt1 | contig 10415 bp, 9 predicted proteins | sample DeeMarSeWOR38_10_FD_19890 | JGI IMG/M metagenome (IMG submission 19890)
CCACTGGCTTTTGGTTCCATCCTGGGCGGTATGACCACGCTGATCGGTACACCACCCAACCTGATTGTTTCGGAATTCCGTGCGGCGACAGGGGCAGGGGTGTTCCACATGTTTGATTTCACCCCCGTAGGTGTTTCGGTTGCTATCCTCGGTACCGTGTTTGTCGGCATGATCGGCTGGCGCCTGGTGCCCGCTCGAGAACGCGCAGACATCAGTAGTTTTGATAGTGGTACCTATATCAGTGAGGTCCGCATTGTTGAAGGCAGCAAGGCGGTGGGCAAGTGTTTAGGCGAGGCTGATCAAATGCTGGATGAGGCCGATGCACAGGTCATCGGCATGATACGCCATGATGTGCGCATTTCTGCGCCGAGTTGCTCGCACTTGCTGGCAGAAGGGGACATTCTGGTGATTGAAGTCGAGCCCGAGTCATTATCAACCGCGTTATCCAGTCTGGGTCTTAAACTCGCAGAAGATCTGCCCACAGAAACAGAAACAGAAGCAGAAAGCGTTGCAGAGGATGTGCAAACGCAGCCTATAGTGATGGATAAAACTACACACACTGATGCCGAAGCAGGCGTCAAGGACAAGGACAAGGACAAGGACAAGGACAAGGACAAGGACAAGTCAAAACAGGATGAGATCCTGATTCAGGAACTGGTGGTGACGCCTCGAGCGAGCTTGACCGGTCGTTCTGCCACGGATATCGATCTGCGTTCACGTTACGGTATCAACTTGCTGGCGATATCGCGGCAGGGGCGCCGTTCGATCCGGCGCTTGCGCTCGATCCTGATACAGGCGGGCGATGTGTTGCTGATGCAGGGTACGCCCGAGGCGCTGTCCGGTTTTGCCTCGGATTTTGGATGCCTGCCGTTGGCGCCGCGTGATATACGTGTGCCGAAAAAGGGACAGGCGCTCATTGCGTCACTGGTCATGGCGATTGCAGTTGGTGCCGCAGCTTTCGGGTTGTTCCCGGTGGCGATTCTGTTTGCTATTGCTGTCGCTGCATATATTGTTCTCGGCATCGTTCCACTGCGTTCGCTGTACGCGACCATCGACTGGTCGGTGATTGTGCTGCTGGCAGCAATGCTCCCGGTTGCCGGCGCTGTAGCGACTACCGGTACTGCCGATATGATTGCGCGCTTCTTGCTGGACAACATCACCCAGGGACATGCCGTGCTGGGACTGGTGACGCTGATGGTGGTTACCATGTTCCTGTCTGACCTGGTGAACAACGCCGCCACAGCAGCAGTGATGTGCCCGATTGCGATCAGCACCGCGGCCCAGCTCGGTGTTAATGCCGATGCATTCCTGATGGCCATCGCGGTGGGCGCCTCCTGCGCATTTCTGACACCCATCGGTCACCAGAACAATACCCTTATCCTGGGGCCTGGCGGATTTCGTTTCGGTGATTACTGGCGTCTGGGACTGATGCTGGAAGTCATCGTGGTGCTGGTGAGCATACCCGTGATTCTCCGGGTCTGGCCGCTTTGATGCTCTGAAGGTGATGATCGGACAAGTCAGTATGGATAACAGGTGCCGATGCCGTTAACCCTTCATTTTTTCCATATAGCTCGATAAATGTCGCCATATGGCCATTGCTGCATTACTTCAAATCCAAAAAAGTTGTGAATAAACGGGATCAGAACAGATATTTACTACTATAAATATGAGTAATGATTTCGATTCTACCCATCTCAAGGCATGTCCTGTCTTATGGATAATATTGACCAGAATGAACCCTCACAATTAGCTGAATCAGGACGAGGCTGTGGAGAACAGTCTGACATCAGGTCAGGGCTGGTGCGAATTATATATGCATCAGTGCCACTGACATTGATTGCTGTTCTGGCCAACAGTGTCGTATTAAGCATAGTGCAGTGGGGCGTTATAGCCCATACAACGATCCTTGCGTGGTTTGGCGTAACGAACGGTCTTTCTCTGGTGCGCCTGGGCCTTTACTTTAAATTCAGAAAACTTGGTGCAGAAGAGGAAGTCCCGGTTTTCTGGGTCCATCTTGCACTGCTTATCAGTGCAGCATCAGGGCTTACATGGGGCGCAGTTGCTATCTGGCTGTTTCCTGAGAATGATTATATTCATCAGGTGTTTACAGCTTTCGTGATCGCGGGTATGTGTGCGGGTGCTGTGACAACACTGTCTCCGCTGTTGAGTTCGGCATTCGCTTTTATATGTTTTGCCATGCTGCCGGTGATTGTTCGTTTCTTACAGGAGGGAACAGATATCAATTATGCAATGGCGACGATGGCTTTCCTGTTTGCCGTGATGGTGCTGAGTACATCAAGGAAATTGAACTATACGATACGGGAGTCATTGTTACTTCGCCATGAGCGGGTACTTGCTGAAGAAAAGATCAAGTACCAGGCACACTATGATCCGCTAACCAAACTGCCTAATCGGCGCCTGCTTATCGGGCGACTCAAGCAGGAAATCGCCCGATCAGTCAGACACAAGCATGTTGGTGCTGTGCTGTTTCTTGATCTCGACCACTTTAAAACAGTAAACGATTCATTAGGGCATACGGTTGGAGACGCGCTGCTGAAACAGGTCGCGTTGCGCATTAATCAACGCATGCGGGACGAGGATACGGCTGCGCGATTAGGTGGGGATGAATTCATCATCCTGTTGTCAGAAGTTGGTGATGTGCTGGATGAGGCAATGGATAATGTCATGAACCTGGCAGAAAAAATACTGCATCTGTTCGACATGCCATTTTATGTCAATGGGCATGAATTAAATATTACTGTAAGTATTGGTATAGCGCTGTTTCCGCAAAAAGAAGCCAGCATCGATCGGCTTTTGCAAAAATCCGATGTTGCCATGTATGAAGCGAAAAAATCCGGGCGTAATACAATACGGATTTTTCTACCGGAAATGCAACAGACAATAGACAACAGAATAACGACTGAACAAGGATTGCGTCGAGCATTGGCAGAAGGCGAGCTGGAGCTTTATTATCAGCCACAGGTCGATGCCGACGATAACATCATTGGGCTGGAGGCATTATTGCGCTGGAATCATCCTGTAAAAGGGGTTATTGCACCGGATGAGTTCATAGAGATAGCGGAAAAAACCGGTCTGATTATCCAGATCGGCGACTGGGTATTAAACACCGCATGTAATCACCTTTCACAAATTTCTGCTAACAGTGAACTGATGATGTGCATCAATGTGAGTCCGCGTCAATTCGAGGAGCCATCGTTCGTCGACAAGGTGAAAAATGTAATCTCTGAAACAGGCGTCAATCCGGAAAATGTTCAACTTGAAATTACCGAAGGTATGGTGTTGAGAGATATCGAAACTGCAATAGACAAGATGCAAAAACTGAAGTCAGCCGGCGTTGGTTTGTCCATTGATGATTTTGGTACCGGTTACACATTCCTGGCCTATTTAAAGCGTCTGCCTGTTGACTTACTTAAAATAGACCAGTCTTTCATAAACGTTATCGATAAAGGTGAAAATGATGCGGTTATTGTCGACGCCATAATTGCAATGGCAAAACACATGAAAATAGACACTTTGGCAGAAGGTGTTGAAACCAAACGGGCGCTGGAGTTCTTACAATCCAGGGGCTGCAGGAAATTTCAGGGTTACATATTTGCTCGACCAATGCCGTTCAATAAAATACTTGGCCGGTTCTCTGATGTAAGAGAATCGAGTCAGAGAATGAAAGTTGTTAATATTCGCTCATTGATAAGTGAATAGGGGAGATGGCGTTTATATTTTTCAGTATGATGTGAGATTATCGGGATGAATAGTAGTCAGTCCCCGGGTATTGCCGGTAAATGTTTTTTAGTTCCCGATCATTTTTATACATATGCGACAACAAATCAGAAATGCCATAGGCAATTTACCTTGCATATTCGCCATTATTATGGCGTTCATCTTGATATCTACGGTGTTTTATACCCACGCCCAGACTCTGGAGCCCCGTACTTACACTAATACGCCGGTTGGAATGAATTTCCTGCTTGCCGGCTACAACTATGCTGATGGCGCATTGTTGTTCGACCCCTCATTGCCGGTCACAGATGCCAATGCCGGAGTCGATATGGGATTTGTTGGCTACGTGCGTTCACTGGATGTCGCTGATAAATCTGCAAAAGTCGGGGTATTGCTACCCTATGCCGTGCTGGATGCTGATGGCTATGTCGAAGGTGTGTTTAGAACACGTGAAGACAAGGGCATGGCTGATCCTTCGTTTTATTTTACGATTAATCTTCATGGCGGCCCCGCACTTTCCTTCGAGGAATTCAGGGATTACCGGCAAGATACCATCATCGGTCTCAGCCTGAAAGTTACCGCACCACTCGGCGTTTATGATGCTGACAAACTTCTGAACATCGGCACTAACCGGTGGTCATTCAAGCCTGAAGTTGGCATCTCACAGGCTATAGGGCGCTGGATACTCGAAGCTGCGTTGTCAGCAGTCATTTACACCGATAATGATGAATTTGATAATGATAAAACTCGCCAGCAGGATCCGATCTATTCAGCACAGGGTCATGTGGTATACACTTTCCCCGGACATGTATGGGCCAGTATTAGTGCTACTTACTTCGAGGGTGGTCGCACAACGATCGAAGGTATAAGCAACAACGATTCTCTGCAAAACTGGCGTACCGGCTTCACCCTCGCATTTCCGCTCAACCGCAATCATTCCATCAAGGTATTTGGCAACAGTGGCGTCAGTACCCGTACCGGTACCGACTACGATGCACTGGGTGTTGCATGGCAGTACCGCTGGGGCGGGGGTTTATAGACACAGCTGAATGCGGTGTTGGAGAACAAACAACAGAGAAAAAACCATGCTTACAAAACGACAGCAGAAACTTTATAACTCGTTCTATGATTCAACCCATAACAATGAGTACCTGGATCAGAAAACCGAAGTTCTCGTCGGGCTGTCTGCAGCCATGGCAATGAACTGTGCGCCCTGTGTTCGATACTATCTGCAGCAGGCGAAGCAGGCAGGGATATCAAAAGGCGAAATTTCCGAGGTGTTAGCCAAGGTCATGGCGGTAGCAGCAGGGCAGAAACGACTGCAGATGGAAGAAATGCTGGAAAGCTATGTTATTGATGTTTGAATAAATAACTAAACATGAAATATTGTGTTCAACACCCTGGCTTTATTGCATGCGCGCTTTTGCTGTGCAGCCTTGTTGTCAATGCAGGCATATACAAATGGGTGGATGAGACGGGGAAGGTGCATTTTACTGATAGTCCGCCTGATGACACAAAAACAGTAGAAGTTGAACTCAGAATAAATACATATACTTCGGTTGAAATTAAACCACTGATAGAGCGCCTGGGGAAAAAGGACAAGGTAGTCATGTACAGCGCTACATGGTGCCGTATGTGTAAAAAGGCAAAAAATTATTTTCGAGAAAACAATGTTCCTTATATTTCCTACGATGTGGAGAAAAGCAGAACAGGCAAGATGGACTTTAAACTGCTGCGAGGTAAAAGCATACCGATAATCATCGTTGGTGGTAAAAGAATGAACGGATTTAACGCAGCTGAATTTGACCGCTTATATACAGATCAGATGAAACTAAAAGAAAGCGAAGATCAATACAGCAAGAACCCGGGTTAAAGCCTCCCTTCTGGAAATGGAATAAAAAAATTCATATCACTCGATGAAGCCGTACGCAAGATGGCCTGGCTGCAACTGGACGAGGAGATCACCGATCAGCAGGTGAGTGATATAACAGGTTTTCTCAAGGCATTGACGCACAAGAGCAGGGAGCAGTACGTAAAATAAAGTGTTTTGCAATGGCCGCACAGAATATGATGCAATGGGGTGCAACGGAACTGGTAGTCACTCATTCATGTATTCTGAACCGTTTCATTTTCAGGGAGAAAACCCATGAAAAAAATTCATACATGCCCTGGCATTGCTGGTACTGTTCACAGTCAGCGTCCCTGAAGCAGCAGCCAACCCGCCACCGGCATAAGAGGGCAGAAGGCTGTATGTTTCCTACTGCCAGTTATGCCATGGAACCGGCGGAGAAGGTGATGGTCCCCTCGCAAAGGTGATGAAGATCAGCCCGGCAGATCTGACCACTACCATACGTTCCAGAAGTGACACCATACTGACGAAGATCATCACCGGTGAGGGTCGGCAGACCATAACTGGCCGCTATCGCCACAACCTGCTCAGTGATTCCATGCCGGAATGGAAAGATGTATTCAGCGAGTCCCAGGTCAAAGCGCTCATTGCATACCTCCGGTTTCTGGGGAGTTCAAAACATGATCTGATGGGGGATCCCGAGGCGGGCATGCGGCTTTACCAGAAATACTGCCAGGTCTGCCACGGTGAGGAAGGCGACGGCGACGGCATCATGACGAAGCTGATGGGGATTATGCCTATGGATCATACCAACCCTAACGAGACCAGCAGTATAGACAATGAAGAACTGGTCAAGAGCATCCTTGATGGCAAAGGGCGGTTCATGCCTGCCTGGCGGGGTATCCTCACTCAGGATGATGTTGAGGCGCTGGTCAGCAACATTCGACTGCTGTCCTGCTGAGTTTACTGCCGCAAGTCTCGTTTGATACCTGTGCTGTAGAAGCTATGCGCATTGCACCATCCATAATATGGTTTATAACTCAGAGAACGAGCAGCTTCACATAGAAAGGGAAACACCCGGGCCTGCATAATCCTTCGGTAGTCTCGGGGTGTTCGGTTTTTACTGCCTTGCTGGCGACAGAGCATTGGATCAGAAACGCCATCAATTATAGGCCAGTCACTCACTCACGGCTTATCCATCATATCGCAGCGCCTCAGCTGGCCGGGTTTCACCAGCAAAAGCCATATTCCGCAGTTGTGTGCATTCCAGATGAAGTCCAGTCTGAAATCATTCGTGCTCGCGTCGTGAGCTATCAGGCCAAAAAAATCATAAAAATAACAATATCAATGGCTTGCAACATTGATCATGCGACTGGTGCCGGTTTGAATGTGTTATTCAGCGACCTGATTTTCATTAGTTTGTGCTACAAACTTGCGAGCATCTATCTATTGGACTATGAGTAGGGAATGACGGGGCTTTTTTTAGTGCAGGCCTCTCATGGGTGTATTTTTAAATGTGAAGAACAGTAATTCAGGGCTTTCTTAGTCTTACAGCAGCTGCTTCCGGGATTCAGTCTGGATGCGGTCAAGCCACAGGAGACATGGGTGGGTAGGCGCCAGCCGTGTTGTGGCATGAATGGATCTGGGCGGTCTATTTCATAGCTGTGATAACAAGTGCCATAGTGCACGACATTATAACGACTAAGTTATTGTTTCATATGTTCATTACAGGTTAAAGATATGCATTCACACGCTCATAAAATCTTCCGGCAATTACTCTGCATCGTCTTCGCAGCGCTATTGTCATTTGTAGCCAATGCAGACGAAGTTTCGCGCGAGCAGATCAAGGGTCTCGATGAGCAGGTTCAGGACATCAAGAAAGATGTGCTCAATCTGAGTTCAGAGCTGGCAATGCTCGAGGAAAAATTACTTTTTCCTTCCAACACCCAGGTCTCACTGTTTGTTTCCATGCACAAAGGTGATGATTTTCGTCTCGACTCGGTGCAACTCAAGCTCGACGAAAAGGTAGTTGCCCAGCATCTGTATTCTTTTCGTGAACTGGAAGCGCTGCAGAGTGGGGGTGTACAACGGCTTTACCTGGGTAATATTAAAACCGGTGAACACGAGCTTGTTATCAGCTATTCCGGCAAGGCGCCTGCAGGTGGAGAGTACAAGCGCAGCGGCAGTTACCGCGTAACCAAAGATGTAGGTCCGAAATTTGTCGAAATAAAAATCGCCGGCCCCGATTCTACCGAACAGGATATACAGTTCAGGGACTGGTAGCGCATGAGTCTGCGTTTTTCATTAGCAGCATTGCTACTGCTGCCCTTATTCGCGCATGGCACTGTCAGGCCTCATCAGGAGATGCGTGATATCTTTTATGGCGAGATTCTTTATCACGCCTATCAGCATGATTATTTTGAAGCAATTTCCCATCTCGATATAGAGCTTGGTCAGTACTATGCACTGGATGAGCCTGATCTGGACAGCCTTCACTGGCATCGTGGACAGGCTGAATTTGCTGTCGGTGATCTTGAACTTTACTACCGCATGCATCAACGGGCTGGTCGTGCGATAGAGGCCGTATTGGGAAAAAACGTAGCTGAGTCCGAGCGAAATGAAGCTGCCTTCAGACTGGCGCGTCTTTATTATCGCAAGCAGGATTATGTCAATGCACTGCATGCGATAGAGCTGATCAAGGGCGAAGTCCCGGAAAAAATACGCAGCGATGAAGCCTTTATGCGAGCGCAGATTTATGTTTCAGTCGGAAAATTCAATGATGCAATAACAATTCTAAAAGAACTCAAAGGCGATGAAACATACCGCGGCTATATAGAATATAACCTTGCAATGGCCTACCTGCAAACGGCACAGACAGAGCTGGCGGTTGCCATGCTGGATGAGCTGGGGAAACTCGATAGTGACGAAGAAGCGGTACTGGCGCTAAAAGACAAAGGTAATCTCAAGCTTGCTAATTACTATGTCGATGCCGGCGATGCAGAACAGGCCGCAAAATACTTTTCACGTATCAGGCTGGATGGTCCGTTTTCGAATAAAGCCTTGCTCGGTGCAGGCTGGGTAGCAGTAGCGCAGCAGCGCTATGATCGTGCGCTGGTGCCGTGGAGCCTGTTGCACGAGCGTGAGCAGACCAATATTTCCGTGCAGGAAGCCATGATGGCGGTGCCGTTCGCTTACAGCAAGCTCAATGTGCATGGCAAAGCTGCGATCATGTATGGCAAGGCAATGGATGTGTTTGCCAGTGAGATCGATAGCCTTGATGCTTCGATTAAAAGCATCCGCGAAGGCAAGTTTCTGACTGCACTGGTGAGCAAACAGGCGGACAAGGACAAAAACTGGGTGGTCAACCTGCGCAAGTTGCCGGACAGCCCGGAAACACGCTACATCATGGAATTAATGGCCGCACATGATTTTCAGGAGTCACTGAAAAATTACAAGGACCTTGCTGACCTCAGGCAGTTTTTGACGACCTGGCTTGATAGCCTGGCAGTTTATGAAGACATCATAGATTTGCGCCGCCAGTATTACGAGCCCCTGTTGCCGCAAGTCGAGAAGAAATTCAAAAAGCTTGATTCGCGAATTCGTCTTCGTATCGAACAGCGAGACCGGTTAAATGAACGCATTAAATCATTGCTGGTTTTGCGCAGGCCGGTCTATCTTGCAACGGCGAATGAACGCGCAGATATCGATCGATTGGCAAAAATAAAAGTTGCGCTGGAGGCCAATCCGGGTCTGGCGACTGAAGAAACCCTGTATCGCCTGGAGCGATTGTCAGGTGTGCTCGACTGGCGTATCGAGTCGGAATTCGATGATCGCCTGACGACAGCCTATAAAAACCTGAAAGACCTGGATGGCGTGATTGATGATCTCAACAAGCAATACCGTGCTTTTGTACGCACTCGCCAGGCGGCAACACAAAGTTATGAGGGTTACACAATACCGATTAAGCAATTGCGTACACGCCTGCATGATACCCAGGTAAAGCTCAAGGGCATAATGGCCAGGCAGGGAAGGGTGCTGGAGCAGATGGCAATCAACGAACTCGATAAGCGCCGCAAACGACTGGAAGAATATCAAATCAAGGCAAGGTTCGCGTTGGCGGAAAGTTATGACCGCGCCACCAAGGAGCAGGAAAAGAAATTACTGGAGCAGTCCGCAATTACACCTGAAAAAACGGCCACTACAAAAACTGAAACCGCAGACACTGAAGCATCAGCAACAGCAGCCACAACAACAGCAAATGCTGGAGAAGAGGCAAGGCCATGATGCGCTCATTTTCAACACAGATGATTTCAGTCTTGATGGCTGTTTACGGACTTTCTGTTACGGGATGTGCGACCTATAACACGGAAGGAACGCTCGGCAGTTTGAACAGTGTCGATATTGAAATCAGGGAAGAAGTGATTGTAGGCAGTCTGGAAAAAGCCCTGGAAAGCTACCAGCGGTATCTTGAAGAAACACCTGAGACCGAGATGACTCCGGAAGCAATTCGTCGTCTTGCAGATCTGAAAATAGAGAAGGAGTATTCGGCAGCAGCCGGGTATGACGCAACATCTCCAGTAATTGAAGCGACACAGGAAACTGAAACATCCCCGGTAGATTCATCACCGCTATCGAGTGACAGTGCCGTCGCTGCGCAAATCAAGGCAGTGCACTCGCCACAGTCTGATGAACTGACAAAGCCGGGTACAGGAGTGCTCGATGTAAAACAGGCAGAGAGCGCGATTATGGCCGGAGCAGGGAAAGAGGCGAGCAGCAAATCAGGTGCTATCGCGGACCTGTCAGAATCGGAAAAGGAATTCAGCGAGCG
>WOR8_10007475_pt1 | contig 10410 bp, 8 predicted proteins | sample DeeMarSeWOR38_10_FD_19890 | JGI IMG/M metagenome (IMG submission 19890)
AAAAACTGTCTCCCGCGCTAATCGGACTGATCGCCTCAGCCGGTCTGGATAGTGCCCCTGTCCATAAAGTGCCGAAGGTGGCGGTCATTGCCAGTGGTGATGAGGTGGTGGCTCCCGGCAAACCGCTGACCGAAGGAAAACTGTATGCCAGCAATATGGTCGAAATTTGTTCATGGCTAACGTTCTTCGGCCTACCGTATTCCGCCGTGCTTGTCGGCGACAGCCGGCAGGAAATTCAATACGCCCTCATCAATCAGCTTTCCAAAGCGGATGTTTTTGTAACCAGCGGCGGGGCCTGGGGCAGTGAACGCGATCTGATATTAAATGTGGTAACAAAACTGGACTGGCAGGGGCTTTATCGACGGGTCAGAATGGGTCCCGGAAAACCGGTGGGATTTGGCCTTTTAGAACAAAAGCCGTTTTTCATTTTACCGGGTGGGCCACCGTCCAACGAGATGGCTTTTTTGCAGCTGGCACTTCCGGCAATCATGAAAATGAAAGGAGAAAGCGACTTTTCTTTTCCATTGGTCCGCGCGCAGTTGGCTGAAACTGTCCGCGGCCATAAGGACTGGACCCAGTTTATTCACGCGCGTCTTGAAAAAGAAAAACATCAGCTCATTGTCAAACCCGCCAAACTCAAAAGCCGACTGGCCTCCATGGCTCGCAAAGATGCTTTAATTATCATTCCTGAGGGCTGGGAAGAATGGATCGCCGGTGAAATTATAGAAATTCAACTGTTAAATGCGGATTTTAATTACCGTTAATTCTTCAAAAAAAATGTTAGCCGTTTCCATTATTAACCAAGTAGAATAAGAAACGTTGGCCCATAGCCGGCCTATAGGGAAGGATACATGATTCGGCATTTCATCGCAAGTCTGCTAGCGGCCCTGCTGTGCTTTAGTTGTGCGACGGATCCCGGGCCGAAACCTATCTTTCAAGATGACACCCGCGTCGGCATCCTGAACAGCATAGAACCATACCTGACCCATCGCCATATTACCATAGACCGCATAAATAGCTTTACCAGACAAATTAAGGTGGATTGGGACATCCCGGCCTACGTGGACGCCCAATTAATGGATTCCTTAAAAAAGGATAAGCGCTTTGCGGTTGTTCCCATTCGGTCCCCGCAAATTCGTGAACGCCAGAAGCAGCTTGCGGATCAAATCGGTGCCGCCGCAACCCGCAGAAGGATTTCACAGGATCTGGTCGAATTTATAGAGGCCATGGCGAAGGCCCATGATCTGGATGTTATCATTATGGTGCAGAGCTTCAAAGGCGAAACCCCTTGGAAAATAGCCAATTATGAAATTGTGCTCGAGGGTTATGGCCTTTTTACTCGGAGAACCTTGCTCGGTGTGTCCGGCGTCAGAAATAGCTGGGCGCATCCATACGCCCAGATCCGGGTCGTTGTTTTCCAAACCCGGCCGGTTCTGAGAATCGGCGTCGGTCATCCGAAGTTGACAAGCGGGAACATGGATAGTTTCAATTGGCCGGTCAACATAAAAAATATTCCACAAACCGAACTTGATAAGTTGCGTCCCAGAATCCAGGCATACGCTGATCAGGCAGTCAATAACGCTTTACAGGACGCCCATATGGTCATGGATCCGTCGAAATAACTTTTTTGGATTTACAACGGAGCAAAAGGACAACTATAAAACCTATCGTCTGAGAAAAGGAGCCGTTTTATGAAAGACCGGCGCAAACATATTATCGCAGAACTCGAAAAAAATCTGGAAGATACCATTGCCTTTTTCCGATCTTTATCGCCGGATGAGCTTGACATTCAGGTTTATCAGGATGGGGCCAAATGGACGGTTCGACAGATATTGGCCCATTTTGTCACCATCGAAGGCACGATGCAGTGGTTATTTAAAGATATCCTTGCCGGCGGTCCGGGCTCTCCCGAAGATTTTGATGTTGATCGTTTTAATCGCACCCAACCTAGAAAGCTGGACGGGCAAAGCCTTGATGAACTCATCGCGCAATTTAAATCGGTCCGGGAAGATACGATCTCAATCGTTAACGCCATGTCGGATATGGATTTTGACCGGGAAGGGCGGCATGCATTCCATGGACACGGCAAACTGGAACGTTTTATTCGCTGGACTTACGAGCATGTTCAGATTCATATAGATGATATTTACAAAACGATTCGGATGAAATAAAAGTGAAAGAAAAAAACGGTGAACATCCAATGGGAGATGCCGGGCAGATGATCTTCTTCGGTTTGTTTGTGGTTGTATGGATCCTGGATTCATTTTTCCTGAAACGCTCTACGGTTTTAGCGAATAACATCCCCCTGATCATCCGCTTAATTATCCTGGGTGCTGCATTTGCCGCTGCCTTTTACCTTTTCAAGTCCGGTCATGTGGTGGTTAGCGGTGATCAACGTGCCACCGAGGTGGTATCCGCCGGAGCATTCCGGTACGTCAGACACCCATTATATCTGGGCAGTATTTTAATTTATTTTGGTATGACGGTTTCTACAGCGTCTCTGTTTTGCCTTTTGCTGCTGGCTGTCATCATTGCGTTTTATAATTATATCGCCAGTTACGAAGAGAATTTGCTGAAAGTAAAATTTGGCCAGGCCTATGTGGCATATCAGAAAAGCACGGGCAAGTGGGTGCCACGCCTGGGCAAGAAAGGTTAGCCATGATCCTCAACGACAATCTTTTCAATTTCTTTAAGGATAAGGCTGAAAAAATACAGGTCGACTTGCTGAGCCTCGGCCTAGGGTATACGGCCGTAGTTACTTCTGACGGTGGAATCGGGATCGCCTATACCTATTTTGAAGATAAAAAATCCTGTATGCTGCTAAACGAAGCCGTGGATTACGAAGGCCGGCCGGCGGTTGCCTTGTTGGAAAAAATAAAGGGTGATCAAGCGATTGAAAGAAGCATGGCGCTGGCCCTGGTCAATGCGCTGAACTATCAACATGCGCTGCAGTTGCCGCAGGATGAAAATAACGAAATCATGTTCGAAGCGTTTAAAATCACAAAGGGGACAAAAGTCGCGATGGTTGGCTACTTTGGCCCATTGATCAAGCGCTTTGAGCAAAGAGGCGCTGTTCTGGATATCCTGGATCAATCCCGTGGGCTGGGCTGCAAAGAGGATTTTTATAAAAAATTAAAAAATTGGGCCGACGTGCTGTTTTTGACTTCAACCTCGATTCTGAATAATACAGCCGAAAAAATACTATCAAAGGTCCATGCTAAAGTAAAAACCTTGATGCTGGGCCCCAGTACACCGATGGTTGCCAAGGCCTTCGATCACCTCCCCGTGCATATGCTTGCCGGCACGGTTCCCCTCGATAGGGAAAGACTGCTAAAGGCCATCCGGCACGGTATGGGCACTCCCGTGCTCCATAGGTTTAGCCGCAAGTCTTATTTGACATTAAATCTCTAGCACAACCTCAAACGATGAAAACCGAGAAAAAACAGAATCCGCAACTGGAAAAAATCGAGCCTGAGAATACAGCAAGAATGGTGGTGGACGCCTGTTCTGATTGCGATGTCTGTCGATTCCTCATGGATTCAGACTGCCTGATGTTTCCGGAGTTATACCGACTGTACGATAAGGAGATCGAAACGGGTAAACAGATTGGCTCTGATGAGCTTAGAAAACTGGTTGATCTGTGCAACTTTTGCGCGCTGTGCCCGTGCCCGAATATCCGCGCCGACATTATCAAAGCCAAAACGCAATTCATCGAAAGGGACGGATTAAAATTTGGCGTGCGCACCTTAGAAGATGTCGAACGCGTCGGAAAACTGTGCGGAGTGTTTCCCCAGCTGACCAATTTTCTTTTCCAGCATAAGCTCATCGGCGGGCTCGTCAAATCGTCCACCGGTATTCACACGGAGCGGCAAATTCCAATCTTTCCGGCACGAAATTTTCCGCAATGGGCGAAAAAGCATAACCTGAATACGCAACCCAGCAAGCAGCCTCATCGTAAAATAGCCTATTTTGCGGGGTGCACGGCAAATTATCTTTTCCCGGATGTAGCAAAGGCTGTGGTTGAAGTTCTACAACACAATGGTTTCGAGGTCACCTATCCCGAACAAAAATGCTGCGGCATGCCGACACTGCTGGAGGGCGACCGAAAGTTGACAATGGCGCTTGTTCGTTTCAATCTGGATCACCTGACAGCGGCGGTGGAGAGTGGCTACGATATCGTCTGCTCCTGTCCGACATGCGGGTTTATGTTAAAAAATATCTTAAAGGAAGGCGCTTATTATTCCCCTGAATATCAGGAATTCGTGGGGGCCGATGAAAGGTATATCAAAATCCCGGTTGGAATGGCATCGAAAAATCCCGGGAACCGGAAGTTTGAACTCGTCAAAAAGGGCATGTATGAAAAAATTCTCAAAGACGACGGTTATTTTTCAACTTTGAGTCCTCTCAAACGCATAACAGTGGCGGAAAATACATATGATCTGGGAGATTTTTTAGCCAATCTTTACCAGTCAGGCGAACTAGAGACAACATTCGGCCCGGTGTCGGCCCGGATGGTCTACTATCCTCCCTGCCACTTAAGAGAGCAGAACATCGGGCGACCGTATCTGGAACTGCTGAACATCATCCCCGGTATCAATCTAGAGCCCATCAAAGGAAACCTTTTTTGCTGTGGCATGGGCGGTATTATGGGGTTTAAAAGAGAATTTCACCACGCATCGATTCACCTGGGCGACAGATTAATCAACAAAATAAAAGCGCTCAACCCTGAAAATATCGTGACCGACTGTCTGAGCTGCCGCCTGCAGTTTAGCCAGCTTACACCTCACAAGATCATTCACCCGATCGAGGTGTTGAGTCAGGCCTATTCCGGTTTCTAACCTCCAAAAGAAATGCTTCAATCCAGGCAGAGCAAATAAGAAAAGCCCTCATATCGTTCCTTGATCACAAATCCACCAATCAGCCAACCTGTTAGCTCTCCAGATTTTTATTGACACAAACTGCCACAATGTGGCATTTATCTGTAATCCAACAGTTCCCTTTGATAAATCTGATACTGCACAGATTTCCCATCATTCTCAAAGTTCTTTTTTCAGTGAGGCTGCTCATGGATTTCATCAACCATCAATTCAAATTTAAAATTAGTTTTTTTATTTTATGCCCGGCCATTTTCGTCAGCCTGTCTTTCCTGCATGCCTGCGGCGGTGAAACCGATGCCCGGGTGGTGGATTTTTCCAAAACCGTGATTATCGAGCAGCCGGGAAAACCGCCTTCGGACAATCAGACTCTCAGAGTTGCCGTCGCTGCCATGATTTCTCCAAAAGACACGTTTGTTTATTATAGGCAGCTTTTAGATTATATCGGTCGAAAGCTGGGAAGAAACGTTCAGCTTACTCAACGCAAAACCTACGGTGAAATTAATGAATTACTTGGCAGAGGCCAGATTGACTTGGCATTTATATGCTCGGGACCCTACGTTGCCGGTAAGGAAAAATTCGGATTTGAGCTGTTGGCTACCCCCGAAGTCCAGAGGAGCCATTTTTACCATTCTTATCTGATTGTCAACAAAACCAGCCACTTTAGGAATATAAACGACCTCAAGGGACAGGTTTTTGCATTTACCGATCCGGATTCCAACACGGGCAAGCTGGTGCCCACCTATTGGCTCAGCCAGATGGGCGAGCGGCCGGAGACCTTTTTTGCCAAAACTATTTACACGTATAGCCACGATAATTCTATTCTGGCAGTGGCCAAATCCCTGGTGGACGGGGCTGCTGTCGACAGCCTGATATGGGAGTATTACCACCGGAAAAATCCGATTTTCACTTCCAAAACCCGCATCATTCACAAATCAGAACCCTACGGGATTCCACCCATTGTCGCCTACCGGTTTTTAGCACCGGATTTAAAAGATCGCATTCGCCGGGTGCTATTTGCAATGCACTACGATCCGGCTGGGCAAAAGATTTTAGAGGAATTAATGATCGATCGTTTCACTTCAACACAAGATGCGTGGTACGACAGTATCCGCAATATCGAGTTAAAGATTTCTTCGTTGGAAAAATAATCGAATGCAGCTCCAAAGTTTAAAAAGCAAGTTACTTCTGGCGGTATCTTTATTGGTCATTGGTAGCGGGTTGCTCATCTCCATTCTGGTGACGCAGCGTTACAGCAGCAGTCTCTTCCAATCGATGTCTGCCCAAGCCGAAAATTTAGCGCATTCGATAGAACTTGAGGCCACTGACAAAATTCTGACCAATGACCTCGTCGCGCTCCAGAAAATGCTCGAGTACCATATGATGAGTAATCCAAATACGGCTTACCTTTTTATTGTCAGGAATAACCAGGTCCTGGCGCATACATTTCCCAGCGGAATTCCGTTAGAGTTGCTGGATGCCAACCATGCGGTGCTTGAAAATTACCACAACTATCAGGAAATCGTGTCTACCGAAGGCAAACATTATCTTGATATTGCCTGGCCGATATTTTCAGGTAAGGCTGGACTGTTGCGTCTTGGGGTTTCCGAAAAGCCCTATCGCGACCAGGTTGCCCAATTGTGGTTGCAGATGAGCGCGCTTACCCTTGCCATCCTCCTGCTGGCCCTGGGAGGAAGCCTGCTGTTTATAAAGCGGATAACCGGCCCGCTGGCGGTGCTGGCCAAAGCAGCCGAAAAGATCAATGAAGGCAATCTCGATGTTAAAGTTGAAGTGGAAAGCCATGACGAAGTCGGTAAATTGACCGCTGCATTCAACAACATGGTGGCCGGTATCAAAGATTACACCCAGCGGCTCAAAGAAAAAACCACGGAACTGGACCGCGCCCACCGGCAAACGCATACATCCTTCGCCATTGCCCAGGAAATCGGCGCGCTTACCCACCTCAGAGATGTTTGCATGTATCTGACCAAAAGACTGCAGGAAATTGTCACATGCAATGACATGTGCATGCTGATCCTGAGCAATGATAACGACCATGTCTTTCTGCAAACCGAGAACGAATTTCGGGCTCTGGACATTGCAACGTCGCAAAAAGCAGTCGCCACCCTAATCGATTTAGACAAAATGAGCTTTCTTACAAATGATTCGTTCAATGCCGCCTTCCTGCCGGATAATTTTAAATCTGCGGAGAAGCTGATGGCGTTTCCGTTACGCTGCGAGAATCAGCTTCAGGGCGCCATGCTGATCGCCTGCCCCGGCAATTGCAATTGCGTCACCCAAGAGCTGGATATCATTGACCTGATATTAAACCAGGCAGCAGGGGCGATCCGGCGCTCGGTGATCCATGAAGAGGAAATACGCGAGCTGAAGACCCGAATCGAACATACAGCCGAATTTAGCGGGATCATCGGTAAAGACCCCCAGATGCAAAACATCTATCGCTTGATCGAAGATATCGCGCCTACCGATGCCACGGTACTCATTCAGGGAGAGAGCGGGACCGGCAAAGAGCTGGTCGCCCGCGCCATTCATCAGCGAAGCCCGCGCAAAAACAAACCATTTATCGTGATTAACTGCTCTGCCTATCCGGCAACATTGCTGGAAAGCGAGCTTTTCGGTCATGAAAAAGGGGCTTTTACCGGAGCCATCCGGCAGAAGCTCGGGCGTTTTGAACAGGCAAATGGCGGTACCGTATTTTTAGACGAAATCGGTGAAATCGCACCGTCGGCCCAGATCAAGTTGCTGCGGATTCTGCAGAGCCAAAAATTTGAGCGTATTGGCGGTGAAGAAACGTTGAATGTGGACGCACGAATCCTGGCGGCCACGAATAAAAACCTGCTGGAAGAAGTCACAAAAGGCAGCTTCAGGGAAGACCTCTTTTACCGTCTCAATGTTATTCCGATTCTCTTGCCCCCATTAAAAAAGCGTCGCAACGATATCCCCCTGCTGGCCCGTTATTTCTTAAGCCGGTTTTCAGCAGAACAGAATAAAGAAATTCAAGATTTCAGCTCGGAAGCGATGCGGCTGCTTCTGGATTATTCCTGGCCGGGTAATGTCCGTGAACTGGAAAACAGCATCGAGCACACCGCCGTTCTGGCGAAACAAAGTAAAGTTGAAATTTCAGATCTGCCCTCTTCCATCAGGGACGTCGCTCCAACGCTTGCTTCGAAAGCCCCGGGGACGATCGTTGAAAATGAGAAAAAATTGCTTCAGGAAGTTTTGCAGGAATGCGACTGGAACAAGAAAAAGGCTGCCTTACAGCTGGGGATCAGCCGCAGCACCCTTTATGAAAAAATTAAAAAATATCAGATTCGTAAACCGACGATTCATTGACAGTGCGCGGCCATGAACAAAAAAGAATTTAAAAAATACCGAAATCGGCTGAAAAAAACCCAAAAGCAGATGGCTGAATTGTTGGGTACATCACTAAAAGCCATTCACAGCTACGAACAGGGCTGGCGAACCGTACCGGTGCATGTTGAGCGTCAGATCTTTTTCTTGCTTTCCAGATTGGAACAAAAAGGCAAAAAGCAAAAGCCGTGCTGGCTTGTGAAAAATTGTCCTCCTGAACAAAAACGCGATTGCCCGGCGTGGGAGTTTGGATCAGGCGATCTTTGCTGGTTTATCAATGGAACCGTCTGTGAAGGAATGAGCCAAAAGGATTGGAAAGAGAAAATGAAGATCTGTCGGTCCTGTACGGTTTTTAAGGCGATATTATAATTTTGGTTCCTCTTTCTAAAACCCTCTCCGAGGAAATGGGGGCATTTTTATGTTTGCGGCCGAATTATGTGTCCGGAATCCGCACACAGCCAACCTATTAATATGAATAAAAATCTAACATATCACCGTTTTTCATGTCTGTAACTCCTACAGATTAAAGAAATTCCTGTCTGCAATTCAACCCTCCGTTAAATATAAATTTTTTATCTTCCTTTTTTTTTCCAGGAAATTTTTTACATAAATTTCAGCTGCTTAAATTTAAGCCTGCCGAAAACATGTTACCGGATTGAACAGCTGACGATTTCAGGGTCTGTTCTGGCATAGCGATTGCTACATTGTGGTATATAAATATTCCATTCTTTCCGATTTTCAGCCGAGCGCGTTCAAGGAGCCCGTGAGCAAGTGAAAAAAACAATATTGGTGATCGATGCCGACAGAAAACAAGGCCGAGAACTCTGCGAACTGCTGAAGACGGGTCATTTTAAAGTTATCCCACAATATTCAATTCACGATTTAGAAAAAAAAATCAAAGACACGGAATGCCGTGTAATATTGTGGGATATCGACACCGTCCCGGTTGACAACCGAACCGTTAGGGAACTCACGCGAAAATTTCCGGCGGTTTATCTTCTTTGTCTATCAAAACAGCCTTTACACCCTGAATTAAAGGATGCCATCAGCCATCATATCTATGCCTGTCTGAATCGGCCGATCGATACGGACGAACTTTTTTACTGGTTACGCTCGATCGGTGAAAATCAATCGAATTCAGGAACAACATCATGCCATTAATCTTTGGATCATCTTTAACATCATACGGTTAACGGGAAGGGAGGTAATATGGAGATGAAACAGAAAAAAAGTGAAAGCCTGATGAAAGATTTCATAGATGATTACAAAATTACAAGAAGGTCTTTCATGAAACGCGCTTCAGCCGCCACCGGCGGTGCAATTGCCCTCGGCGGAACCTTCAAACCAACGCTGCGGGCCCTGGCGGAAGCCGGCGATACCAGCGGCGGCGGCGTTGGCGAATGGAAAGCAGCCACCTGTCAAGGGTGCACGTCCTGGTGTTCCAAGCAGGTATACGTTGTCGACGGCAGGGCGGTAAAAGTCCGGGGAAATCCGAATTCCAAAGTGAATGGAAGTGCGGGGTGTCCGCGATCCCACCTGGCGTTGCAGCAGGTGTATGATCCGGACCGCATTAAAACCCCGATGAAACGGACAAACCCCAAAAAGGGGCGCAACGAGGACCCCAAATTTGTGCCCATCTCCTGGGACGAAGCCCTCGATACCATCGCCGATAAAATCATGGCGCTTCGCAACAACAACGAGACCCACAAGTACATGCTCATGCGCGGCCGTTATACGTATATGCGGGATGTGCTTTATGACCGCATGACCAAAATCATCGGATCGCCCAACAACATCTCCCACAGCGCGATCTGCGCCGAAGCGGAAAAATTTGGCCCTTACTACACGGAGGCGTACTGGGGTTACCGGCAGTATGATGTCAAAAATGCCCGTTACATTCTGCTGTGGGGCGCCGATCCCCTGGCCGCCAACCGACAGGTTTCTTATTATTCTGCGGTCTGGGGAGATGCAATTGATTCAGCTACAATTGCCATCGCCGAACCCCGCCTTTCGGCCACCGCGGCCAAAGCCGATGAGTGGCTGCCGCTCAAGCCCGGCACCGATGGCGCCCTGGCGGTGGCTATTGCACACATACTGCTCACCGAAGGACTGTGGTACAAAGACTTTGTCGGTGATTTTACCGACGGCGAAAACCGCTTTGTGG
>WOR8_10008689_pt1 | contig 10409 bp, 9 predicted proteins | sample DeeMarSeWOR38_10_FD_19890 | JGI IMG/M metagenome (IMG submission 19890)
GATATCCGGATTCAAAATGTGTTGATTCCAATAATTGTACCCCCCCAGCAAGAGATAGGCCTCATAGCCTGCAAGCCGTAACATCACCGCGGCCTTGGCGGCATCCTCAGAGCCATTCGAGTAAAGAATGATCTTTCTGCCCCTGGGCAGCGCCTGCAGTGACTGGTCACTCACCAGCTCGGCAAGCGGGAGATGCCTCGCGTCCTCAATATGGCCTTTCTCAAACTCCTCGGCGGAACGAATATCCACCAGAACAAAGTCGCGCCTGTCTTCGATGACCCAGCGTGCCAGCTCGTCTGCCGCGACCCTGTCTTCCTGACGGCTGATGGCCTGGGCGAGCGGCTCGAAATTGATAACCGCGTCACCACAGGCCACGAGCAGACTGGCCAACCCCATTGCCACAAGACTTGTTCCCGACGCCATGATGCTCACACGCGTTCGGTTCTGGTTCGCGTTACACGCCGTTCGCGCCCGTTCGTTACGCCACCTGAATGCCACAATATCGATGGGCTGCATCATTCCAGACGGTACTCCCCAGCCGGGTCAATAGCGATCGTTTCGTTGAGGAATTCCACCCTGTTGTATCCCTTGCTCTTCAACAACTCAAAGGCCATCTCGGAGCGGATTCCATTCGAGCAATAGGTCACAATCTCCTTGTCTTTGGGCAGCTTCGCGAGGTTGCCCTCAATCTGGTCCAGGGGTATGGCTATGGCTCCCTCGCCCTTCAGTGTTCCCTTCGCCGTTTCCTGCGGCGCGCGTACATCAACCAGCAGGACATCCTTGCGACTCTTTTCCAGCTGTACGAAGTTCTCCGGCGCGATGGCGCCTGGCTTGAGCTTTCGGACATAGGTGATTGCTCTGCCAGCGGGGCCGGATGCCGTGACGCGACCCTGTTTCAGCCAGGAATCGAAGCCACCCTCCAGGATCGCCACATCCTTGTAGCCCCATTTCCGAAGTTCCGCGTAAGCGTCCAGCACCTGGAGGTCAAGATCGCCATTCCCGTACAGGAGAATCGGCGCGCCCATGTCTGAGACCCCCGGCAATCTGGCCTTCTTCTGCTCTTTGATGAAGCTCTCGGTCATGGCTTTAAACGCATCGGAAGGCATCGAAACAGCGGTCTTGATGTGCGAACGGCTGCTCTCACTCTCCGGCCTGACGTCGATGATCACGTGATTTTGATCGAGGCTTTCCGCAACCCAAGCGGCCGAGGCGTGCACGGGTCGCCCCGACTTTTTCCACGCCGGCATGCCGCCCTGAAATCCCTTCAGATTGGTGTAACCTTCCTTCTCGGCGATCTTGATGGATTCACCGGTAAAGGGACAGGTTGGCCCACCACAATAGAAGATGATCAGTTTGGACTTATCCTTGGGCAAGAGATCGACTTTGTCGGGCAGATCCTTGGCGTAGATGGACACCGCCCTTGGGATATGTCCTTCCTGGTAGCGCGCCGTCGGCCTCGCGTCGATCAGGACGCAGCCTTCCGGACGCTGCATGAGACGCTCCACCTCCTCGGGACCAATCTCCAGTTCTACCGGGGTAAAACAGTCCTTTTGCCGCATCAGACCGTCAAGGTATGCCGCATCGATCTCCAGTTCCTTGGGAATTCCGAACACCACCATGGAGATCCTGGTCGCCGGTTCCCCGGGGGCATATTCGACCTCGATCAGGTCGGGTGGAGACAGGTCCTTGATATCCTTGGCGCCTACGAACTGGGTGTTACTGTCGAACTTGACCACCACCGGCGCCTTGCCTGTGACATCGATCTGGATGGAACTGGCCTTGTTCGAGATGTACTTTATTCGCCCCTTAACGGTATCAGCGAAAACAGCATTGGCCAAAAAACACAGCCCCACCACACATAACGTCGTCAACCTCAGTTTCACGTCTCTGCTCCTTACCTCATTACTCGCTAAATCCCGGCGAACCCGGCGCGCCCGGCTCGCGTGTCAACCTCCGTAGAAGTTGTGTATTGAATTCCGACTCATAGTCGATCCAGCTCGTCACCTGGCCGGCCTCAACGGTCACATGGCGCAGCACATAGCCACCCACCAGAACCAGAACCGGTCCCAGCACCGCCAGTGTTCGCACGCCGGCGCCCAATTCCAGGAGCTCGAGCCCCAGTGGTATCAACAGCCCCACTGCCACGAAGAAGCCCCAGAACATGACCGTATATTCTCCACCCAGAATCTGCCGCAATGCAGCGAGCTGGGGTTCGGCACCGGTACCCAGGTTGATCAGCCACAGCGCGACGATGACCAGCTCAGTTCCGATCAAGCCCAGATCGATCTGGGTGAAGAGGTGCTTCTCCACCCGCTCTCGGGCAAACAGCACGGCAAATGCGGCAGCGGTCGACAAACCCGAAACCAGGAACAAGGGGCCCAGAATTCCGGTATTCCAGAAAGGCCTGGCGCTGAAGGCGCTCAACAGTATTCCTGTGTAGATGCCCAGGGCCACGGCGAAGGGGATGCTCAGCACGGCAAATACCTTGCGGAACCGCTCCGTGACATCGAGCACCCACCGGCCGATGGCACTGCGATCCACATAGCTGGCAAATAAGGGGTAACCCCTTCTTAAGCTCGAGAGGATCTGCAGCACGGAGATTGGATAGATAAAAATCAGTATCCAGGCGCCCCAGGACATGGGCGAGGTCGGCTCGAACGTTGTGTAAAAACGAAAGACGTACAGCTTGTGCTCGAGATCGAGAAACAGAGTCGCCATTCCGACTGACAGGACAACAGGCGCCCAGAGCGCCAGCTGATTCCTGGCAAACGGGGCCTCCTGTCCCTTTTGCATCAGATTCATCAGGGCGGAAAAAAACATAATACCGGCAGTGAGGCCGCCAAGGAACAGATATACCGAAATTTCCCAGGTCCAAATCTCCAGAAAGGGATCGATCTTCGGGTTGTGACGCGCTGTAACCAGGATTTCCTCGAGCATCTCGTCACGGTCTCAGGTCAGATAGTACACATTGGGTTCATTGCCGGTCTCCGGCATCAGGCTCTTGTAGTCCCGCGATTTGAGTAACCGGCTGACGAGACTCCCTGGGTCATTCAGTACCCCGAAATGCATGCAGTGGGTAGGACAGGTCGACACACAGGCCGGATCCAGCCCTTTTTCGACCCGGTGATGACAGAAAGTGCATTTGTCGATATAGCCCTCCGGATGCATGATCAGCCGAGCATCGTACGGACAGGCCGCGATGCAGGCCTTGCAACCGGTACATTTGTTCGGATCAACCAGTACGATATTCGTATCGCGCCAGTGATGGCTGGCACCGGTCGGACACATGTAGACACAGGTCGCATGGGAACAGTGATTACAGCGCTCTGAGCGGAACTCCGTGGTCAGATTGGGATAGGTACCACGCGTTGCCTCGACAACCCAGTCGCGATTCAGACCGGCGGGCACCTTGTTCTCCGTCTTGCAGGCCACGACGCAGTCGCCACAGCCGATGCATGTCCGGGTATCGATGACCATGGCATAGCGCGTTGTCATATCAGCCAGTCTCCTTGACGAAGGTGACAAAGTTGGTGCGCATGCTGGTGCCGCCCATGAGGGGATCGATCTTGGTGTTCGTCATCAAATCGGCATCATCGGCGCCGGCACCAACAGACAAACGCAGCCGTTTCGAGCGATGCCCAAAGCCATGGGCCATAAAGACCGAATCCGGACGCATCCGCTCGGTCACCCGGACACGGATGGGGTTGCTCACAATACCGTGCGGATTCTTCAAGCGCACATACGCACCCGTCGACAGCCCCCATTCAGTTGCGACAAGCGGATTGACCCACAGGGTGTTTTCGGGCGCCAGCTGGAACAGCAGCGGGTTATTGGTGGTCTTGCCAAAAGTATGTGCGGGCATGCGACCGTAGTTCAGGTGGTAAAACCCTTCGGGCGGACGTTGCGGCGGCGTGTACCTGGGGATGGGATCGAAGCCATGCTTCTCGAGCTGACTGGAATACAACTCGATTTTTTCACTCGGTGTGTGGAATTTTCGATCCTCGCCCTCGCGGAAGTACAACGGGCGTTTGCGGGGGAAATTCTTGACGCCAATCTTCTGCATCTCTTCCAGCGAACTGCCCACCTGTTTGAGTTGCCAGTCGAGCACCTCAGCATAATCGCTCCAGGGGAAATACTTCTCCACCCCGAGCCGGTGTCCAAGCTGCTTGGCGATCCACCAACCCGGCTTGCTGTCATAACGCGGCTCCAGGGCGGGCATGCGCAAGGCCAGCGACCCGTGCAGTTCGCCGGAATTGCGCAGGTCATCGTAGCGTTCGAGGTAAGTACACTCAGGAAGCACCACGTCGGCATAGCCGGTGATCTCCATGGGCAGGATATCGACTACGACGATCAGACCCAGGGAATCCATAGCCGCCTTCAGTTTGCCCCGGATGCCGGGCAAGCTCATCGGCAGATTGGTGCCATAGACCAGCCAGCCCTTGTAATAGGCATCGGGCCCGATCGAAGCATCAATGACCGCATTGGTCACACCGGTATAGGCAAACGGGTACTTGCCCTTATTGGCAACCCTGAAGTCGGTCTTCGCCTCGGGATAGTCAGGCAAGGGGTATTTGGGCAGACTCACCCTCTCGGGGATGTAAAAACCACCTTTGCGGCCCCAGGATCCGAGTAAGGCATTCAAGAGGGCAATGGCGCGTTCGCGCTGGGTATCGTCACCGTACCAGACCACGTGGCGGCCCGGATGTACCAGGGTAGCTGGCGCGTTTTCCGCCATGACCCGAGCAGTCTTGTAAATCAGCGTCGGCTCAAGACCCGTTTCCAGGAATGCCCACTCAGGGCTATAGGGTTGGACGTGCTTAGCCAGCTCGTCAAAACCCGTGGCATAACGCGCGACATAGTCCCGATCATAGAGATCTTCCTTAATGAGCACATGCATCCATGCAAGCAACAGAGCCATGTCGGTACCCGGTCGTATCGGCAGCCAGAACTGGGATTTGCTGGCAGGAACCGAGAAACGCGGATCAACGGTGATCAGCGTGGCATGATTATTAATCGCATCGGTCAGTGTCTGCACCTGCCCGTTATGCAGGTTCTCACCGATGTGAGAACCGATCAGCACAATACACCGCGAATGAGTCATGTCGGTCCTTGCCGGCGAACCCACGCTTTCCCCGAACGTCAGTTGAAAGCCAACCTCGCGCGGACCGCGACACTGGGCGAACGCCGGTTCTGCATAGGTTCCCGAACCAAACGCCTTCATCAGGTGTTTGAAGTGTTGCGCACCTGCCCCGTGATTCAGAAGCGCAACCCGTTCAGGCCCATACTCTTCCGCGAGGCTTTTGAGCCGCGTGGCAATGAAATCCAGGGCTTGCTCCCAGGAGACTTCTTCAAAAGTCTGCTTCCCGCCCCGCGTGACCCGCAGCAAGGGCCTCTTCAGACGATCGGGATCTTCATAGGCACCCGGCCCTCCCGTGCCCCGCGTGCAGAGCCGACCCCTGCTGTGCAGATCGTCCTCATTACCGACAATCTTCCACAGCTGGCCATCCTCCTGGTGAACCATCGCCGCGCACTTCCAGAAGCACATGTCGCACACGGTGGGCGTCGCGCTGACCTGGCCGCTGCCCGGTAAAGGGCGGGTGCTGCACCCTGACAAGAGGGTCGACGGCGCCAGAGTACTGGCGCCTAACAGGCTGGCAAGCTTAATGAACTCGCGACGTTTCACGTGCCCAGCTGTCTCATGTCAAACACATGGCGCACTGTATCGCTGGCGAATACGCGTTGCAACCTTGATCTGGGTCAGGTCAGGCGGACCTCATGCATGTTCTACTTTCCACATTTAACAACGTGCAAGCTCAGTAAATTGTCTACGCCAGGACCACACTCCAGGACCACTGAGGCGGAGGTGAAAGCCGATCGCCTGCGCAGCCTGATTAGGAATCTTCAGACTGCCAGGGCGTTCTCCCATCCACTGACCTCATGTCAGTTGATCGAAACGCACATATCCTATGTGCTGCTGACGGGTGAGTTTGCCTACAAGTTCAAGAAACCCGTCAATCTGGGATTTCTTGATTTCAGCACCCTTGAGAAGCGGCGTTTCTATTGCCACGAAGAACTGCGACTGAACCGCAGACTGGCGCCGCAGATCTACCTCGACGTGGTCGCCATCTATGGCTCAGCACAGCATCCGGCGTTCGAGGGTATGGGAACTCCAATTGAATACGCCGTAAAGATGCGCCAGTTCCCGGACGAGGACCGGCTGGACCGGGTTGCCGAGCGAGGCGAATTGACCCGTGATCACATCGATCAGCTCGCCCGTGATGTCGCCGCCTTCCATGGGAACCTGCCGGCAGCGAAGCCGGACAGCCTGTACGGCACGCCCGCCCGCATTGGTGATCGCATGCTGCAGAATTTTCAGCAGATCGATGCCAACCTGGTGCCTGCGATCGACACCCCGCTCACCCGGACGCTGGAAGAATGGACCCGAAAGGCGATCCGGGACTACCAGGACGACCTTGAAATCAGGCGCCGGCAGGGCTGTATCCGTGAGTGTCACGGTGACATGCACCTGGCCAACATGGCCCTGCTCCACGGCAAGGTCACCCTGTTCGACTGCCTGGAGTTTGCGGAAGACCTGCGCTGGATAGACACCCTGAACGAGATCGCATTCCTCATCATGGACCTGGACTTCCGGGGCCTGCCCGAGCTTGCGCGGCACTTTCTCGATCGCTACCTCGAGGCCACGAGTGACTATCTGGGTCTCACCCTGTTGGCACCGTACCTGGCCTACCGGGCCATGGTACGCGCGAAAGTCGCTGCCATCTCCCTGTACCAGCACCGGGACGACCCCCGACAAAGCAAGACCTTTGCCGGCAGCTTTGCCGACCACCTGAGGCTCGCACTCGAGTACACCAAGAGGCCCCGACAGGCACCGATCGTGATCACCCACGGCCTGTCCGGTTCCGGAAAGAGCCATATCGTCGAGCAACTGGTGGAGTCTCTGGGTGGAATTCGCGTGCGTTCGGACGTTGAACGCAAACGCCTGCTGGGCGCGCATATACCCGCTGTTACGGGCAAGGTGGAGAAAGGCGCGTACGCCCCCGAGATCACGCGCAGAACCTATGAGCGCCTGCTGGCCCTTGCTTATGCTATCGCAGACGCCGGCTATCCCGCCCTGGTGGATGCAACCTTCCTCCATGCGGCACAGCGGATGAGCTTCACACGACTCGCCAGAGCGGCGCAACTGCCCTTGGTGATTCTGGACCTGCAGGCCTCCGAATCCACACTGCGTACGCGGATTAGCGAACGTGCCAGGCGGCAAAATGACCCCTCGGAAGCAACGCTCGAAGTCCTTGACCACCAGATCCGCACGCGGGAACCGCTGACGCAAGACGAAGTCACCCTGGCCATTCGCATTGATAGCGACAGTCCGGTTGATATTCAGCGGCTTGCATCGAGGATACTGAGTCGTCCGGCGCTCCGCTCGGCGTGACCGGCAGTGGGATCGAGGTCACTGGCCTGGCGATCCGTCATAACCGCGCTGCATCAGCCCCATTGACTGCAAGCGGGCACGCACAGGGTCTATACTAGGTCGGACCACAACGACAATTGCACGACCAGACTGAGCAGAGCAGACATGTGCCTGGGTATCCCGATGCGGGTAATCGAGATTGACGGCTTTACGGCCCGCTGTGAGGCCAAAGGCGTCGAAAGGGATGTCAGCCTGTTCCTCATGCAGGACGAGCAACCGCAACCCGGTGAATTCGTCATGGTGCATGTCGGCTACGCCATTCAAAAAATGACCGAGCAGGATGCCCGCTCGGCGTGGGAGTTGTTCGACGAGATACTGGCCGCATCCGGGGGGCAGCACGATGCATGAGCTTTCAGCTTGCCAGGCCCTGCATGAACAGGTCAAGGCCACTGCCCGCCAGCACGATGCGCGCGTGGTAACCCGTATCAAAGTCCCTATTGGTCCGCTGTCCGAAGTCGAGTCCTGTTTGCTGAAACAGGCCTTTCCCATTGCCAGCACCGGCAGCATCGCCGAGGGCGCAGAGCCGATATTGGAAGACCTCCCGGTGCAAGTCCATTGTGAACACTGTGGTGCGGAAGCCCGCGCCGACGCAGACCGCCTTCGCTGTGGCCGGTCCGGCGATTATCATACGCGGTTCGTCGGGGGTGACGAACTGTTGCTGGCGAGCGTGGGACTCGAGAAACATGGCGGCGAATCGCCACTGTCAGGTTGTGGAGTAAAGACGCATGTGTGACACCTGTGGCTGCAATGTTACACCCGGAAACGGGCACCTCCTGCGCGCGGGCGGCAAGCTGAGCCAGACAGTCAACGGGCGCGAGGCGATTACGGTCCTCGAGGGGCTCCTGTCCGAGAACGATCATCAGGCGGCACACAACCGCGAACACTTTGATCGGCACGCTGTCCTGGCGATCAATCTCATGTCGGCCCCCGGCTCGGGCAAGACGGCCTTACTCGAGGCAACCATCCAGGCACTCGGCGACCAGATTCGGATCGCCGTAGTGGAAGGGGACCTGGAAACCGAAAACGATGCCGAACGCATCCGCGCCAAGGGCGTGCCGGCCGTGCAGATTACCACCGGAACGGCATGTCACCTCGACGCCCATATGGTGCATGACGCCCTGCACCGGCTGGATCTGAACACGATCGATCTCTTGTTCATCGAGAATGTGGGGAACCTCGTCTGCCCGGCGAGTTTTGACCTTGGCCATCATCGTAATGTCACCCTGCTCTCCGTGACGGAAGGCGATGACAAAGCGGCAAAATACCCCGTGATGTTCCGCGCCGCCGATCTCATGCTGCTGAGCAAGAGCGACCTGCTGAAGGTTCTCGACGACTTCGACCCGCAACGGGCTGAACAGTGCTTACGCAACCTCGCCAGCAGCGCGCCCTGCCTGCAGGTATCGGCGCGCACCGGCGAGGGCCTCGGGCACTGGCTCGACTGGCTTCGGTCCGAACTGGCAGCGCAACACGAGCGTCTCGCGCGCAGCGAAACTGACGCGAACCGGCCAGGAAAGACCGCGCAGGCAGGATTGCGATCTGATGACAGCAACCGCCAAAGACTGGCTTGAGCGGATCCGAGATCTCCCCCTGTCAGGCAAGGTCCGGATCATGAATGTGTGTGGCGGGCATGAGCGCTCGATTACCATGGCCGGACTGCGTGGCGCACTGCCGGAGCAGATTGAGCTCATTCCGGGACCGGGATGCCCGGTCTGTGTGTGTCCGGAAGAAGATGTCTATCAGGCGATCCAGCTGGCACTCCACGAAGATGTGATTCTGGTTGCCTTTGGCGACATGCTGCGCGTTCCGGTCAACGCGCCGAAAAAGGAGGCCCGTTCGCTGGAACAGGCCAGAGCACGCGGCGCCGATATACGGCCCATCGCATCACCCGCTGAGGCGGTGCATATCGCACGCGACCATCCTACCCGCCAGGTGATTTTCTTTGCCGCCGGTTTTGAAACAACCACCGCACCCATCGCCGGCATGCTGGCCGAAGGGGTCCCCGATAACCTGCATCTCCTATTGTCCGGCCGACTGACCTGGCCCGCGGTCGCCATGTTGCTGGACTCCGATCGCGCCGGCTTTGACTGTCTTGTCGCCCCAGGTCATGTCAGCACGGTGATGGGCCCGGAAGAATGGGCCTTTGTCGTTGACAAGCATGATATACCGACGGCGATTGCCGGTTTCACCCCCCAATCGCTGCTCGCCGCATTTTATTCTGTCTTGCGCCAGCAGATTGAAGGAAACCACTTCCTTGATAACTGCTACCCGGAGGTGGTACGACCTGGCGGCAATCCTGCGGCCAGGCGCCTGCTGTCTGAAACCATGAACATCGTCGCAGCCGCCTGGCGCGGCATCGGCATTATTCCCGGTTCGGGCTTCGGCCTCTCCCAGCAATATGCGCAACACGACGTACACAATGCGTTTCCGGATTACGCTGACGCATCCCGAAAACGCGCTGGCGAGATGCCGCCTGGCTGTGACTGCGCCCGCGTGGTACTCGGGCGCATCTACCCCAACGAATGCATCCTCTACGGCCGGGCCTGCACGCCCCGGCATCCTGTCGGTCCCTGCATGGTCTCCGACGAGGGCGCGTGCCGCATCTGGTGGGCGGGTGGCATCCGCACGCAGGCCGGCGCAGCCTGAGTATCTCCAACAGCCTGGGGTGTGCGTTATCAATCTGATGGTGGCGGATCGGACCGTATGGCCATGGAATCCACCGGCAAGAATGAACACCCATAGAATTTTTCTGTGTCCTTCCGTGGATTCCGTGGCTATAAATTAAATGCCAGCAGTCAGCTTAATTTATCACCATCCGTTATTATCGCGTTGCGAAGCGTACTAGCCCGCATTTCTCACCGGGATCCCGGATGCTGGCGCAGGGCTCGTGTGTCCGGACGCCGCGCTGGAGGGAAAGTGGTAG
>WOR8_10008601_pt1 | contig 10408 bp, 4 predicted proteins | sample DeeMarSeWOR38_10_FD_19890 | JGI IMG/M metagenome (IMG submission 19890)
CTGGTCACCTCCGTGAACGATACCCTCTTCGGTATAGGAAAGAGTATTTTCATCTCCGACTGCAGCACCGGTACCGTTGCCGGCATAGTAATCTGCGGTACCTGGTGTGCCATAACCAAGCCCATCGTGCCAGAAGAACCATATTTGATTCTGGTCGGCATCGTAGCCTTCGAAGTCGTCGATGACAAAAAAGTCACTTGTTGTAAAGCTCCAAACCTTGCCTGTCCACGGACTGTCGGGATTAATGCCGTTGACTTCATCGATTCGCCAGTAGTAAGTCGTACCCAATAAAAGCCTGCCTGGTTCATACGTCTCTTCACCAAGGGCTTTCGGCCCTTTGTAATCCGGCGAGGCTTTCGTGGCATTGGCCACTGCGTCCGCATCGCCGCCGAAGTACACCTCGTGCGAAGCGGCAACGGCTCCAGCATCCCAGCTAAGAACCGGCAACGGATTGACGCCCAAAGCACCGTTGGTCGGATCCGGGTAGCTGGCAGCACCTCGAGTAGTAAAGCTCCAGATCTCGCCTTTATGCGTCTGAGTGCCGTCGAACGCATCAACTCGCCAGTAGTAAGTCTTGGCCAACTTAAGCGGGCCGGGATTGTATGTCGTAGTGCCCTGCATTTGGCCTCCGCTGGCATTGTTGACGGTATTAAAATCATTGCCGAAATAAACGGTGCTCAATATGGCACCATAACCTGCCGTCCATCTCAGCCGTGCATTCAGATCTACTAATTCTGCACCATCAGTCGGATTGGGTGCGTACGCAGTCTTGGGCGGAACCAGGAAGCTCCAGATCTCACCTTTCCATGGACTGTTCGGATTATCATCGTTGACCTCATCGATTCGCCAGTAGTAGGTTGTGCCGTTAACAAGTCCATCCGGATAAGCATATCCGGGAAAGCCGGCAGTATAAAAAATCAAGTCTTGGTTGCCCCGGAACAATTCTGAATCTCGTGTGGCCTCATTAACATCATCAAGATTATCACCAAAATACACATCATGTGAAACAGCATAATCACCCGGTGTCCAGCTCAGATTTACCCACGTATTAGGGTGGACAGATCCATTCTCTGGACTCGGTTCCTTGGCTTTTTCAGCATATACAATCCCTATCATCACATTGTCGATGTGAAGACTTCCTGTAGTGCCGGCCGCTGTATCGCTGTCGATGAGCACACGCCCGATTTCGGTGAGGCTGTTGTTCGTGACAGGGCCGATCACCTCGCCGTTGAGAGTGTAAGTAAACTCTGTACCATTTTGCTCCAACACCAGTGTGTTGTACTCCCCTGCCAGCATATTCGAGCCACCCATGGCGACCCAGCCAGGCCAGCTGCCGTCCTCGGAAGAAGCATACTGCAAGGGGCCGCCGGGCCAAGAGTAGGCATCGATATAAGCGCTGGTAGCCGCGTCATTGATTCGGATGTGGACATTGAAGCTGTCATCGGCCTTGAAGTCGAAGGATATTCTCGTCTCATCTACCACGGGCCGGGAGATACCGCATCGCACCCAATCGGTGCCTTGTTCACCGGCGATGAGAACTTCGTTGTCTACAATTTTGACCTCAATAGTCCCATCCGTCCGAATCACCCAATCATTCCCCACATCGCCATCGGCTCTATTGAAGTTGTCTAAGAAACCTTCACCCCAAGCATTGGCAACCGAAAGTATAAGAACAAGGATTGTGAAACTTTTAATCTTACTCATCTTACTTCCTCCTATATAAATAATACTGAAAGGTCAATTCACTCCGGCTACACGCCGAAGCTTCTGACGGTAATTTTTCTTATCTTTAATACCATATTAAATATTTTACTTGAAAATGGTTTATTGGCTTAACGCTACCTCCTTCCTTAAACGGTCAAAATAACCCTTTATTTAATGAAAATCTGATAGAAATTCTAAAATTATCCAGCTATCAAATGGACAGCAGAATAGTTCTATGTAATTTATTTATAACAAATTACCTGACTTTTTGTCAAGTTCTTTCCGACTAATACCCGCAGAACTCAAACCGTACCAGTTGAACTTGTTTACTACATGAAATTTCATTGCAAAATCGGCCTTAAATGGTGTATTATGTTCAAAAATATAACTACGAATAAAAGATGAAGTTTTGGAGATTAGAATGAAAAAAGGGATTTTGCATTCGGTATTGTTAGCTGTTGTCGCTTTGACATGTTGCTGCAGAACTCCTACTAAAGAAACAAAGACATCTTATGACAGACCATTGCCGCCCGGTCAGCACGCACTGCGAAAGATAACGAATCCTAACGAAATTCCGGATTTCACGACGGCATGTCTTAATCTGACCGACCTGCGCCAAGCCATCGACAACAGCCGGAGTTATCTGAATAAACCTTCCAGCCAGCAGTTCTTTCCCGTTAGCGGAATAACTCACCGTCAGGTACAGGAGAGTCTGGATGCGTTCGCCGAAATGCTTGATTCGGGGCTTCGCGGCCCGCAATTGAATCAGGCCATCCGAGAGAAATTCGATGTCTATATATCGATTGGCTGTGACGATCAGGGCACAGTTCTGTTTACGGGTTACTATACGCCGATATTCAACGGCTCGCTCGCTCGCACAAACCGCTTCGTATATCCGTTGTATAAGCAGCCGGAAGATCTGGTCAAAGGACCGACCGGCGAGATTCTCGGCCGGCGGGATCCCGACGGGATAATCACGCCCTATCCGCCCCGTTCGGTCATCGAAGACTCGGAAATGCTTAGGGGCAATGAAATAGCCTGGCTCAGTGACCCGTTCGAAGCGTATATTGCACACGTGCAGGGCTCGGCAAAGCTCCAGTTGCCGGACGGCAATCTGACAACAATCGGATACGCCGCCAACAACGGGCATGAGTACGAAAGCGTCGCCCAAGCGCTGGTCAGGGACGGCAAAATCCCCGGCGACAAAATCAGCCTCTCGGCAATGATCGATTACTTCAAGAGGTATAAAGACCAGGTCGATATGTACGTCCGGCGGAATCCGAGATTCGTGTTCTTCCGGGAAGAAGGCGGCCCACCGCTCGGCTGTTTGAACGAGCCGGTAACAACCCTCCGGAGCATCGCCACCGACAAGTCGATCTTTCCGCGCGCGTCTCTGACTTTTATTTCGACAACCTTACCGCAGGCTATGGGTACAACAGTTTTCAATCGAACCTACAGCGGCTTCACACTCGACCAGGATGCCGGCGGAGCAATCCGCGCACCCGGCAGGTGTGACGTCTATATGGGTGTCGGTGACATGGCCGGCAAGCTCGCAGGACAAACATATCAGGAAGGACAACTCTATTATCTGTTTCTGAAATAAGACGGCCAATTCACAGGCGATAAAACTGTTGGTATACTGGATCAATAAATCATGCTAAAAGACATAAATCGCCGACGGTTCCTTAAGAAATCCGCAATCGCCTCGACAGCAGCGGCAATTGGCATGTCGTTGGAAGAAAAAATCTTGCTGGGCCAGACTGTTGCAAAAGCGAATGCTATAGAACGACAAACTTCCGGCAAAGACCTGCCTGCAGGAAAAATCGGCAACGTCAAAATCAGCCGGCTCATTTGCGGGGGAAACCTTATCAACGGCTTCGCACATGCACGCGACTTGATTTATGTCTCTTCGCTGCTGCGGCATTATTTCACCGATGAAAAAATCATGGAGACGTGGCAGCGGTGCGAGGAAAACGGAATAGACACAATGATCTCCACCGTCCACAGCCCGTACGCCAATGGCAACGACCCGACCATTCGCGTTATCAACAAGTACCGTGACGAACGGGGCGGACAAATCCAGTGGATCGCACAGTGCTTCCCGCAGAGCAACGACCTGACTGGTAGAGTCAAAATCGCCATCGACAACGGAGCGATCGGCGCTTTCATCCAGGGCGAAATCGGCGACAGATGGGTCAATTACGGCCGGGTGGATCTGATAGCAAAAATAATCGAATTCATAAAGGACAACGGCCTTATCGCCGGCGTGGGATGTCACGACATTGCCGTACCGATGGCACTCGAAAAAGAAGGCGTCAATGTCGACTTCTATATGAAAACGCTTCATCATGATAAATATTTCTCCGCCCCTTCTAAAGATGAGCGTCCCGAGACCGGCCTGCCCGGCAACGATTGCATGTGGTGCACCACACCGGAAAAGACCGTCGAGTTCATGAAGAACGTCTCCAGGCCCTGGATTGCGTATAAGGTCCTCGCCGCCGGCGCCATCCATCCACGGGACGGCTTCAAATACGCCTTCGAATCCGGCGCCGATTTCGCCTGCGTCGGAATGCTCGATTTCCAGGTAATCGAAGATGTTCTGATTGCCAAAAACATCCTGACAAACAACCTCAACCGCCAACGCCCCTGGCGGGCATAAAACCGGCCGAAGCAAGTAAATTGGCTTTATTTGGCTTTGTTTTTTGATACTCTTTGGAGTACCTATCTGCCATAAGTTCTTTTCGATAATAAGCTTATGCCGATTCACCCTTTCAGAAATTGGATTTGTTTTTTCATGTAGCCTTTCCTTGGCTTTGCTACGAACCATGAACTATGAACTATTTACTATAAATTTGGCTTTGTTTTTTCAAACATGCTTATTTCCAATAAGCATGTTCTGAGCGTAGTGGAAGGATCTATATAGGCACTGATAAACACGATTTTAGCAATATTCTTCACCCGCTCCCAATTTCCTAATCAACTCAACTTTCACTACGAACTATGAACCATGAACTATAAACCATTAAACCATTCATAGTTTAATAGATATTATACCCAAAAATATGTTAAATATAAAGTGAAATCCCAAAAAATCTCCATGACACGGCATTGGATTATAAGTTCTCAGTTTACGACGATAGTATTTGAAAAAATCCTGTATTTTCAGTACAATATTGTGACTTTATTGAGAAGTCCGGATCATAGAACGATAATGGCTGATGTTACACGCATTTTGAACGCAATAGAACAAGGAGATGCCGGGGCGACGGAGGAATTGCTTCCTTTAGTCTATGAAGAATTACGTCTTCTTGCCGCCCAGAAACTGTCTAAAGAACTTCCCGGCCTGACCATTCAGGCAACAGCACTTGTCCATGAAGCATACCTGCGGTTGGTCGGCTCGGAAAATCCTGGATGGGATTGCCGGGGTCATTTTTTTGCCGCTGCAGCCGAAGCAATGCGGAGAATCCTTATAGAAGATGCCCGCAGGAAGAAATATCAACGTCATGGCGGTCAGCACAATCGAGTTGCGCTCAATGAATCGTTTGTAACCCAGAATGGAACTATTGCTCCGGACGATTTACTGGCTTTGGACGAGGCTCTACAGAAGCTGGAGATTGAGGATAAGACCAAGGCTGAATTGGTAAAACTGCGATTTTTTGCAGGTTTGACGGGAGATCAGGCCGCCACGGCTCTTGGTATTTCCCATGCCACCGCAGAGCGATATTGGGCTTATGCACGTTCCTGGCTGAGATTGGAAGTAATGGGTAAAGAAACATAAATCTCTCACCGGACTTGATAATTTTTAAGATTTTTTCATTTTCTGTGAGGGTATCCACAGAATTTTATCGCATTGTAGGAGGAAACCAAAGAATCAGGAGTTAATTATGGCTGAAAAGCTGCAAAAACCAGAAGAAAAGATATTTTATCAAGCCCTGGAAAAATCACCTGAGAAGCGTAAGGCTTACCTTGCCGAAGTTTGCGGCGATAACCGAAAGCTTCATAACAGGATTGAAGCTCTTTTGAAAGCCAATGATCTTGAAGATAACTTTCTACATAGCCCCATGCTGGACTCAAAGCTTACTCTTGATCCCACATCGAATCTTGAAGAGCCGGGCATGATAATAGGCCGGTATAAATTGCTGGAAAAAATCGGCGAGGGTGGCATGGCTGTGGTTTATATGGCCGAGCAGACCGAGCCTATTCGGCGGAAAGTCGCATTAAAAATCATCAAATTGGGTATGGACACCAAGCAAGTTATAGCCCGCTTTGAAGCTGAACGTCAAGCGCTGGCGATGATGGATCATCCAAATATTGCTAAAGTCTTCGATGCCGGAGCCACCGAAACAGGCCGGCCGTACTTCGTTATGGAGCTTGTCCATGGCGTTTCGATAACCGAATACTGCGATAAGAACAAATTAGACACACACCGGCGTCTGAAACTTCTGGCTCAAGTTTGCCACGCTGTCCAGCATGCGCATCAAAAAGGCATTATTCATCGCGATATTAAGCCATCGAACGTGCTTGTAACAATGCACGATGATAAACCTGTTCCGAAAGTGATAGATTTTGGCATTGCCAAGGCAACCAATCAGCGCTTGACAGAAAAAACCGTGTTTACACGATATGCTCATTTTATCGGTACGCCTGCCTATATGAGCCCGGAGCAGGCACAGATGAGTGGACTGGACGTGGATACTCGCACTGATATATACTCACTTGGCGTCCTGCTGTACGAACTGCTGACGGGAGCCACACCTTTCGATGCAGAGATACTCCGCAAGGCCGGGTACACCGAGATCCAGCGTATTATCTGCGAAACCGATCCGCTAAAACCATCGACCAAACTCAGTAAATCAGGCGAGACATTAACTGATATAGCCCTATATCGGCAGGCAAATCCTGAGACGCTTCACAAATTGGTAAAGGGCGATCTGGACTGGATTGTGATGAAGTGTCTTGAGAAAGACCGGACACGGCGGTACGAAACGGCACACGAACTGGCCGGAGATATCGAGCGTCATTTAAGGAACGAGCCAATCCTTGCCGGTTCGCCCGGTCTTATATATCGGGCACAGAAATTCTGGAGAAGGCACCAGTCACGGATAACCACTGCCGCGGTGATAACTTTGCTTTTAACCGGCCTAATCATCACGGCATGGATGTACCTGCGGAGCGTAAACGCACGAAAAGTGCAATGGGCGAAAGGGCAGGCGGTACCGGAGATTATCCAACTAATCGACCAACAACGTTACTCTGAAGCCTTTGCTTTAGCGAAAAGGGCCGAAGAGCATATCCCGGACGATCCAAGCCTCACAACCTTATGGCCTCATATCTGTCGGGATTATTCAATCACCACCAGTCCCTCAGATGCAGATATCTTTTATCATAAATACGACGCCCCTGATGCCCCGTGGGAGTATATGGGACGCTCATCCCTAGAGCAGATCGCCCTGCCGCAAGGGCCGCTTCGCTGGAAGATCGAAAAGGACGGATTCGTGACGCATGAGTGCGTGGCCGAGCATTCCTTCGAGGTTCGTTTGCAGCCGGAGGATCCCAATGGCGAAATGGTGTGGGTCGCCGCCCTTTACAACGAAAATGGGAAGATCGAAGTGCCGGAATTTTTAATCGACAAATACGAAGTCACAAACAGACAGTTTAAGACATTCGTCGATGCAGGTGGCTACACCAGCCCCGACTACTGGGAAGGATTGGATTTCATCAAAGATGGTCGTCAATTATCCTGGCCGGAAGCGATGGCCGAGTTCCGGGATCAAACGGATCAGTCGGGCCCGGCCGGGTGGAAGCATGGAACATACCCGCAGGGGCAGGAGCTATACCCGGTTTCCGGTGTGAGTTGGTTCGAGGCCATGGCCTATGCTCGCTTTGCCGGCAAGAGTCTGCCGAGTGTCTACGATTGGCAGCGAGCCGCATGCCTGGAGGAATCATTTGTGATCATCCCCTTCAGCAACTTCACGCCGGACGGTACGGCACCCGTCGGAAGCCATCCGGGCGTGGGACAGACGGGCCTCTTCGACATGGCCGGCAACGTTCGCGAGTGGTGTCTCAACGCCACCGACGATTCCGGAGAGCTTCGATACTGCCTGGGCGGCAGTTGGGGCGAGCCGACTTATATGTTCGGGGCCAGGAATGCCCGCTCGCCTTGGCACCGTTCATCGCAGGACGGTTTTCGCTGTGTGCGGTTTCCACAAGAGAGCGAATCTGCGATAAGCAAGTTCCGCGAACCCGTTCCACTGCCTGGATGGCGTGACATATCTGATCTGCAACCGTTTTCCGACGACGAGTTCGATTCCTTCAATGCCCTGTTCCAATACGACCAGAGACCTTTGCATTCCAACGTCGAGAAGGTTGACAACACTTCGCCCTTCTGGCGAGAAGAGACAATCACCTTTGACGCCGCCTACCCCGGACATCGCGTTATCGTACATCTATTCCTGCCCAATTCTGGAAAGCCGCCCTATCAGACGGTCATCTTCTTTCCGGGCGGAAGCGCTGTTACTACCACCTCATTCAAGAAGCTAACTTACAAGTCGCTCTGGCAGGGTATCGTCACAAGCGGTCGTGCAGTGCTCTTTCCCATCTACTACGGCACCTACGAACGGCCTTCCGAGCATGGACGGGTATGGACCGTGGAGAGCGCCGCCGAGACACCTCTGGTCTACTTCGACTGGACCATCCGCATGGCTAAAGACCTGCGACGGTCTATCGATTACCTCCAAACGCGTGATGACATCGACAGCGACAAGATTGGCTACTATGGATACAGTGCCGGCGCCCTCTCCGGCCAGATCATGCTGGCCGTGGAGGATCGCATCGACACCGGGATCTTCGTGCACGGCGGGCTACTGCCCATTGACCTGCCTCGGTCATTCGACCTGGCCCTCTATGCGCAGCGGATCCATGTCCCGGTTCTGATGGTCAACGGCGCCGAGGACGTTCTCCTGCCGGCGGAGGTAAGTCAAAAACCTATCTACCGTATCCTGAAAAAGGCGCATCCGGATACGCGGTACGCGGTCTATCCCGGAGGTCATGGTGAATTCTCCCTGTTCTTTGAGCAGATTCGAGAAGACGTACTTGATTGGCTGGATCGCTATCTTGGACCTGTCGAATGAAAGTGAGTGATCCGCCCGGAGATAGGATAAGGGTATTATACCGCAAACCAGGAAGGATAGTAAAGATGAATTCAAAAAGTATTCACAAACTAATGGTCATAGCTGCGCTTATTGGCGCTGCTAACATAAGTTTAGCATTTGAGGGCACATGGTCAAGAAAGGCCGATATGCCTACACCCAGGGTCGGTCCCTACACCGCCGTCGTGGACGGTAAGATCTATGCGATCGGAGGCGGGCCAGATATCACGGGTGGCTATCTCTCGACTGTGGAAGAGTATAATCCTACGACGGACACATGGACACGCAAGGCCAATATGCCTACCGCCAGAAATGGGCATGCTACCGCTATGCTCGACGGTAAGATCTATGTTATTGGAGGTGAGCCGACTGCGCAGGCATCGATTGCCACTGTCGAGGAGTATAATCCGGCCACGGACACCTGGACGCAAAAAGCAGATATGCCAAGCCGAAGGACGTTTCTGTCTGCCTGCACGGTAGATGGGAAGATCTATGCCTTCGGTGGTCTCATGGCAGGAGTGCCTGGAGTGACTGAAGGCGATCGGTTTCTCTCCGCCCTGGAAGTATATGATCCAGCGACAGATACCTGGACGCGCAGAGCAGACATGATGACTCCAAGGGCTGGGGCGGCCGCGGTCACCGTAGATGGAAAGATCTACGTCATCGGTGGTGTCTTTGGTAATCTCCATAATGCGCCTCTATCTATTGTGGAAGTGTATGACCCTATCACAGACACGTGGACGCGCAAAGCCAATATGCCAACCGCCAGGATGTTTCTTTCGGCCAGTGTGGTGGGTGGCAGGATCTACGCCATAGGTGGCGGAGTCTGGGGTGGAGCAATCTACTCCACGGTCGAAGTGTACGATCCAGCCACAGACACCTGGACAAGCGAATCCGATATGCCCACAGCAAGGAATTCGCATGCCTCCTGCGCGGTGAGTGTTAAAATCTATGCAATCGGTGGGTCAAAAATGTGGTACCCTGGACAGGGCATCGCAACCGTGGAAGAATACGACCTCACGCCTCCACCCCCTGATTTCAACAGTGACGGAATGGTGGACATCAAAGACCTTCTTCGACTCATTGGATCATGGAACCAGGATGATTCACTTCTCGACATAGCACCACCGCCGTTCGGTGATGGAATTGTGGATGCTTTGGACCTGGAGCTATTGATGAACTATTGGGAACAACCTGTTGACGATCCCACGTTATTAGCACACTGGGCACTTGATGAGACAGAGGGTATTATTGCCTATGATACCGCGGGTGTGAATGATGCCGTTGTTGTCGGTGGCACTACGTGGCAGCCCAGTGGTGGGCATATAAATGGTGCGCTACATTTGGATGGTGTCGATGGCTGTGCCATTGCCAATCAAATCCTGAATCCAGCAGAAGGCCCATTCAGTGTTTTTTGCTGGATAAAGGGAGGCGCACTAGGACAGGTAGTTCTTTCTCAGTTGAATGGAGCTAACTGGCTGGTAGCAGACCCAGATTTGGGCTATATGATGACTGAACTAATGCCTCCGGCTGTCGGCCGGTCCGTTCCGCAGCCT
>WOR8_10008851_pt1 | contig 10407 bp, 8 predicted proteins | sample DeeMarSeWOR38_10_FD_19890 | JGI IMG/M metagenome (IMG submission 19890)
GAAAAACCCTTGGCTGTCAGGGCCACGAGCACGACGGAGACATCACCAAACTCGTCGTTGACAAAGGGGCCGAGAGTCCCTTCAGGCAGCTCTGGCTTGACGTCATTCATTTTATTGCGCAGATCCTGCCAGATCTGGTTCATGTCAAAGAACTTGTCCCATACCTTGACGTAGACGATGGACACCCCGGTAGCGGACTTGACATTGTAGATGTTCTCCACCTCGGGAATCTGACGAATGTACTCCTCCACCTTGCGGGTGATGAGGTCTTCCACCCGTCGAGGCGACATCCCTGGATAGTAGGTGGTTACCACCGCATCCCGGATGGTGACAACAGCGTCCTCCTTACTGGGGAAGTTCGCAAGCATGCCAAGGCCGGCAAGGGTTAGCAGTGCCACCAAAAGCATCACCAACCGTGAGTTATTGAGCGAGAAACCGGTCAGGTTCATTCAAAACCCCCATTCAATTTTAGATTGCAGATTGGAGATTGCAGATTTGGAGATTGGAGATTGGAGATTGATTAATTAGGGATTTGATTCCCTATCGTTTTTACCTTCCTTTGCTGTTTTAATGGAGGTAACCATGATAGCGGTTATTTCATCGCATTCTTGCATCAAGAATCCAACAGAACTCCCTCTGTGGATCGCCATTTCATATATCAACTCTAACCAAAACAGAGTTTCATCTGCCTCTTCCAAGACGATGCCAGCTTTGAGACAAATTCCGCTTTGGACCTGCCTCTGCAAGCTGCTCTATAGTTCGCAGCGACAGAAGTTCCCGATTTAAACAGCTGGTTTCCGATTAATCTCCATTCTCGGTTATTCGGCAGTTCTCGACATAGTCCGATAATCCACTTAGCAAATTCCTTCGTCCTGTTCTTCATTGCCTCAGGATTCATCTTTGGTGCCCCCTTTCATCATCCTGCAATCCACAATTCTGCAATGCCCAATCTGCAATCTCAAATCTTAAATCTTAAATCCCTTTACTTCGTTTCCTTCATCAAGTTCACTTTCTGCCCGTCGGTCAAGAACGGGACACCGGCAGTGGCTATGATGTCGCCAGCCTTGAGAGCACCAGGCGCAACGATTACGTCGTTTTCGCGCAGGGCCACGGTCTTCACCTGAGTCTTTTTGACAGTGGAGCTCTTTTCGTCATAAATGAAAACAAAGTATGTTTTCTCTTCTCCCACAACAAACGCTGCCAGAGGGACCGCGAGCCCAGTCATTATTGGCTCGCCTGTTTCCGACTCCGGGATAAACTCGAAGGCAACTTCCACTGACATTCCCGATCTAAAATCATCAAATTGTTCCTGCAATTGAACCGTAACAGGATAGGTACTGGCAGTTCTTGATCTGCCCCCGACCTCCGTGATTACCCCAGGCACCCGGCGATTGTTCAAGGTGGGGAAGACAACATCTGCCTCATCCCCCAGGGAAAGCCGGATGACAACCGAGTCGGGCACGGCCGCAGAGACCTCGAAGCCGGACTCCACCCCGTCCAAGCCTAAAATGGCCTTGCCTGCTGGGACCTCCACGTAGGGCTCGACCTCTTTCACAGAAATTGTTCCGTTAAATGGAGCTTTTAGTTGGGTTTTGCGCAGATCGCGACGTGCCAGCCCCAGCTGAGCCTTTGCTGCCTGCACCTGGCTCTTGGCGCTGTCGAAACTTGCCCTGGCCTCATCCAATTCGGCCTTGCTGGCGTTGTTCGACTCGTAGAGGGCAACATAGCGCTCGTAGTTGGCCCGCCTCTCCACCATGTTGGCCTGACCTTTTGAAAGCTCGGCTTCCGCATCTCTCACCCCAAGCACGAAAGGTTGTTGATCCAACTCAGCCAGCAACTGCCCTTTTTTGACCTGATCGCCTAGTCTTACTTCGACCTTCTCAACCGTCCCACCCACGGCAAAGCTGAGGGCTGTCTGGTCCACAGGCTTGGTGGTGCCTGAGATCATCCTTACCTGCTTGGCTGTGGTCTCGGCCACCTTGGTCCACCTGATAGAGCGAATGACCTCATCCGGCTTTTCTTCCTTGCCGCAACCAAAAATCGTCAGCATGACTGCAAGAAGGCAGAGAATGTAAGCTTGATATTTCCTGCTGTAACCAGTGCAAGTAACCATCAATTTACCTCCGGGGGTTTGCATGGCGGAATGACTTTCCGCACAATCTATTTCGGATTGCTTGAAATACTTATCTGTTTAAGATCACGATGGACTGTCTTTTTGTCAAGCTCTCTGCATTCTACTCAAATCGGGAGAGAAGTAAATATTGATTTACGCTCAAGTGGTTCAGAATGAAATAAAGCCTGCCGGCCTCGAACAACTCCTCTAACAACCATTGTCATTCTGAGGCAGTCAAGCCGAAGGCGAGACGACCGAAGAATCTCGTGCAGTCCCATACCACTCTTCACTCAAATCATTCCACTCAGGAGTCTCTGACTCAATGAGCGCTACTTTCTTTTTCCTAAGCCAGCCCTTGATTTCCTTTTCCCGCACAATAGCTGAGCTCACATCGATCGTAGCCTCAAAATAAACAAGTCTTGTTAAATTGTATTTGCTTGTAAAGCCTGAAATCAGTTTCTGTTTGTGCTCATACAACCGGCGCTCCAGGTTGCTTGTTATGCCCGTGTAAAGTACCCCCCGCTTCCTATTTGTCAGGATGACAAAGAATCCTCATCCCTCTCACTACACACCCCTGCATTCAGTGTCATTCTGAGGGAATTCCACCGGCGGTGGGATGACCGAAGAATCTCGTGCTATCCGGGAGATTCTTCGTCGCCTCCGGCTCCTCAGAATGACATTGTCCTTCCTTGCAGTGTCATTCTGAGGGAGTCAAGCCGAAGGCGAGACGACCGAAGAATCTCCCAGGGTGTTTTTCGCTTACGCCGAGGTTCTTCACTTCGCTTCGCTTCGTTCAGAATGACAGCAAACAACTCATAGTGCTATGTAACAGCCATCCGCATCACACCAACCACACAAACTGATAAGGCCTCAAACTGAAAGAATCTGTTCTAAATTTCTCCCAAGTAATAAGGTCAATCATCTGGACGGGAACGTCAGAGCCCGACAAAGAAACAGGAACTTCCGTGGCGGAAACATTGGTAAGCGCATAAATGGTTTGCTCTTCGCAGTACCTCTTTATGGCGAACACCTTTGGATCAATTTCGAGTATCTCAAAATCAGCGTTTGGGTGAAAAGCCTGCTGTTTTTTCCGAATCTTGATCAAGTCGATGTATGAGAAAAAAATCCTGGCACGAAAAGACTCAGGCTCTTTCAGTTCAGACATTAGCCTTTCCACATCAAGTTTTTCCCGGTTTATTGTTCGAGCTCTTCCTGTTTGCTTCACCCCCTCCAGCCAGTTGCGTGAACCGAGCAGGCTGTGAATGTACGTGGCCGGTACGCCCGGAAGCACATATTGTATTGCCTGTGAAGCTAAAAGCTTCATTGCCTGAGTCGATTCAGGGTCAGCGAGAATAGCATCAACATAGGTGATGTTCAGTTCATAGGGGCTGTCCGAGCCATCCGGATTTCGCTTGTACGAAACCTGTCCGCCGTTGGCCTTGACCACTTCAATAAGACCATCGATCTCTTTTGGCTCCAATATACCCTCGAGCGGGCGCACACCAATGCCATCATGCGAGGCTGTAAAGTTGAAAAAAGTGTTGTTTGCGGATTCTAGATGCAGACCTTTGGCCCAGTCGGAAAGAACAATGGTATCCTCCTTAACAAAGGAATAAAAGAGAAGTGGCGGCAAAGTAAAATTGTACACCATCTGGGCCTCATCCCGACCGTCTCCCAAGTAGCTGACATTCTCCTCATGAGGAACATTGGTTTCGGTGAGAATAATGACATCCGGCGCCACCAGGTCAAGTATGGCTCGGAAGAGCTTCACCATGTCGTGAGTCTGACTCAAGTGGATACAGGTGGTACCGATCTCCTTCCACAAGTAGGCGATGGCATCCTGCCTCAGTATGGTAGCTCCATGTTCGACATAAAAGAGGAGCACTTCTATCATCTTTTCAAGTACATCCAAGCTTCTAAAATTGAAATCAATCTGATCGGCACTGAAGGTTGTCCACAAATGGACAGTGTTGCCGTCGTGCTTGTGATATTCACTCAAAAGCGGCAGAGATCTTGGCCGTGTAACCTGAGACAAATCGGTTGCAGGATCCACTTCAATGGCAAAATCCACATACCCTTCTTTACCGGCCAGGTAGTTTTTGAACCACTGTCCTCTCGATGAGAAATGATTGACCACGTAATCAAACATGAGCTTGAAATCTCTGCCTGTGGCAACCACATCCTCCCAGGAACCGAGTTCAGGATTGATGGCGAAGAAGTCCATGACTGAGAAGCCATCGTCAGAGGAGTAAGGAAAGAAGGGCAAATAGTGGATGGTTGAGATGGAATCTTTTAAATAATTGCTGGCAAAATTATGAAGGGTAACCAGGGGGGCTTCACCCTCTTTTAGTAAAGAGTCACCATAGGTTATCAAAACCACATCTTCCTGAGAAAAATACCCTTCTCCCTTGCTTTTCATGGCCGGGAATTTTTCTATCAATGGCTTAATTCTCTGAAAAGCCAACTCCCCTTCCCTCTCGCCGTAGATCCTGGTCAGAATAAGTTTCACCCTATCGAACTCAGCCATTGTTCATCTCCATAAATTACCTGCCCGCGCAACGCGGTTGTGACAATATAGTTGGAGTAATGGAGTCCAGCGATTTTAGATTTTAGAATGCAGATTTCAAATTTAAGGGGTCAGAACCCAGGAGCGAGGAATGTATTCAGCCTCAATCTGCAATCAGCAATCTGAAATCATAAATGATTTAGACCTCCTTTTATCCAAACAATTCAGGATATTTGATGGCGGCGATGTCGAGTCGCCTACGTAATACATCATAAGAGAAGAAACGTTTGCCTAACTCGTAGTTATGCACCACCATCTCCCGGCAGAGCTCCGGCTCTGCAAGAACTTTTCTTGTCTTTTCAACCGCAGCTTGCGTCACATAACCGTCCAGTTCTATCACCGAGAAACCTTTGGGCTTTATGTCTTTGGTGTAAATTGAATACGTATTCACCGCAATCGGTTTACTGAAATAGATCGCTTCCAAAAACGCATTGCCGAAACCCTCAAAGGTGGAAGGATATGTCACCAGGTCGGCATAAGGATAGACATCGTCAAGGGTGTAAATCTTCCTGCCATCTTTGGTGCTCCCTCTTTTTTCATTAATGATATCTGAGGCAAGAATCAGATCTACCTTCAGGAATTCTGCATACTCCTTGAGCCTTTCCTGGTAATCGAAGCCTTCGTCACCCGCATCGTGGGAGATAACAAGTTTGGCTTTCATCCCCAGCCTACACACCAATTCTATGGCATGTTCAATCCCCTTGCGCTTCACAACCCGAGTAGGCTGGAGCACAAATAATTCGTCATCTGCAATTCCAATGGCCTGTCTAACATCAGCCGTGTAATCATCCGGAGGTGGCGGCGGATTTTCAAAATCCATGATATTGGGAACGACCCGTGCCGAAATGCCGGTTCTGAAGCTCAATTGCTCATTCGCATAAGAATTAATGACTATGTGATTAAGAGTGGGCAAATTTGGCGGAAAGGCCATGTTCAAGTAATCGGAAACGGCATTTATGCTGAACCTGTCCCGCTCCCAGGAAAAGTCGTGATGGTGGGCTGTTGCGGGCATTCCCGTTTCCGCAATAACCTCGGTTATAGCAAGGCCCAGGGGAATATTCATCGGAATGGTGAGAGAATTTTCCGGCATCAACAGATCTATCTTGAATTTTTCTATAAAGGCATAGAGATCATCCTTGAGTTTACTTTTGATCTCTTGAATCTTCCTGGTCAGTGAACGAGGACGTGTGGTGACACCGAAGCAGGCTTGCTGAATTTCCTGGATCTCGGGATGGTTAAAATGGGCTTCTTCAGCCAGATATGAGCGCTCTGGAGGGCGGTCCAACTCCCCGGCGAAATAGTAGCAGGTGAGACCTCGCTCCTCCATAACCTGCACCCATTTTTCAGACTCCAATGAAACGCCGTCTGTGCCTGCCAACCGTGTGGAGACGATTCCCACTTTTTTTACTCTGCTCCTGCCCCAGATGCCAAATTCCATCTTGACCTCCTCACCCAGCCCGGATATTTCATGAATTGCTGTCGTGAGACCACAAAGATGGGCGTGCCACCGGGCAACCGCAGGGTGTTGGTTCCGAGGCGTACTTGAACGGTACGTCGCAGGGGCCGACACCCGAGGACGCCAGGAAGGAAGGCCATATCCGTGGTCGCAGCAAGTTATTCATGAAATATCCAGGCTAGTTCGCATTCTCTTAAAGTAATTGATAAGGCCGTTGGTGGAACAATCATGGGAAGATATGGATCCGTCCCCTTCGAGCTCCGGCTCTATCACCTTGGCCAACTGCTTGCCCAACTCCACCCCCATCTGGTCAAAGGAATTTATGTTCCAGACCACACCCTGGCTAAAAATCTTGTGTTCATACAAGGCTATCAGCGAGCCCAGTGTTTCTGGCGTAAGTTCTTTATAAAGAAAGCAGTTGGAGGGTCTGTTCCCTTCAAAGGTTTTGGCGGCAACAAGCTTTTCCAGCTCATCCTCACTCATCCCAGATGCTTTCAGTTCCGCCCGCACCTCCGGGTCCGTTTTACCTCTCATGAGAGCCTCGGTCTGGGCTAGAAAATTCGCCATGAGAATAAGGTGGTGCCGGCCCAACGGATTGAGGCTTCTTGCTGGAGCCAGAAAATCGCACGGGATTAGTTTGGTGCCCTGGTGGATGAGCTGATAAAAAGCGTGTTGCCCGTTGGTGCCGGGCTCGCCCCATATGATCGGCCCGGTGGAATAGTCCACCCACTCACCTTCTTTGGTTACGCTCTTGCCGTTACTTTCCATATCACCCTGCTGGAAATAGGCCGGGAAGCGGTACATGTACTGATCATAGGGCAAAATGGCGTGGGTTTCCGCCCCGAAGAAGTTATTGTACCAGAGTCCGAGCAGCCCCATAATCAGCGGGATATTTTCTTCGAAGGGAGAAGTCCGGAAGTGCTCATCAACCTTATGGGCTCCCGTCAAAAGCTCTTGAAAAAGGTCCATACCGATGGCCAGGGCAATGGAAAGACCGATGGCCGACCACAGGGAATAGCGCCCCCCCACCCAGTCCCAGAACTCGAACATATTGTCCGGGTTAATTCCGAACCTGGTAACTTCAGAGGTATTTGTGGACACAGCCACGAAGTGCTTGGCCACAGCCGCATCATCTTTGGCTTCGGACAATAGCCATTCTCTAGCCGATGCGGCATTGGTCATGGTTTCCTGGGTGGTGAAAGTCTTTGAGGCTACTATAAACAGTGTGGTCTCAGGGTCTATGAGTTTCAGCGTCTCCACAAGATGGGTACCATCAATATTGGAGACGAAATGCGAGCAAAGATTAGGATGAGTATAGTGCGCCAGCGCTGCCGTGACCATCTGTGGCCCCAGGTCGGAGCCTCCAATACCGATATTCACCACATCGGTGATGGGCTTGCCGGTGTAGCCTTTCCAGGTGCCCGAGCGCACTGCATCACTGAACACCCGCATCTTTGCAAGTACGCCATTGACCTCTGGCATAACATCCTCACCGTCAACCAGGATCGGTCTGTCGGAGCGGTTGCGCAGGGCTACGTGCAGGACGGCCCGGCCCTCGGTGCTGTTGATCTTTTCGCCGCCAAACATTGCTTGAATCTTGTCAGCCAGGCCTGCCTGGCGTGCCAGATCCAGGAGCAGAGAGACCGTCTTTTCCGTGATTCGGTTCTTGGAGTAATCAAAAAGGATATCCCCCAGATGCAATGAAAACTTATCGAAGCGTTCAGGGTCGGTGGCAAAAAGGTCCCGCATGTGTAGGCCGGAGACCTCTTGATAATGTTCTTCCAGCCCCTTCCAGGCTGGCAATTGGCTGGCGAGCGGCATTGTTTTATCCCCTCTTTTGCATTAAACTTCAACTGCAGCAATTAAAGAATCAGGGCCCAGAGGAGCTTTGGGCCGCCCGCCGAGAGGGCTTAAATGGTCTTACCCCTCTTGCGGCAGTCTGCTGGAGTGATGGAGGAATAGAAATTCCAAATCACAAATATCAAATATCAAACAAATAACAATGACCAAAATTCGAAATTCCAAACCTGTTTTGGTCATTGAGTATTGGAATTTGAGATTTGTTTGTAATTTGGTGCTTGGAATTTGATATTTTGCAGCTTGGAATTTGATATTTTGCAATGCTCCAATACTTCTGCACTCCAAAACAACTTCAACACATCTCTCTCGGCTGCCCAGTGGACGATACCACCCCGGTCCACAACTTCTCTTTGGGATCCATTTGTTTGCGTTTTGACACGGTGACAGAAATGGGAACGTGGGTGAATTCATTTTTCCAGTAACCCACAACCATACTGGTCCGACCTGCCATGCCGGCGTGAACTGCATTATGCCCCAGCATGAGGCAGAAGGCGGAATCGGGTGGGGTAGCCGGCATGCTCCGGATTATGTAACTGGGATCGATGTACTTAAGATTTGAAGCTATACCCTGTGCTTTAAAGTAGGCGGTGATCTGATCCTTGAGAAAAATGCCAATATCTCCCAACCGGATGTTGCCGGATGCATCTCGCTCCCCAGCTGTTCCCATCAAATCCTGTCCGGCACCCTCAGCGGCCACCACAACGGCGTGTCCCCTCTTTTCCAACCTCTCTTTTAGTGCCTCGAGAAAAGCCTCCAGGGTAAACTCCACCTCAGGAACCAGACAAAAATTCACATCGCTATTGGCCAGGGTGGCATAGGCGGCGATAAACCCGGCATGGCGTCCCATCAGCTTCACCAAGCCAATGCCATTCCTTGCCCCAGAAGCTTCTGCATGAGCCGAATAAATCGCCTTGGTAGCTTCGGATACCGCAGTCACAAAACCAAAGGACTGCTGCACATAAGAGATGTCATTGTCTATGGTCTTGGGCACACCGATTACGGCGATTTTCAGTTTGCGCCGTTCGATCTCTTCGGCAATGGCCTGGGCTCCCCGCAGGGTACCGTCTCCCCCTATGGTGAAAAGCATGCCCACGTTCATCTGTTCCAAGGTGTCCACCATTTCAGTGACTTCCTGGGCCCCGCGGGACGATCCCAAAATGGTCCCCCCCTGCTGGTGGATATTCTGGACAGTCTTCGGATTCAGTTCCAGGGGAACATGCCCGTGCCTGTAGGAAAGCCCCTCAAAACCGTATGGAAATCCAAAGACGGCCCGCACTCCATAATGATGGAAAAGGCTCAAGACAATTGCCCTGATCACATCGTTCAGACCAGGACAGAGGCCGCCGCAGGTTACGATGCCGCACTTCAGCTTGGCTGGATCGAAATAGATCTTTTCTCTGGGGCCCGCCATCTCGAAACATGGTGGTTTATTACCTGCCTCTTGATAACTTTCCACCGTCTTCAAATTTCCGTGGTAGAGAACATGGGCATCATCATCAATAAAGTTAACCCCTGACATGGGAGATGGAATGCGGCACTCCCCAAGTGTTGACACCACAAGATCCAGATCGTTGACTTCCATTCAGGCCTCCTTCATCTCAGTCTTCCAGAACAGTCTAACGGACTACCAAAAAATGTACTTTTGTTACTTTTTAACTACCTCAGTGGAAAAAGAACCGGCACAGCCACTAAACAAACCACCATGGCTAGAAGCTGCAGGGGCACGCCCACCTTGACGAAATCATTGAATCTATATTTCCCGGGCCCCATAACCAGAGTATTCACTGGAGAGGCCACCGGGGTGGAAAAGGCTGTGGATGCTGCCAGAGCCACAATCATGAGGAAAGGGTAAACCGAAATCCCGGCCTCCATGGCGGCGCGCATGGCGATCGGTGCCACCAGTACCGTGGTGGCGGTGTTGGAAATAAACTGGCTGAAAATTGAGGTAATCAAGAACAAGCCTGCCATCAGAGCCACCGGTCCTATCTCACCAAGGCTTTCCACCAGTCCGTCCGCAATCAACTCAACTCCACCCGTCTGTTCCAAGGCCGTTGCCATGGGCAGCATTCCCGCAATCAGTACCAAACTCTCCCAATTTATGGAAGCGTAACTATCCTTCATGCTGACACATCCGGTGAGCACCATGGCTAGAGCCGCCAAAAGAACAGCAGTAACGCTGGGCACCAATTCTAAAGTCATCAAAATCAACATGCCGAGCACTACGGCCAGAGCCCAGGGTGCTCGAGCCCGGTTAGGCGCCACCTCGTCCATCTCCCGTGGCAGGTTCAAGACTAGGAAATCTTTCTGCTTCCCTTGCAGCAGAGCAATCTGTGTCCAGCCCCCTGCCATCAAAAGTGAATCTCCAAAAACTAAACGGTCTTCCAGCAGATTACCTTCGGTGGGCTTGCCTTT
>WOR8_10007481_pt1 | contig 10405 bp, 1 predicted proteins | sample DeeMarSeWOR38_10_FD_19890 | JGI IMG/M metagenome (IMG submission 19890)
CAGAGTAGCCTTCTTCAAGATCCTGAAGGTAGAAGGTGAACTGGCCGCGTCCGTTTTCAAAAATGTCTTTTAAACCCAAGCTGGCATCCACACGATAGGCTGAGGACTCTGCATCGTTGTCTTCAGAAACATCTGGGTTGGAGAAGTTGTAGCCGCCGTCTATTGAGGTCATTGTCAAGACATCCGAACCTTTGGTTCGCCCTGTTTCGAGTTTGATCCAGGACTGTGATGATTTTAGCAGGGTCAAATCAGCTCCACCCAGACTGTTTTCGATATCCAATTCTTTATCATGACTGGCGGTCACACCGATTTTGACGTGGTCATTGAACCAGTAATGGACCCGGCCGCCGGCAGCAATGGTATCCGGATCATCGAACCCGGGGGTGAATTCGTAACGAACAACAAGAAAGACCAGATGCCCGCTTAGGGATGCGCTGCTCACCAGCATACCGTCATCCTCTGTTGCAGACAGTGGCTGTGCCAGCAGGATGCGTCCCTGCAGGTAGTCGATATCGTAATCGAGAACCGGTGTCAGGTTCTTGACTCCAAGAACTATGCCGGAATCCTTGTCACGGATCTCGATACGCACGCGTTCAGAACCTTCCAGGACGTCCTGCCTTCTCAGGAAATAGAGTGATCCTCCTGTACCCTGAAACTCATCGCGGCCAGCCACGGTACCCGGATCCGCGGCAAATCCGTCCACCATAAGGCGTGCTTCGCCAAAGCTGGTGGTGTCAAGGGGCTGATAATGCAGATTTGCACCATAAAGCCCGCGATCCACCTGGGCCAGATCAGTATCGGTATACCCGACCTTGAAGTTGCCCCAAAGCCCGTAGGTTTCTTCTTTTTTCAGCTTGGCATAGAATTTGCCCCGGGTCGGCGCATCTTCCGTGACGGTACTGTCATCCCCGAAGGTAGGATAGTGATAATCAGGATCCATACGCCGAAACAAAGCATCCGGAGACTTGTCCAGGAAATTTGAAAAGATTTCATCAAAAGGGCCTTCCCGTGTATCAGCGCTCGCCGTCAGTGACCAGCCGTTTTCAAATTTGCCGTCCGTGTAGAAAGCCAAGCGCCCATTAACGCTCATGTCTTCACTGTATTGGGGTTTGTCCGGTGCCAGCAGCTCTGCCGGTCCGTTGGTCTTGTTGCCGGACAGGGTCAGATCTGCCAGGCCCACCGTGAACCAGTCGCTTTTTTTCAGGGCCAGGTCACGCAGGAATAGTTCGCCGCTGCCAAATTTATCGAGAACCGCAACTTCCACGGTATGCATGCCCTCTGGCAGGATTTCCTCGGCCACGAAACTGCCATTTTCGTCCACAGGTACCGCGTATCCGGCCATCCACACCCCATGTTCCTCGGGAATCGCGGTGCCGTAAGCCTGTATTGTACCGCCGTGAAGCGGGATATTACGGCTGGCAATCCGACTCTCACCATAGACTGTCAACAGCTTTTCGCCAGAATCGATCTCGGCAGTCGCTGGATCGGTTTGCTCTACAATCCACAGGGGCTGGGGAGTTGTCTCGTCAAAAAGGTCCTGCTTGTCATACACCCGGACCAGATATTTCAGTTTGCCCAGCGGGGCGGAGAAGGACTCGAAATCCGCCTGCCATTGGGCCATACCATCGGTATCAACCTCGATGACAGCGATAGGTGTATCGTGGACTGATTTCGTTTCTTCGAAAATTCTGATCTCGGCCCGCTCAATAAAGCTTCGGTAGTTGGTGTACATGCGGAAATGCACCAGATTTTCGGCAAACGGTGTATCCGGCAAATCCTGATAACGTATTGTAGCCGGCCATGCTGTCACGTTCAGCCGAGGTTCCAGTTTCAGGCTGTCATGCTTGAACTGGATTTGAGCTTTATCAAGGGCCAGGTCAATACAGCGTTGTATATCGGCAGCACTTTTCCCTGGATCATCTATCGGTTTACCATCTACCGTGATGCGCATGAGATTCAGCCCAAAAGGATTGGCCGGCTGCACCTCGCGGGTCAACGGGGTGATTTCTACCCCCTCGTAGTCGTCGCGAAGGATCAGTTCATCGTAGACCACCTGCACCTTGACTTTCGATGTGTCGGATTCAATAAATCCGGTGTTGACCACGTCGTCAGATTGGACATAGCCGCGGCCGTCGAATTCCGTCTGCCCATCCGTTAAACCCATTTGATCGCTTACTGCCTCCATGGCTCGAAGCGCGCGCGCCATGGACAGCCCGATGTCATCTCCGTAGACTGCTGCGGTCCGCCGATCAAGGCGCTTGTTGCCGGTATAGCCGACAAATTGCAGGCGGACACGGGTCTTATCCCTGATCTCGTCCATGATGCCTTGTAAATGTTCAGTATAACCGGCGGGGATAACTGGTTTGCCGTTTTCAAAAACAATAGGATCAATACCGCCCGAAGCCGGATCATAGACACGGGTGACGGTTTCGGCACCGGGGGCGTCGGGGCACAGCTGGGGTTCATCGGGCAGATCCTGCAGAGGATCATCGTGCCAGAATTCCACTTCCACGCGTCTATTCAGTGCCCGTCCCTGTTGGGTATCGTTGGAGGCGGCAGGCTGTGAGGCCCCGCGGCCCTCCGCTTCAATGGCCTCATTGGGCAGGCCCAGATTTTCCTGAATGGCAAGAGACACTCGCCGGGCCACCGCTTTAGAGAGTCCGACAGAGTCGCCGTAGATGCGTTCATCGCGTCCCTTTAACGGAGTGTTATCCGTATAGGCTATGCTTTTGACGACAAGATTCTGTTTTGAGTCGAGGTTTTTCATCGCCTGTTTGACCTGCAGCAGAAACTTATCCGGCACACTCAGCATGCCTTTGTCGTAATGAAGAGGCGCAATCAGGTTCCTAATGCGCGCGCGATGGGCGTGGCCGTCCTTATAACGCAGTTTACATACGGTTTCGGTCCGACAGACCTTAATACGGTTTACCTCACGGGGAACGATCACTTCCTTTTCAACCAGCTTTTCGCTGATTTCGTCATACCAGACCTCCACTTCCACCCGCCGGTTGAGCTGCCGCCCTTTTTCGGTTGTATTATCAGCCACCGGTTGGCTGTCGCCAAGCCCTTCGTAGGAGATAGCCTCGGGAGGAAGACTCAGCGCACGTTGGCAGTATTCGGCGACGGTGCCTGCTCGCTCCCGCGACAGGCCTATGTTGTCGCCGTACAGTTCTATCAATTCACCTCTGAGCGGCAGGGAATCGGCATGACCGATAAAATGGAGTCGTACATTTTCACGATCACGCATCCTGTCGAGTACATCACGAAGCATCTTCAAGTAGCTCTCGGTAATTAGCGCTTCGCCCAGGCCGAAATGGATCGGTGGAACCATGTTATTGAGCTTGATCGTTTTGACATCTTGTTCGACAACTTCCTGCAGCTCGGTTCGGTCCCCCTCATCCGTTTCAAATATGGCAGGGTCATGAATCCATGGGGTCAAAGGCTGGTCCTCCGGCATGTGCATTTCCACGGCCTCTCCGAGTGCAGCCGTTTCCCGTACCCCTGTTTCCTGACCTGTAGCACTTGCACTTTGTGCAATGAGAACACACAGGCACACAATGGCCATAACGTGCTTCAGAAAGGATTTAATCCATATGGACAGGGCAGGGGACATAGTTTCCTTCAATCTGGTATTATTGACCGGCAAACGGCGCACCGCGTCGCCAGAAAATTTCAGTTTCAATGACCAGCGGGTAACCACCATCCGAATCTTTCCAATGCCTGATAATTTCCTTCTTCAGCACATCAAGACGCTCCTTGACCAGGCCTTCACGTTCCACATCGCCAAGATATGAAAGACGCAGCACGGACGGCGATTTTTTCAGTTCATCAAGCAACTGGGTAATCTTGGGCGTCCACTGCAACCGCATTTCAGCGGTATCGGGCTCAAACACGCCATCGGCAATATCGATGCGCACTATGCGGTGGATGGTTGCGCCGAAATTGAAGCGGATCATCTTGCCGCGGGTGGCTCGCTGAACACGCGGGTTTTCAGTGCTCATGCGATAACCGCTGGGCAGGCTGCGCTCATCAAGCTTAAGGATGAAATTGCTGCCACGATCTTCATCAGGCACCGTTGCACAGGTGATGTGAAAGCGCCCATGCTCATCGGTTGTGGCGATCAGGCCTTGCACTGTCACCACGCGAACGCCATATAATCCCTTTTCGTCCTGATCCTGCTGACCGTTCAGATTGCCATCGTCAAACACCTTGCCTATCACATCGGTGCAATCGAAATCCGGATCGGGGATGACCGCTACAGTGGCAGAGGCTTCTCCTGAAACAATGCCTCCGGTTGCATTATTGAGGACCATGGCCCGGTTGGTGTATTCACCTTCAGAGACACCGGAGCCCACCACCAGCAGAAGCTGGATGGTGAGTTTCTGGTTGGTCTGCAGTTCGATGTTATCCCAGAGCAGTTCGCGGCCATTGATGGTCGGTTCGGCCGGGGTGCTGTCCAGGTTATCCCAGGCCAGGCGGGCGGAATTAACCACGTATTTGAAGCCTGCCGGAAAAAGGTCTACGATGTTGAGGTCATAGAGCGGTACACCATATACGTTGGTCACGGTGATGGTGTAAGGTGCCAGGGTTCCCCTTGTCACGTTGGTAACGGAAGACGTCTTGCTGATTGCCACAGCTCCATCCAGTACCGGATCGATGGGAATGAAATTGTTGAAGACCTGACTCTCACCGGGGATGTTTTCATTGCTCAGCAACAGATGTAAATGGTAGATGGTTCCTGCCATGCCCGGACGAACCGAGGGTGGCGGCACCAAAGCTGAGGCTGCAACCTCGCAGTAATCGTAGACGTTGGTGGCCGGTAGAGCATCGTTCGAACTTCCCGGGCAGTCGGGAACAGAGAATGGCGCCGTGTTTGCATCACTTGCCGGCGGAATGATGAGCGACGGGGTGTCCAGATAACCGGTTGCCGGCGGTGTTACCTCGATGAGATAAGCCGTACCGGCCGGACAGGACGCATCGCTGAAATTCAGGTCAAACTTGTAGAAACCGTTTGAGATCGTAACCTGGTTCTGCTGAGCCGGATCATCGAAACATTGGCTTGGCAGGGGGGTACCGGTCGTTGCATTCAGTAGGGCCACTCTGGCACCAGCAATCGGTACACGCGCAATAGAGTTGTACACGACGCCGTTCGGCCAGAGTGGCAGATTCAGATCTTGCAGGTTATCGCCCGCGGAAGTGGTTATGTCGCTTATCCGCTGCGGGCCGTTGGTGAACGGATGCGGCGAATAACCATCACCCATGGATGCAGTGTTCGGACCGGCGTTCGGAGCACGAAAGCGCAGTTCATAAACGTTTGATGTGCCTGTGTTGGGCAGCAGGCCGTTGAGATGATATATGCCGGTTGCATCAGTAGCAGCAGTAGTGACCAACTGGTTGTTGCGATACAGTTCTACTGACCAGCCTTCGAAAAGGAGCTCGTTGCTGTCTAATTGGTTGTTCAGGTTTGCGTCATGCCAGACATGCCCGTTGAGACTGGCGCTGCCCGGCGTAGCGCCCACGTCAATGGATACGCTTGCGGATTCGGTCTGATCGTTGTTCCATTGCACAACACCTTCGTTAATAATGTCTTGGCCACTGGCAAGCGTCGCGTTTATTTGCACGCGGAACCGAACGGTAACAGCGGCACCCGGCGGCAAATCACCGTACTGGCCTCCATAGTCAGCGGTAAGGATTGCATCTGCATAAGTCACACCAGCCGGTGAACCGTTCATGCTGCCCGAGCCGTTGACATAGGTCACCTGATCACCTAGACCACCAAGGGTAAGGTTATCCGTCACCAGCACGCCGGTGGCTGGCAGGGTGCTGATGTTGTTCACCCGGATTACATATTCCAGCTCACTGCCAGGCAAGGCAGCGCCGCCTCCAACAACCAGTACTTCTTTGGTAATGGCAAGCAGCTGGACATCACCAACTACAATCACCGTGGGCTGGCTGCCATTGGAAGGTACGCCGTCACCATCGGTCAGATCCGGTTCCAGTTCGCTGGAGGTGAGCATTCCCTGGTTGCTGATCATGGTACCCGTTGGCACATCGGCGTTGACTATGACATTAAATGTAATAGTAGCGCTTTCACCGGCAGATATGATGCCGGAACCAGGATTATCGGCGGATTGCACCTGCAGCCCTGCAATAAGCGGTGATACCCCGTTGTCTGAACCCGGTAATATCCCGTTTAACAGTAAGGAATCCTCCACATAGGTGGTATCGGCCGGTACGTTGTCGGTGAGCACCACATCCGTGGCCTCTATAGCCCCGTTATTGCTGATGACGATGGTATAGAGGAGTGTATCACCAGGACTGACGGTGTCGCTTTGGTTCGGGTCACATACGTTCGGATCTATTGGGTCTGGGTTGCATTTCACCACGGTCTTGTGGGCATAAAGCAGCGGCAGGTTACCGACGATGTTGCGGGTCGGATCATCGGCTATTGACGTATTGGGGTCATCGGAGGGCTGTTCAGGCTGCGGGCCGCTCCCTGCGCCGTTGCTGGTAAGAAAACCCTGGTTTTCGATGATCAGGCCGTCCATGGCGTCTGGATCAACCAGCACTGTGAAGGTAACTGTGGCCACATTGGCGGCCCCCGGTGTCGCATCGGCCTGCATGTGTCCACTTGTTGTATCTTCCGAGGCATTGAGAAGGATACCAGCATGCAGGGGATTGACACCGGGGGACGGATCGGAGACTGAAGTACCGTTGAGAGTTGTACTGTTGGGAACGTAAGTGGTATGGGCCGGCGTATTGTCACGTAAACTTACATTTACGGCGTTTTCGTTGCCGATATTGCGAACGGTAATGGAGTACTGCAGGGTTTCACCTGCCATCAGGATATCAGGGTCACCATCCAGGATGGTCGAGGTCTTCTGGACCTCGAAGAGCGGTGCCGAGATGATCAGTGTCTCGGTAGGGTTTTCCGGACCTGTAATATTGGGGTCATCGGTTCTCGCAAAAACAACCCCGTCCAGAGTGAGCTCGCCCTGGTTCAGGACGATGGTGCCGCTGTCGATAACTGGTGCCAAAACTGCTTCGAACGAAACGGTCACTATTTCATTGGGCCCGATGTTCAGATTGTTGACGGTCAACCTGCTGCCATTGATGACGTAATCGGCTCCATTCGGTATGGTTACATTCTCGATCGAGTCAGGCTGGAACATCGGTGAGCCGTTCAGGCCATCGATGTCGTCCACCAGTTGAAAGTTGTTTACCGGAATGTCTGAGGTGTTTTCGATGGTGATCGTGTAGCCCAGCCGGTCATTTGGACTGGCACTGGCACCTGATTGGTTGGTGGTCAGGTTTTCTACGCTTTTCTGTGTTGTCAGAAGTGAGACCTGCACAGTGAATGTTGCCGGGGCTGTGACGTAGTCATTGAGCTCGCCGATACCGTCTGTGCCGGTGCGCTCATTATCGATTAAACCATCAATGCCGGTCCACTGGGCAACAACGCTGTTAGTCAGCGATTGGTTGGCGAGCACACTGTCAAGCACACGAACATCGTAAGAAATGGTGACAGACGTGCCTTTAGCGATATCGATATCCACATTGTCATCGCTTGGGCTCCAAGAAAGGGTTTGCTCTTGGTTGACACCATCGCCGGTAATAACAGGATCACCGATGGTGTTGTCGGAGCCAACTCCTGTGCCAATCGTGACAGCCGGGTTGCCTTCGTAAGCAAGACCAAGGCCCAGGTTGTCAACAAGCGTTACATCGAACACATCTGAGGAATAAGTAGCGTTGCTTGCAGTCATGGTTATGCTGTAGCGCACGATCTGGCCGGCAGTCGGCGTGGAGGCGTTCGCGTTCTTGATAATTTCCTCTATGTGCGGCTCGACAATATTGAGCGTTACCGTCTCACTGGTCAACGGTGGACGTACCGTTCCGCCCGGGTTGTTGGCATAGGTGTAGGAAGCCGCGTTATTGACACCAATGCCCTGTTGAGCCTCTATCAGGTTTTCAACGCGCGCCTGAACCTCGATCACCGCCTGCTGATCAGAGGGGATCTGGGCAACACTGAAGTTCAGGTTTGGTGCAACACTGTTTTCAGTAAGCGACGGGCCGCTGATCTGGGTAAAACCCAGGTATTGGAGATTGCCATCCAGCACATCGGTGATCACGACGTCATACAGCGGGCGGCTGCTCACCGTTTCCGGTACGGTGATGCGATAGGACACCTCTTCACCGATGGTGGCTGTTGTCTGAAGCGCTTCCTTGAGCGGTGGTTGGGGTAGAGGGAAGTATACTGTCACCTGAGTTGGATCCTCGTCTCCTTCCACAGCAGGATCGGCCTGACCAGAGATGTTGGGGTCGTCACTGTCGGCGACCTTGACGTCGCCGTTGAAAAGTTCCGCCTGGTTAAGGACTTCGTAATCCTCAGGGAGGTTTGCGATCAAGGTGATATCGAATGTGACCTCGATCTCATCCTCTGTCCCAACGCTCAGATTGCGGATGTCAAGGATTCCTGAGTTGTTTGTGCCGCCAGTCGGGTTGGTATTGGAGATATCTGCTCCGACGGGATAGCTGTCGAGTCTTAATGAGCCGGGCACAAATGACGGCAATCCGTTGAGGGCACCCAGGTCGTCGTAGAAGCGCACAGCATCAAATGCCTGGTCAATGCTTCGCAGGCGCAACCTGTAGCGCAGGGTTTCACCTGCCATGGCAGTGGTGACGATTTCTCCTGTTTGCGGGTTCGTAGCGGTCTTTTCAAAAAAATAACCCGAAAGCGCCACCAACAGGGTGTGGGCATCCTGGCAGTCAGGGGTACCCTCCGTGCCATCGGTAAGGGCGCAGGTATACGTTTGGCCGGCGTTGATATCTTGGTCGTTGAACCAACTGGCAGCGGCAACGTTGGTGAGCACGGCGCCGCTTTCGGTATAAGGATCAGGATCGACCTTGGTCCGGTAGGTGATGACCAGGTGTTCATCCGGCCCGACCGGGCCTGCTGCATTGAGCAGAGTCAGGCTGAGTTCGCAGCCGGTATAACTCAGATTATAGTCGTTATCTTCGGTTAGCGGGCTGCCTGCAAGCGCAACGCCGGTCATCTCCGGTGTCATATCGCACATCCCGCCGCTGAAATTGCTCGATGACTCGCTCGGGAGCTGATCGCGTAAATTGACATGCCAGGCGTCACTGGAGCCGCTGTTCCAGACGTCGATGGTGAACTCTGCCCACTCCCCTAGATTAACAATCGTGGTAGGGCCTGTTTTGGTGACCACGAGATCGGGTCCCACGATGGTCATCGGCTGGGAGATGCCCCACTCGCCCGGCAGCGGTTCATAGTAAACATTATCGATGAGTCTGCCGAAGGACCATTTGGCTGTGTTAAAAAACTGCGTGCCCGGCACGTTCCTTGGCGTGTCTAAGAGTACAACTGTAATCTCGACCACGATCTGCTCTCCGGCCGGGATGGCCGGGCTGGGTGGTTCTTCGAGAATTTTGTAGGAAAGATACTGATCCGTCGAATCGGGTTGTTGTACAAGCGTTACTGGTGTGTTGTCACCTTTATAATAGGCGTTGATGCCTACAAATTCGAGATCAGCACCCGTTGCAGTGAGATCGTCCCAGAGGGTGATGGAGTGCAGGTCGTTGACCGACGGTCCGCCGCCCAGGTTCATGGACGGAAGCGTAAGTGTGTACGTGAAAGGCACACCGATGGCAGCTGTGGTCTGGCCTGCGGGGTTCTGCTTGTCAATTGATTCTACAGGTATGAAAAGATCCTGGCAGGCATTACTGGAACCGTAGTCCGAGCTGTTTGAAAACCAGATCCTGTGGTCAACATTGGCGCAGGCCATATGGCCGGTAAAGTAGACATTATCAAAGATAATCAGATATATTGTAGGGTCATTGGTATGAAAGTTAACGGTGGTGGTAAGTGGTTTGGACTGCGGAAAGTTCCGAAACGTACAATCTGTATCAATTGAAATCTGGGTAGGAGCAGGATGTCTGCTGCCGTCAATCACGCCATAATATGGAGGATCACTGCAGAACTTTTCCGCACCCAGCGCCAGGGGAGCTGTTGTCAACATCAGGGCAAGAAGAACGGTGGCTGCACCAAACAGCAGGGTAAAAAATGTCGGCTTGATTTTCTTGCGCAGCACAATCCATGACCTGCAACACAGAGAAGAAACAATGAGAAGACAACCTGCCGCAATCAACTTGTACAAGCAGAAATTTTTCATCGGACCACTTAATAAAAAGGCCTAAATGAATCGTATCATTATTCTGGTGGCTCCGGATATCCTAGAATAGGATTTCAGGCCACCATGTTATATTCGATGAGAAATTGACTTCGCCTGAGGTAAGGGGATTGACAGAATGTTTAAGAGCACATAAAGTGGACATATACATACACCTCCGGGTGTGTGTTGGGGCCTGCTGGAAGGTGTTGTCTTTG
>WOR8_10007483_pt1 | contig 10405 bp, 12 predicted proteins | sample DeeMarSeWOR38_10_FD_19890 | JGI IMG/M metagenome (IMG submission 19890)
TGACCTCGAAATACGGCGGCGGGGTCGCGTTGCGCACGTCGAGCACGGTGATCGGCGGGTAAACGGGTTCCGGGATCGGTAGGACTGCGCGGTCGAGCTCGGCTGCCAGCCCGGAAGGTGCAGCAACGACAATCACTGCCAACGCAAGCAAAAGCCGAAGGTACGTTTTCATGATTTCTCCTCCCATAGAGTTGATCTGTTGGTCCTGTATGCTCACCTTTTTGATCAATGGTTACGGATCAATCTTCAAGCCTGGTATCATCCATGTGCCGTCAAGTGCTACTATATCCGGCCAGAAGATACGGGTCAGCAGATTGAACGGGCCGCTCGGGGGCGCGTGCAGCCAGTTGGATTCCTTGTCCAGTCCGGGCGATGGAGCCTGGATGTGGATATCGAGCGTGCCTTAGGGGATATACTGTAATGGCATCCGGCGTGACCACATTCGTTTGCTGCCCGCGGACCATGTCGAAAGTGACCAGCGGGTACCCGTAGATGTAGGCATCCTTAGCGATGTCGACCGTCTCTTCTACAGTTATTGTTCGAGTGTGTCTAAAGAGCAGAACGGCCCCCACGATTTTGTGTTTTTTCTATTGCATTAGTATCCTCCTGCGGCATCTTCATTATGATTCTGCATGAGAGCGGCGCACTTCGAAGCGATCACCGTCATCAGTTCGATCCAGGATTTGACTCGTAAATCAGTCTCTTGGCTCTGAAGCTGAGTGGCCAGGGCATCGATGTCGACACCGGCTTGGACGAACCGAGCCAGCACGACCTCACAATCGCCGCCGTCGGCCGGCATCAATGCACCGATTTCCTCCTGTTCTGCAAACGCCTTCAGGGTGGTTTCAGACATGGTCCTAACCGTTAAGGGTGCTGTCAGAGATTTGATGTGAAAGACGTCCAAGGCCTTTGGATCCTTGGTAACCGTGTTGGCCCAAAGAAGGCGTTGCGTTCGGGCGCCGGTGTTGAATGCCCGTTCCCAGCGCGGCGAACTGAAAAGCTGGCGGCAGGCCTTGTAGGTGCGTTTGGCGATGGCAATGCCAAGCTGGTTGCAGAGGGCATCCGGTACCTTGCCGGTGACTGCCTCGTCCCATCGGCCGATAAGCAAGGAGGCCACCGAAGCGATATTGGGCCTGAGTCCAGCGGTGATGCGCCGCTCGATGCCGCGCAAATAGGCCTCGGCCGCCGCCAGGAAGTGGTCAGGTGAGAACAGGAGGCTCACATTGACCGGTATACCGGCTAAGATCGCCTCCTCGATGGCGGGCAACCCCTTCTCGGTGCCGGGGATCGTGATGAAAAAGTTGGGGCGCCGTGCCCTCGCGTGGAGGTCCCTGACCGTAGCGAGTATGTTGGCTGTGTCATGGACCAGAAGGGGAGACACCTCCAACGACACCCACCCGTCAACACCGTCGGTTTGGTCGTAGATCGGCCGAAGAAGGTCGGCGGCATGCTGGAGGTCTTCCAGTGCGAATTCGAAGAACAGTTCTTCCCCCAGCTTGTTTTCCCTGAGTTTTTTTACGGATGGCAGCATCGTAGGCAGTGCTGTACCTGATCGCGTGCTCGAAGGCGGCGGGGTTGGAGGTCAGGCCAGTAATCGACCATTCTTCGATGGAGTGCTTGAACAGACCGCTGTTCAGCGAATCACGCGTGATGTTGTCGAGCCAGAGACTCTGACCGAGTTCGTGCAGCTATTGGGTCGCTTTCATCTTTTCCTTCGCAGCCGGTGCAGCCGATGGAAAGGCAGAGCCGAAAATGGGCGCGATTGTGTGGTTTACTGAAAAGCTGACCGCATTTTTTAACCCGCGGTCCTGTCGATTCTGAGTCAGCGTGAGGTGAGGATAACCAAAAAGCATGCCACCAGGGGTGGTCGGGAGGAGGTGAAAAACAGTTAATTGGAATAATTTGATTTTTTTGTTTCCGATCCAATGCGGCCTCAAGGCGGGAAGGGCAGTCTAAACCTCAGTATATTGCGGTTCCGCAACATATTGAGGCAAGGCGGTTTGCTGGAGGCAATTCAGGTAGGCCGGTGGATGCCGAGTTTCTTAATCCGGAAGCGGAGGGTGCTCGGGTGAAGTTTGAGGATCGCGGCGGCCCCGGACGGCCCCTCGATTCTCCAGCCGGTCTCATGGAGAACTCTCAGGATATGCTCGCGTTCGGTGGCGGCCAGGTCCTTCAAAGGTACGTCTCTAAAATCGCTGGACAGGGAGGGTTTGAGCCGTTCAGCCATGGTAAACGAGCGCCCGGGGGTGATGATCACAGCGCGTTCGATGACGTGTTCCAGTTCTCTCACATTGCCCGGCCAATCATACTTTAGGAACGTTTTTATCGTGGCCTTGGGGATGCTCTCGATCGATCTGCCCATTTTGCGGGCGTATTTTTCCGTGAAAAATTGAGCGAGCAGCGGGATATCCTCGGTCCGCTGTCTGAGGGGCGGGATTAAAATGGGGAAAACGTTGAGCCGGTAAAACAGGTCCTCCCGGAAACGCTTCTTGCGGATTTCCTGTTTGAGGTCACAGCTGGTTGCGGCAATCACCCTGACGTTCACCTTAACCGTCTTGGCGCTGCCGAGCCTTTCGAACTCACCCTCCTGAAGAACCCGCAGGAGCTTTGACTGGAGCTCCAGGGGCATTTCGCCGATTTCATCGAGAAAGATCGTCCCGCCGTCGGCCACCTCGAAGCGGCCCGCCTGCCGGACATGTGCGCCCGTGAAGGCGCCTTTCTCACGCCCGAAGAGTTCGCTTTCGATGAGGTTTTGGGGCAGGGCCGAGCAGTTCACCGTGACGAGCGGCCGGTCCTTGCAGTCGGTCGCGACGGGCCTTCCGGTGGGCTGTGGAGATGGGTCACTGTCAAGAAACGCGGGGTCTCGCCCGACCACTGACAAAGGGCGGACAAGTCCAGCCCGAGGCATTCGCATACGCGGCGCTGGGCATCCTCAATCGTGCCGTCTATCTGGTCGGCGGGCAGGTTTACAAAGCGTGCAGAGATTTCAGTCAGCAGGGCTTCGAACCGCAGGCGGGATTCCAGGGACTCCTCAGACTGCTTGCGTGCGAGCACATGGGCGAATACTTGCGCAACCAGCTGGAGTCGATTCACAACCCTATTCGGCCACAACGTCTCCTCTCGCAAGTGGCCGAAGGACAGCACGCCTACGACTTTGCCTCCGACCGACAGCGGCAATACAACTGTTGACCTGACCCATCAATCCTGAAAGGTCTGACGGTCGCGATCCGCTTCCGGTGGGAGTTCTTTGGGACTATTAATAGTGACCATTCCCCCTTGCAACACCTGATTTAATACCCAGGGAAAATGGTCGACCGCATCGAAGGGGCTGTCAGGTAGAAGACTCTCTGTGGTTTTGTGGATATGAGAGAGCAGCATCGTGTTGGGCTCTTTTTCAATGACCTGCCAAACAATAGAGCAGTCAAGCTTGAGCATTTAGCAGATGTGGCGCTGGGCGTCTTTGATTGCGGCGTCAACCTGTCCGGCTGGCAGGTTGACGAAGTACGCAGAAATCTCGCTAAGCAGCGTCTCGAACCGCAGGTGCTCTTCCAGTTCTTTTGCCAGGTCGGCTCTCGATTGCGCCATCGCATCAGCCTTTGTTGCCAGGCCAAATAGGATATATCGCCGCCACGCAGCTCCACTTCGGTGAGGAAGTATGTCAGCGCTTTCCTACTGGCCAACCTTTATTCGGTCGTGAAGAACCTGGTCCTCAGGGCCAGGTCAGAGTCAGATGGCTTTGCCCTCAAGGATAGTGAGCTGTTTTGGAGTATTGGAGTACTGGAGTATTGGGGCGTTGAAGAATCTAGAATCCTTATTTCAACCTGACGAAGTTCCTAGCATTAATCCATTACTCCACCACTCCATTACTCCAGCAGACTTATGCAAATGGGAAAGACCTCTGAAGCCCCCTTCGGGAACAACTCAAAGCCGGGTCCTCTGGGCCAGGATTCTTTATTAAGACTTCTGCGTCTTCTCAGCGTAGGAGACGAAAACCTCGAATATGCCACGGGCATCTTCCGCTGACCAATTAACTTCAACCGCCGACTCTGAGCCCCCCGGTGTAACCATAACCCCAATATCGGGTATAGGAGTTCCACGAGGGTCCAAAACTTTGACTTGTAGATTGTCATTGTTGGCGTTGGGGGTTTTGGGAGCGAGGGTGAAGGTAATGCGATACTTACCCCAAAAACCGGTTGCACCCGCTGTTTGTATACTTGGCCCCAACTCATAAAGCGCCCTGATGGATGAGCTGAACTTTAGCTTGATCCCCTCATTCCAGAGTGCCAGCCCGAGAAACTCAAGGTTATTCTCATTATCCAGTTTCCCCTCGCTGGAAATGCCATCAATTTGCACTAGCTTTTTTGCAAAACCATCCGCGTGAGCATGTCCGCTGGAAACGATACACAAAGCCGTCGATAGAAGAAGCATTGTCAACCTGGTTCGTATCACGCCCATTTATCGCCCTCCCCGTAAGGAAGAAAGTAGATCATGAACATTCACGAGAGTGCAGAATTGCACACTTTCGTGACCATGACTGTACTCGAATTTCCACCGCCCTCGGGTGCACCCAGAGGCCGCATGGGGGTCATATTGGGGCCCAGCCGATTCTTATCGGCATTCTGCCATTTTGAGGGAACGGTCTTCCGGGCCTCGAATGAAAAAGACCATGGTTCGGTGAACTCAATTATCTTGCTGCTTCAACTCACCGTTGTCGATTATAATGTGGTCATCCGGCTGCATTACTAAATTTTGGCCGGTGCCGATGAGTTTGAGGACACAGCCCTGATTGCAGAAGCCATACATAGCTGAATTACCGTAGATGGTGCCATAGGATGGCACACCGTCAATAGTGGCTTCGTATTTGTAGGGATCTGGATCCGTATTCTCAAGGGTGCCAGCCTGGATGACGGTCGATAGAGACAAGGAAAACACAACTACCGACAAAAAAAGCCTGCCTTTCACTCTCTGCCTCCCTTCATTTCGCTAGACGCAATCGGTCACATCTGCTGCGTTGCGGGAATCAATGTCATCTTCGGTCACCTTCCAAAGACGGCGGAAACGATCGATTGCCTCTCTTGAGATATCAACGTGTCTCCTGCTCACTAAATCACCCTCCGTGGCCTGCCAGCACTAATGCGAGATTAAACTAGCACTCAAATTTAGCAGGAGCAAGGTATTTTACATGATCCAAGGGAGTAGACCTTAATGCTGCATACCTGCACCGGTAAAAACCGTTGTGCTCCCGCGGTAGCACGCCATGTACGGTTGTCTGACAAGAGTACCCTTTGGATAAGAGGGAGTATTGGGCTAGAGGGCCTTGTGTCAAGGTCCCTGAACGGTAACATATGGTGGTTCGGTGTGTTTCGGTTTTCTTCAGGCCGGAGATACGAGACAGTGGTGCGGGGCTGTCCGCGTCTTGGAGACCGGGACTGGGAATATTCATGGAAATTCGAGCGCAGAAATCCCATTTATCCGTGCTCCGTTTTTTGTCAGGAGAGATGGTCATCGACCGAACATCTAGGATCTGATTTCAGGTATTCGTCAGTTGACCGGTACCTGACTTGATCAATGGCAATTAAAAAAGGAGGGAAGTAATAGTCGACGTCAGTCACTGACACCTTCCAGCAGAAATACAGCGCGCGAAGTTAGAAGTGAAGACTTACCCCCACGTACGCTTTTGGTTGTGCAGTGGGTGTTGTGTTATCAGGCATAAGATTCTTACAAGATGTTGATGCTAAATCTAATGCCCTCAAACTCCGCATCACTTGCCAAAGTCTCGAGCGTTAATCGATTACTCAAGGCCGCTCTTGTAACACCGGCCGTCACTTATGAGGAGTTAAGTGCATGGGCGTTTTCTTTATTCACTCTGTAACTAACCAGTGGATAAGCGCTTTGCGCTTTGCGATCAAAACCCATGCGCCGGATAGCAAAAACCATAAAGGTTGTCTTGTATTACTGCGGACCATTATTGATCGCCCTTGCCTGCGCCCTTGCGCTTCCACTGCTACTTGTACTCATTTATGGTGAATTCCATAAAGATTTAATCACTCTAGAAGCTTTCCTGTTGCCGGCAGCCCTTTCCCTTTTTATTGGAGTTCTGTTGCAAAGGCTCATTGCTGTTGAGTATCCGACCAGGCTCCAATCTGCCTTGATCTGCAGTGTGGGATGGCTCGGGTTTTCAGCAATTGGAGCGCTTCCCTTCATGATCGGTATCGGTAGTACTTACCTCGACGGCTTTTTTGAGGCAATGAGTGGCCTTACCACCACGGGCATTACCATGTTCACCGGCCTTGATGAAATGCCGAAAAGCATTCTCTTTTGGCGTGCTTTGACCCAGTGGGTTGGTGGTTTAGGGATTCTAACCATGTTTATGCTGGTGGTTTTCAGGGGTGGCAGCCCTCACAAGCTATTCGGTGCTGAAGGACACAAGATCAACGTGGATCGTCCGGTACCGGGCCTGGCAAACACCATTAAGGTACTGTTCAGCATATATGCCGGATTCACTTGCTTCATTGCCTTGGCCTTGTTCGCACTGGGAATGGGGCTCTTTGATAGTATTTGTCACGCCTTTACAGCTCTATCTACAGGCGGGTTCTCGCCGCACGATGCCAGTATTGAATACTATCGTTTGCAGGGATACTCAAATTATGTTTGGATGGAATACGTTATTATTTTGGGAATGTTGCTGGGAGGTACCAGCTTTGTAATTCACTACCGGGTGCTCAAGGGAAATTGGCGGGCTCTATTCGATAACATTGAGGCAAAATACTGGTGGAGCTTGATTGGTATCTTCGTGGTATTGATTATGCTTGAGAGGATAGTGCGAATCGAACCTCTTTCGGGAAGCCTGGTGGATTACCCTAGTTTTTTTCACAGAATGGAAGAAGATATTAGGATTGTGCTGTTTCAGGTAGTTTCCATTCTTACCACTACCGGCTTCGGCACCCGGGATATCACTAACCCATTTTTAGGAGAAGCTGCTCGACAGTTTTTCCTCGTTATGATGGTCATCGGCGGTTGCGTGGGTTCAACCGGCGGGGGAATCAAGGTTCTCCGTATCGCCATAATGGGGAAATTGATTCGCCGAGAAATCTACCGGTTACGGGTACCTCCACGGGCCATCAATTCCGTTGTCATTGATGGCGAGCTCATTCAGCTCGACGTAATTCAGCGGGTCGGGGGGCTGTTTTTTTGTGGATGGTCCTGCTCATTTTCGGTGGGGGGGTAACCGAGTTACTGTCGCACCATAATGGTTACGTGGCTCTATCTGGCATGTTCAGCGCTCTGGGCAATATTGGCCCTTGTTATATACCGGTGGCAGAAATGGGTCAGCTCCATCCCATAATCAAAATGGTTTATATCCTGGGAATGCTGGCCGGGCGTCTGGAGATTCTACCCGTTCTTTTACTTTTCAGCCTGAAAGCGTGGAGATCATAAGGGCTATAGCTCGGAGTACAGGAGTGTTGGAGTAAGGGTCCTCTGGATCAATCATAAGGGTGGCGTGCTATAAGGACGATTGCCCTACTGAAGGAGAACAAAATGCGTATCGTTGTGGCTGGTGCAGGAGTAACCGGATACGAACTGATAAGGACGCTCGTGGCCAACAAACACGATGTTGTGGTCATCGACGTAGACCACGAGGTTTGCGAAGAGGTTTATACGGAAACGGGAGCCATGACCATTCACGGCAGTACGACCGATATCAGAATACTGGAAAAGGCAGGCACGAGAAAATCGGATACAATTCTTTGCCTGGTGAGAAGTGACGCTGATAATATTGCCATAGCGATAATGGCCAAGAGTCTGGGAGTTAAGAACATTATTGCCCTTTTGAGGAAGCCGGAATACGAACCCGCCTACCGCTCAACCGGAATCACGACTCTCATCAGTCTAACCGACCTGTTGCTCCATCAACTAATGATGGAAATAGAACAGCCCAAGGTTAAGACAATTATGCCCTTGGGGGGTGGTAAAGCAGAAATTTATGCTGTGGAGATACCACCCGGCGCCAGAAGCATAGCTATGACCGTACGAGAAATAACCCAACAGAATAAATTCCCGAGAGAATGTGTCTTCGTGGGGATCTACCATAAGGAGAGCGATACCTTTTGTATTCCTCGAGGCGACCACGACCTGAAAGAATGGGATACGGTATTTCTGGTGTCAAACAGCTTGTACATCAAACCTGCAACAGATTTTCTGACCAAAACCTGATTTGCCGAAAGGATGTCACAGCTGAGAGCTTGCCCTCTTTCCGGGGGTCAGCCCCTGAGTGAAAAACCTCAGTGCGGCTCTGTACCATCACGAATCAAAGTATTCCGGCACAAAGCGCTCCACAATGGTCTCCCTCTCGGGATGCTTTTTGAGAGGGGTGGAAATGAAGTGTATGTGTTTCATCCTTTCGACAAAGTCGGGTGAGAAATTAGACAATCCGATCCGATGAAGTTTTATTCTTCTCATTCGGGCAAAATGATAAAGATCGGAACTGGGCCTCCAGTTGTCTTCACAGACGACCAGCACAGCGTCCTCAGCATATTTGACCCCGCAGGCGACCAACCTCTCAGGGTAGTCGAGTGCTGTCAACTCACGGTCTTCATTCGGGCTGGTTCGACACTGAAACCTTTGGGGTCTCGAAGTGATTCTTTTATATCGCTCGAGCCCCATCCACGGTTGGGTGCAGAGAAACAAAATTGCCAGGATAGATTCTTTTCTGATGTGATCTTCACACACATAGCCGCTCTGTTTCTGTGTGAAAAAAATGGAGTAGATACGATCTGGTTTGGGGAAATCAGCAGTGATGAGGTGTTCATTTCCCAGAAACATATACCTCTGAGTAATGTTAACGTCCTGGACGCAATTGAGCGTTCCTTTGGCCGGATCACCGTCGAGAATAAATACCGTGGGCGTAAATGGATTCACATTCAGCTTATGTAGTCGCCATCCTTTGGATTCCCTGACGTAAAGCCCACTGTCGCCGCTTGCTCTCGAGCGTATCGTGGCCTTCCAGTCGACACCCTCTTTGATGGACCCCCAGCTTCGAACAGACCGGAAATCCCGAGATTCTTTTTGAGCCACACGATGAACCAACCCATTGGCTCGGGCATGGAGAAGATATTCCTTCTCCAGAGCCCATTCTGTCCCCCTGACCCCTTTGAGGCTATTTGACTCGGCCCTGGTAAGGTAGGGGTGCACCAGTGAAACGAGCTTTTTCCTTTGCTCCTCAAAATCACGACAATCACTCGGGAGATCTTCTCCGTCAAGAGCGGGCCCGCGATTCAATATTCTCTCCTGAAACTCATCGGGCAGTTCAAAATGTTCAGCGGAGAAAACCACATTGTCATATTTTACAACAAGATAGCGAACAAGGTTCTCATCAGCTGTGGGGTATTCCAACAGTTTACCGACAAGATCCCGCGCGAACGTTCTTCCCATGCAAGACACCGCAACCGTGTAGAGATACCTGGTCAGGGTTGGAGTGATTCGGCAGTGAACCCCGAGATACTTGAGAAGATACCGGCGGAAAGCCGCAAGCCTGCGAATCGACACACTTGCCCCGTGGCGCCGCTCGCTTCCGCCAATCAGTTCACTGATCACGGAATTGAGAGATTCGAGCTTGTCGAACGAATCAAAGGTGCGCTTCCCTATCGCCTCGAAAAATCGGTAGACAACCGCAGGATAGTCGTCCAGAGACCCTTTGATCCAGAGCAATGACGGCTCTCGAAACAGAAGTACCCCACTGCGGTCGCCCCATGGCAAGGCAAGAGCTGTGTGGTTTTCCAGATCCCCAGATTTGAGTATTTTGTCGACCAGCCACCACAATCGGTAGTTGCAGACAAAGAGCGTCTTCTTTCCGTCTCTCAGGAGTCCGTCGAGGCGAACCGCCACCAGCCGCGCCCGATATTCCCAGTAGAATCTTTGCGCATCGGAAAAAGATCTCCACGAGTGGTCCAGTCGGTCGTAAGGTGCGGAAAAGAAGGCTTCAACCCCATCGGTCAATGCAAAGTAGTCTTCAGTGAACTTTGCTTCAGGAACATTGAAAATTTCTCCAGGGTAGTTGATCACCTGGGAATCATCCACACATTCGAGTTCGACTTTTGCACCTTCGCTCTGAAACATCTGGGTCATACAAATAGCGGCACAGGCAGCGTCGTTGGGCACGAAGTGATATGTGCTGAATTGATCGCTTGCGTTTCTGACCATCAGTGAGCTTACCCAAGGAAACGCCTTGATGGGCAGGTCGAGATACCCCTCAGCCTGCATAAAATGAGGAAGATCCACGGCAACGACATCAAAGGCACCCCGAGAAATTGACCTGACAGCCAGCTCGGCAAACACCAGCCGGCAATTGAGGTAGGGCAACACGAAGAGGTTCTCGTATGAGGGATGGTTAATGTAAGGAGCCTCT
>WOR8_10007487_pt1 | contig 10402 bp, 10 predicted proteins | sample DeeMarSeWOR38_10_FD_19890 | JGI IMG/M metagenome (IMG submission 19890)
TTCCTCTATATGTGATAGCATCCCATCCATTCTTTATTCACCAATAAATTGGATGGCTTGCTATCATTTTAAATTTTTAACTTGACATCCACGATTTGTAGATAATCTAAATATATAAAAATAATTATAAAATTACTCATTTGATTTTAATTATATAACAATTTTTCTAGATACGATGACTTACCATTATCAAGAATTTCTAAGATTATACCCTCAGTTGTTGGACCAACACCCTTAATAGATTTTAAGTTTCTTCTCATATTTGACAATGGTTCATTGATTTTTGAAATAGAATACGCAGAGTATCCATATGGTGACTTTGTTTCTTTGAATCTTAATAGGTAATCAATATGCTCAAGAGTTACAATCACAAGATCATTTATATCCAAAATATCCTTGTAAAGGTGGGGTGGAATCCGCTTTGGAATATTGTATTTTTTTACAATGACATCAAATGTATGATGAATGGATTGATAATATTCTGAAATTGGATTACCCCATTTATCCTCTCTATAAATATTGTTATATTCAACTTGTAAATCAGGATATGATTTTTTAAGCGCATCATAAAAATAATCTTTTTGCTTTCCATCCTTTAAAGTCATTCCTCCGAAGATAATGAAATCGATATCGATTTTTTTTGCTTTTTTAATAGTATCCTCAATAATCTTAGGATTATCAGTAATAAATGGAATTACAGGGAGTAAAAACAATCCAATTGAGATTCCTTCTTTTTTAAACATTTCAAGAGTTTCAAATCTTTTTTCAGGCGAAGGAACACTTGGTTCAAAAATAGAGCAAATATTATCGTTTGCAGATGAAAAACTAAAACTTACTATACAGCGATTTTTTTCATTAATTTTTTTCAAGATATCTATATCTTTTTCAACAAGATTTGATTTGGTCAAAATATGTACAGGAAACTCTTTTTTATAAAGTAATTCAAGGGTTTTTCTTGTAAGTTCATATTTTTTTTCAATTGGTTGATATGAATCTCCAACACCTCCTCCAACCATGACATATCCTTTTTTTAGAGGTATCCTCTTTCTTTTTGGATTTAGTTCTCTTTGTAATATATCTATTGCATTAATTTTTACTTCGACTTCTGAGCCAAACTCACCTTCAACATCATATTTTTCTGATCTTCCATCGCAGTAAACACAGTTATGAGTGCATCCACGATATAGGTTCATACCATATCTTGATAAAAACCAAGAATCAATTTTTTTAAGTTTACGCAAAATAGATTTAGCATTAATCTCTCGAATATTCACTTATTCAGATATTTGTTTTTTCTATAAATATTCATCCTCAAAAGTTATAGAAACACTTAAATTAATTTTTCCAATACTAAGAAGATAAGTCTTATGAATGAAACTAATATTTTGCAAGAAATTGAAAATAAAAAATATACAAAAGAGGAGCTTGCTAATAGAATAAAAAATAATTTTGACTTACTTCCAGAAATTATCAATGGGGTTTCTTCACCCAAAGCATCTGTTAGATATGGTTGTGGTAATGTTTTAAAGATTCTAAGTGAAAAAGATCCTGAAAAGTTATATCCTTATATAGATTTTTTTATTGACCTTCTGGATAGTAATTATAGGATTCTTATATGGCTTGCAATGGCAGTAATTGCAAATCTTGCTGAAGTTGATACTGATAATAAATTTGATGAAATTTTTGATAAATACTACAACTTTCTAAATAGTGATTATATGGTAACAGTTGCAAATGTCGTAGGAAACTCTGGAAAAATTGCTAAAGCAAAGCCACATCTCTCTGGTAAGATAACAAACGTTCTTCTAAATGTTGAAAAAATAAAAACTACTCCACATTTGACTGATGAATGTAGAAATGTGATAATTGAACATGCAATTTCCTCATTTGATGATTATTATGACCAAATTCAAAATAAGGATGAGGTATTATCTTTTGTTAAAAGACAATTAAATAACTCAAGGAAAACAGCAAAAATAAAGGCTGAAAAATTTTTAAAAAAGAACAGTTAAGGTATCTTTTAAATTTAAATAAAAAAAGAGAGAATTGGACTAATTGTTATACTTTCCAAATCTTAGTTGTTGTATTAGTTTTTGTAGCAATGGGAACAAGTTAGGGTGACTCTGTAAAAACTGTAATAGTGGCCTGTTGATTGCTTTGTCTCTTACATTTCCATCTTTATCAGTTTTAATCAACCAGACATCACTCCTTCCAGCACCAAATGATTCTGTTGCTCCTGTTATAATGTATCCTCAGTCACTTGTCTGTTAAACATAATAACCATGGTCATTATTTGTTCCTCCAAAGGTTTTCTTAAATGTTCTGCCTAATGGGGATAAATTAAGATGATTTGCTAAAAAATTCTGGATTGTTTGTTTTATTCCTTTGTTTCTTGGTATGGTAACTGTGAATGTTGTCTCAGGACCAACTAATCCATACTCATCCTCTACTTTAACTGTAATTGTATAAGTATCCTCTATATCCCAAATATGTGATACTGATTTATCCGATTCAGATGCAATATATTTAGTCATATCAGAATTACCATCATCCCAATCAATGATAAATCTAACATCATCACCATCAGGGTCTACAGCATTAAACACAAAAGTAAGTTCTTGTAATGGTTTACCACTACTTGGCCCAGTAATAATTGGTGCTCCTGGTGGATTGTTTAATAAATCAAAATATATGTCAAAGTTACCATTTTGATCACCCATCCAGGTTGTACCCAACTCACAAACTTCTGCTGCACGGTATTCCATAGGGACTGAATTGTCTACATCATTTACTTTAATAGAAGTGGACCAAGTTATACCTCCATCATCTGTATTAGAATAGTGAAGATCCCCATTTTTTATAAAGGTACATCTTGCATTCAATCCACCCAACGAAACTGCATCTGGAGAAATCTCATCATCACCGGTGTTAACGACTGTACTTACATCCCATGAGCTTCCACTGTTTGATGAATAATAATAGATGATATCCTGGTTTCCTGCTTCATCGGTCTCATAGATAATCATAATATTGTCGTTATCTGCTGCAATTGTAGGTTTTATATTATTTGCAGATGACTCTATCTCATACAAAATACCACCTGGTCCATCTGGCCACATATTTGTAAAGTCATCCTTCATGTATACAATTTCATAATTACCATCACCGCTATCCCACCAATTGTACGCAGCGTAGACTAGGTCAGTTTTCCTATCAATTTCACATGCAGCATTACCACAGTCATCAAGGTACCAGAAATAATACCATCCATAACCCTAATTAGCATCATCAGCATAATTCAACACTGGACATCTATACGTTCCATCATCGATACCTGTGTGAACAGTTGCGATAACTCCATACTCCCATGGGTTTATTCCATCATAATAATCACTTGCAAGCTCTGAGCTTTCCCTATCTGAACAATTATACCAGGTGCCCCAAACCCACCACCAGAGCTCCCAATCATTTGGATTGGTCAGATCAGGAACTAATACAAGATATTAAATACCACCCTGATCATCTGTTGGATCTGGTGTAAAAGTTCCATAGAATATGTTATTAGCATAGTCAAATGATGGATATGTCTCAAGGGTATCTCCTAAATAAAAAAAGCCTATATCAGACCATGTTTCGCCAAAATTTGTTGAGACACTAGCATAAATATCTTCTTCAACTCCATCTTCTATTTGTTCATAGGCGATCAAATAATTACCCATAGAATCAGTAGCAACAGATGGATGAATTTCATCATAACTACTACTTGTCACTTGACTGTCAGTTTTAAGCGAAACTATAACTGGTTTAAATGTGTTTTCACTCTTATATCGTTCAACACAAAAATCCTTACCAGCTAAATCAAGCATATGAACACTAAAACCACTATCAATCTCACCAGTCTTTTCAAAATATGTTGAGCTCGTAGGAATAGCTACTATTGTTGCAATCATCAGCGTCATAACAAAAATACTTAACATTTTTTTATTCATCATTTCTGTTCCTCCCCTTAATTATTTCAGATTTGGTATTGAATATTCTGATTTAAATATATCCCAGAAATAAAAAAAAAGAAAAAAGTTAAAGGATTTAAAAGGTTTGAAAGCGTTTTCATAGTCGTTGATACATTATCATTCATTCTTTTAGGAAATACTATCAGTAGGCTACATGCACTTTAAATGCAAAGAAAGAAGTAGAGAGGTGGGGATAAAATTCCCCTTACATGAGATATTTCTTATTTTCTGTTTTTAGAATAGTCCTAGTCTTTGTAATACCACTTGTAAGAGTGGGAACATGTTTGGATGGCTCTGTAACCAGTTTAGTATCGGTGTGTTGAATTCTTTTGCTCTGTTATGACAATGAACCCAACAGTAGTCGTCATCGCGAACAACGTTTCCACAGGCATCTCCTTTAACCAAGACATAGTTATAATCATTGCTGCATTCTGGTCCTTCTACATGTGCAGTGATGTAAACTTCTATTGTTTCACATGGTTTTAATGGTCCAGGAAAATACCAAGTCATGTACCAGAATGGTTTTTCGTAATAGTATTCATCTGGTTCTGGATCTCCAGTGATGAATTTTAGGCTATCATGCATTTTATCCTCTATGACTATATTTGTTATATCTGTATCTCCACAATTGTGTACAACAATTTTATATGTTATATCGTTGCATATTCTTACATCTACTGCTTCAGCCTCTGTATCTGCATCAACCCATTCTTGATTCCATTTGTCCCATACAAATTTTTCAACATCAATGCATGGTTCACATGGTTCTCCATATGTTAGGTACCATGCCATATCAACCTCTGGATCTATTACAGTCCAGAATGGCATATTTAAAACTGGGAAACCCTGTACTGCTGAGTGCAGTTGAATTCCATCTGTATTTGCCCAACCCCATTGCGGTGGGAAACAAAATACTCCTTGAATTGCTATCCAGTATTTTTGACAACCCTCTGCAAGGAACGGTGGATCTAATACTGCATCATACTCGTAAAAACCGTTAGGATCTAGTTCACCACAAACTCCTGGGAAGAAATAGGCAGCCAATGCTGTTTCTGATGGATCATCCATTCCAGCACCAGTAGGTTGATTACCAGAACCATCATCTGCATAGAAATATATCCAGAAGTCTATACATTCTATTGGGTCTCCACCCCAGAATCCACCCCACCAGTGAACATCATTTATATATGTGTCTTCTTCGAAGTGGAAATCATCAGCTACCTGTGAAACAAACGGATAACATTCATCAAATTGTGATGAGTAAAGATTTGCATCAGCAGATGGTTCTCCATTATGCCAAATAATATCTCTATTGTTTCCCTGATTTGGATTTACAATACCACTAGGTTTTATTGGATTAGATGCCCACGTTTGTAGTGTTTCTTTGTCGTTTGTATCTGCTATTGCAACTGTTGAAAAAACCATGGCAATTGCAATTAACAGAACAACTGCTCCTTTCAAAATTTTCTTCATTTTTCTTTCTACCTCCCTTATATTTCTATTAAATTGTAATATAACTTTTACATTTAAAATTATCTCTTAGTATAAGTATTAGTAATTTGTAATATTGATAATATTTTTTACTATAATTTTTAAATTATATAATTAGATTTTTCCATTATATTAAAAATAATTCAGTATATTTAAAGTTGGAATCAGAGATTATTTAAAGGGAGGAATTGGGAGATAAAAAAATATTGATTTGGAAAATTATGTTTTTAATATATGAAGCAATCGTTTTACCTTTTTACCTTGCCTCCCTCGATATCCAATATGAAAGAAGTTTTAATAATTTTTTCTATACAAATTTAACAGATGTTAATAATAAAATTTTTTAAAAAAGAGTTATATATGGAGAGAGTCTAATTATTTTAAAGGAGGAAGAAAAGGATGAAAAAGTAGGCTTTACTAAAAATTCATTTTTACCTTCCGATTCAGGACTTCATCAAATTAACCCAAGTTAATCAAGTAGTTAGATGTTTTAGTTAATATTTCATATAAAAATTAAAAAAAAGATTGACAGCAATGATAATTTTATTTTTTAACTATTTCTCATGTTTCCCAAGTTTCAAGAGCTGCTCGTTTCCAACCATCAGGTGTTTTCACATAGAAAAAGTTGTTATCCCAAGCGGTTTCTCCGATTTCTCCATTTGTATCACCTGTACCTGTTGGTGTATAATTAGTTGTGACAATGTTTTTTATCTGAGCTTTTGTGACAAATTCATCATCATTAATTGCATCAACTCCTTTCACTCGCCCAGAGAATTGTGCCACAACATCACTATTTCCAGAAACATCTAATAAAAAATTAGGATCTGTTGTTCCAATACCAACTTTTCCATTCATAATCGACAAAACATGATCAGATGTTATAGTATAGGTTGTAGTTCCAAGTCCAATTCCTACAGAATAGTTTCCAAGAACTTTTATTCTTCTTCCCATAGATGTTGAGAAATGTCCTGCAGCAGAAGTATCCTCTCCCATTGAAGTTGAACAACTACCACTAGCAATTGTCCCCCATCCCATAGCAGTTGAGCTTTGTCCACTAGCTGTTGTATATTTACCCATTGAAGTTGAATAATTATTTGTTGCTTTTGTTCCGTAACCCATTGCTATTGCAAAATCTCCAATTGCATAATTATATGCAGAGCCAATTGTTGCAGCACCACCACTGCTTACTTCAACAGCTAATTTAGCTAAAGGAGTGGTTGTACCGATACCAACTTTAGCAGAATAATTGCATGTGTACATATAAGAACTAGTTCCACACCATAAATTATTTTTATATTCGTGTCGTGGAATTGAATCTGACATCTCATCAAGTTCCAAAACATTCCTGTCACTATTTTTAATTTTACCAATGTTCATTAATCCAGTTACTGGTAAAACAGCAGTCACGATCAATAAGATACTTGTTATAATCCCTATTATTTTCTTTTTCATAATTTTATTCCCTCCAAATAAAAATACTAATATTTTAATAATATATTTTTATTTAAAGTTATCTATGAAAATTATGAATATCTCAATTTATAAAAAAAAGGAGAAAAGAAATAAGAAGAGAACTAATAATTTTTATAGTCCAAATCCTAATTGGGTTATTAATTTTTGTAATAATTGGAATAAAAAAGGATGATACTCAAAGAAGTTATGAAGGAAGTTTAGGAATGGATTATTGATTGCTTTGCTTCGTGGTATTGCAATAATACCAGAGGTTTCAAAACTTAAAGCACCATATTCATCTTCTGCCTTTATAGTAAGAATATATTTCCCTTTTTCAGACCAAGCATGAGATGCTGTCATATCAGTTCCTGAACCAGTAAAAGATGTGGTTTCACTCTCTCCATCACCCCAATCAATCAAGAAACTTACATCATGTCCTTCAGGATCCACAGAATTAAAAGTAAAAGTTAATGATTGTCCTGGTTTACCACTTGTTGGACCTGATATTATTGGTGCAGATGGTGGTTGATTTACACCAGTTGAAAAAGTCCACATAGGACTGGAATTTGATGCACCATGGTTATCGAAAGCAATTACTCTCCAACAAAAATCTTCAAATAATGGTAAAGTACCGGGATCATAACATGTGTAAGTTTGATGATAAGAAACAAGTGGAGGAGGACAATTCGTCCCAAAATATACATCATAGACAATACTATCGCAAATATCAGGGTCACCTCCAGTCCAACATAATATTTCATTAATATCTACATTTAAATCTTTATCAAGTGGTTTAGGATTACTAGGAGAATTTGGGGGATGGTTTAACATCGTAACGTTCAATTGAGAAGACCAATTGCCTTCTTCTTCCTTTGTATTCTTTGCCTTTACATAAATACTATATATACAAGGATTAGTCCAGTTATGAGATATTACACAAGTTTCATTAGATTCATACCAGTTGGTCCATTCATCAACAATTAGATCACCATCCCAATCCCAGCCATATGATACATTCAGTCCAAATGGATCAGTAGTTGATGTTGAATAATTATTGTCTATACAAATATATCCAGAGGTGTTGCCAGATGGTTTTTTAGGTGCATCTGGAGGATTATAATTTGTGGGTGTATACCATACTATGTATGCTTTATCACTATCAAATATATTCGTACCATCAAGTTCTCCATTTATGTAACTATAAGGATTATTATGTGAATAATGAAACGTTTCATCTCCATCATCATCAAAATCTCCTTGGTATTCAATCCAAACACAATCCAGATATAAAATTTCAAATAAGATAATTCCAGAACAGTAATGACTAATATTACTCCAAATTATTTCCCATTCATACCAAGCCAAATGTTTTCGATAGAAAGATTGAGAATCAGGATTACTATAATTTACTCCGTTTATATGTAATTCAAACTTATTTAGATTCCATGTATGGTTAGTATTATCTGAGGCAAGAAGTCTGAACTGGTTAATTGTTCCATTAAAATTTTCTTTATTATATTCCCATTCAAGCTCTCGTGGTGGAGAATAAAACCATACATAATTACAATCTACAGGATAACTACCAAATTTTAGATATCTATTAATTTTTCCATAAAATGTTTCTCCTAGTGGAGATTTTAAAAAATTAATAATTTTAAACACATTATATTGAGAATTTGAATTATTTATCAATTTATTTCCATTTATGATTGGAATAAAACTTATTCCAATAAAAATTATTATAATCCCCACTACCAAACCTTTTTTAATAAAGTTGTTTTGCATACATAATTTCCTCCCTCTAATTAACTTCTAATCTATATAATAATATATAAAATTATATGTTAAGAATTATTAACTAAAATGGAAAAATCTTAATGTATTTCGGCTTGATTTTTCTATTTCCCCCTTTTAGTGGTTTTTTAATATGCTTTATATCTGAAGCCGTAAATTACTAAAATAATTAGTGTATTTCACTCCTAATTTTTGCGGGTGTGATCTAGGGGTTATGATTAGGGCCTTCCAAGCCCTCTGCCCGGGTTCAATTCCCGGCGCCCGCACTTCTGTAATTTCTGTTTTTTCAAAATTCTCGTTGTCATTTTTTCGTGTATTATACGTGTATTGCACATAATCTGCACAAGTTAAGCCCTCGACCTGAAACCAGTCTCTGAGCTTGATTTCTAAAAAAGAAGAGAGGTTAAGGTGTGTATCTTTAGCTTTCTGGATTAAATCACATCTTACTCTTAGAGTTATGTTCCTTTTATCCAAGATAACACCAAACCTTTGATATTATTTCCTCGCTTTATAGTATCCATTTCTTTCGCTTTGAATTCTGTCTGATAGCAACCATTTATTTACCTGTCTATAAATCTCAATTTTCCATTCCTGAGAGAGACTATTTCCAAAGGTATTAACTGCTTTAACTATTGCAACTTGTCTTTTTACATGTGCTTCGCAATTACTCAAGATTCATGCCCCCTCTGGATATTTAGCTTTTAAGCTATCATAAATTTCAACAGCTTTTTTCTTAGCTTCCTCGATATCTGGATTGTAGCATTTCACCTTAAAAGTAGTTCCCTTACTGTTCTTACTGATTTCAACGCTACTAATAGATGTCTCGGAGGTAATCGTTGATTCATTCATAATAGGTCATCTCCGTAGATTCTAAACGAAAGTTTTTTGAGTTTATTATCGTTGTAATAATCGAGGGAAGTATAGTCTTTACATTCTTGGCGGAGTGTGGGGCTATCATTTCCCTTAGATTTCGTTTCAATCACTAGCCTTTTTTTACTTACTTTCTTTCTTTTCATTTTTTTCATTTCTCCTTTATTTTTACTATCTTATTACATTTCTTACAAAATTTATATTTGGGTAGCTTTACCCATCTCTTACCTTGACTTCCTTCTCTGTGGTATAAGGTAAGTAGACGGGATTCACATTTAGTACATTTCATGTATTTTAGCTCCATATAGTGTATACACTATCTCCTTATAAATCTGCCGATTTTCTCCTGGTGGACGTATCATTTAATGTGAGTGGTTAAGTAAAACTTAAGTTGTGTCATTTTTTGAGAATTGGAATATAAAAAGGGAATTCGTTTTAATAAGAAAAGTAAATTGAATACAGATTTTGAATGTACAAAAATGTTAATCATGGAAATGGCAAATATAATGAAAATATCCGGATGCTAAAGCATTCGAAGTAAAGACAGCAATCATTAAACCTGTATACAATGGATTTGCATTTTGAGAATAAAAAGCTGTTGAAAGAAATGAAGCAACAAAAAGAAAGGAGAAAAAAACATATTCGAAGATTCTACCATGTTTAAAGTTAGGGATATGTTTTCCCTCTCTTGTGATTGCAACCTTATTATTTAGGTAGACATATCCTATTAACCAGAGAGGAAACATACCAATAGAGTATAGAAAGAATAGAATTACAATTTTTTG
>WOR8_10007491_pt1 | contig 10397 bp, 13 predicted proteins | sample DeeMarSeWOR38_10_FD_19890 | JGI IMG/M metagenome (IMG submission 19890)
GCCTTGCTGCAGTTGCCTGCAGCCTGTTTATGCTGGCGGCCCATGCCGGCGATTTTCTTTCCGGTGACGAGATCACAAGCACCTTTTCCGGCAAGACGGGCATCGGCCAGCACCTGAAGAAAGAACAGGGGGTCAAGACCTATTTCGCCGGGGACGGTACATTCAGCAGTGTGTTGTCGGGCGGTGTCACCCGGAAAGGCACCTGGTGGGTAGACGACAAGCTGTTTTGTGTCAGGATCAATGGCGAGACCAAGGACCGCTGCCGCAGCGTGCGCAAGGATGGTTCCGGCGGTTATGAACTGGTCAAGAAGAAGAAAAAAGATATGGTGATCATTCACTACGAGAGCGTCGAGGACGGCGACCAGACCTGACGGGCTGTCGCCTGTACTGACCAGGAGGCTGCATGCAGACCGGCATACTTGAACCCCTTCCGCCACTGGCGTGCTACCTGACTTTCTCGCTGCGCCAGAACGATGAGCCGCGCAGTGTCCTGAGGAAATTGACCGGTGCCTATTGCTGGTGTCCGCCGATGCAGGACGGCCGGCTCGATCTCAGCGCCCTGAATCCCTGACACGCACCCATGCCGGGCAGGGTCCTGTTTTCCATCATTGAATCACCCATGCATCCGGACTTCAGCCGCCTCTACCGGCGGCTGGACATCCGGGAACTGCGACTGGGTTCCATGCGCAAGGCCATCAGCCAGTTGAAAAAGGACCGGCCGGATTTCGTTGTGGCCGAGTTCTTCTACGGCTTTGGCAATAACTACGCGGGCGTGAACGTCAGCAACCTGGACGTGTTTCTGTACAGCCTGCAGAAGGCCGCGCCGGCTGCGCGCACCATTGTCATGCTCGACAAGTCGCAGCGGCAGTATATCGACAGGCTGACTGCCATCCTGCCGGTGCACGCCGTCTTGCAACATCCCGTCAGCGAGCAGGATATCGAGGCCGTGCTGGCCGCAGCATGATCACTGCATGCCGGGGGTTTCGGCGATTTGCTACTATTTTGATAACTGCGAGGCGATGCATTTGAAACGACGGGAAGTGCAGCCATGAAGGCCATGATCCTGGCCGCGGGACGTGGCGAGCGGATGCGTCCCCTGACGGACACCATGCCCAAGCCGTTGCTGCGAATTGGCGGCCAGACGATGATCGAGCGCCATATCCATGCACTGGCGAGGGCGGGCATCCGGGAACTGGTAATCAATCACGCCCATCTTGGCGACAAGCTGGTGAAGGCGCTCGGCGACGGTGGCAATTACGGTGTCGATATCCGCTGGTCACCGGAACCGGAAGGTGCACTGGAAACCGGTGGCGGCATATTCAATGCCCTGCCGCTGCTGGGGGAGGCGCCGTTCATCGTGGTGAACGCCGACATCTGGACGGATTTCCCGTTCGGCGAGTTGCCGGAGCAGCCCGACGGGCTGGCGTACCTGGTGCTGGTCGATAACCCGAAGCACCATCCCGGGGGGGATTTTGTCCTGTCGACGGGCCGGGTGTTGCAGGGCGGCGGTGCGCCGCTCACATTCAGCGGTATCGGCGTGTACCGCCCTGAGCTGTTCGCCGGCTGCGCTGCCGGGGCCTTCCCGCTGGCGCCGCTGCTGCGCCGTGCGATGGATGACGGCCAGGTCAGGGGTACACATTACCGGGGTACCTGGTTCGATATCGGCACGCCGGAGCGCCTGCAGGAGGTCAACGACGTTGTCATAAACAGGCAGTGAGCGGGGCGGCGTAACGCCGTGTCTCCCGCCAGCGTCAGGACATGAATACATGGGCCAGGAAATCGAGGAATCACAATTCACCCCCGGGGACTTCGTTGAATATGCGAAGTGCCTGCGGCGTGAGACCGAGCTGCTGGGGCAGTGGTTTCGCGACGGCCTGTTTTCCGCGCGTGATCGCATGGGCGGTTTCGAACTCGAGGCCTGGCTGGTCGACGATGCCGTGCGGCCGGCGCCGGTCAACGATACCTTTCTGCAGCGCCTCGACAATCCCATGGTGGTGCCGGAACTGGCGCGCTTCAACGTCGAGCTCAATGACCATCCCCAGCACCTGTGGGGCTCGGCACTGAGCCGCTTCGAGGCCAGCCTCGGGTCTACCTGGAACCAGTGCCGCCAGGCCGCAGCCGGTTTGCAGACGCACCTGCTGATGATCGGCATCCTGCCGACCGTGCAGGAGTCGGAACTCAACCAGGCCAACATGTCCGACCTCAAGCGTTATCGCGCGCTGAACGAGCAGGTACTGAGGATGCGCGGGGGGCAGCCGCTGGAGCTCGATATCCGCGGCCGTCAGCATCTGAGCACCACGCACCGGAGCGTCATGCTGGAGGCGGCGACCACCTCGTTTCAGCTGCACCTGAAGATACATCCCCGCGACGCTGTCCGCGCCTACAATGCCGGTATCATCCTGTCGGCGCCCATGGTGGCGGCGACCGCCAATTCACCCTACCTGTTCGGCTACGACCTGTGGGATGAAACGCGCATTCCGCTGTTCGAGCAGTCGGTTGCCGTCGGCGGCCTGGCCGGTGCAAGCCACGGCCCGCTGCGCCGCGTGACCTTCGGCTCAGGCTATGCGCGCGAGTCCGTCATGGAATGCTTTGTCGAAAACGAGCAGCATTACCCGGTAATGCTGCCCATGCAGTTTCATGACGGGCTGGAACAGATGTCGCACCTGCGGCTGCACAACGGCACCATCTGGCGCTGGAACCGGCCGCTGATCGGCTTTGACTACGACGGTATACCGCATTTGCGCATCGAGCACCGCGTGGTGCCGGGCGGCCCGACCATCGTTGACGTCATCGCCAACGCGGCGCTGTTCTTTGGCCTGATGCGGGTGCTGATCGATGCGGCTGAACCCGCCGAGGCACGCATCCCGTTTGCGGCTGCCCGCGACAACTTCTACGCCGCCGCAAGGTACGGCCTGGATGCCCACATCACCTGGTATGACGGCGAAAAGGGCACGCTGCGGTCCCTGTTGCAGCAACAGCTGTTGCCGCAGGCACGCACCGGGCTGGAAAGCCTCGAAATCGACCGCGACGATATCGAACGATACCTAGGCGTGATCGAGGCGCGGCTGCAAGGCGGGCAGACGGGTTCGGCCTGGCAGCGTGCCTGGGTGGCAAAACACGGTGACGACATGGCGGCCATGACCGCGGCCTACCTGAAGCGGCAGGACGCCGGACAGCCGGTGCACGAGTGGGACCTGCGACCCTGATGCCAACCATGGCTGCATCCGGAGCGGACACGACGGAGACCATGCCCTGCAAACCAGTACACGATGAATCATGCTGAACATATATGAAAACCTGCCAGCCGGCCTGCTGGATGCCCGCGTCGGGGACCTCGAGGACCTGCTCGGCGGGCCAGGCCTGATACACCTGCCGGGCCGAAGACCGGAACCGCTGTTCGTCACCGTGCTGTCTCACGGCAACGAGTCCACCGGCTTCACGGCCGTCCAGGCATTGCTGCGCGACTACACGGATCGCGAACTGCCCCGGTCGCTGTCGCTGTTTATCGGCAACGTCGCCGCGGCGCGCCACGGCATGCGCCGGCTGGATGGCCAGATCGATTACAACCGTGTCTGGCCCGGTACCGATGCCGCGGACTGTCCCGAGGTCCGCATGATGCAGCAGGTGGTCGACCACATGCGTGAGCGGCATCCCTTTGCCAGCCTCGACGTGCACAACAACACCGGCATCAACCCGCACTACGCCTGTATCAACCGCGTCGATAACCAGTTTCTCCACCTGGCTGCACAGTTCTCGCGTACGGTGGTGTACTTCATCCGGCCGCTGGGCGTGCAGTCGATGGCTATGTCGTATATCTGCCCCGCCGTGACCCTGGAGTGCGGCAAGCCCGACCATGAGTACGGCGCCAGTCATGCGCGGGACTATATCGATGCCTGCCTGCACATGAGTGAACTGCCGGAGCACCCCGTCGCCTCGGGCGACATCGACCTGTTTCACACCGTCGCGACCGTGAAGGTCCCGGACAGCATCAGCTTCGGCTTCTCTGACGATGCAGTTGAACTGGACCTGGCGAGTGACCTCGACCACCTGAACTTCCGCGAACTGCCGACGGGGACCCGGCTGGGATCGCTGCGGGCCGGCGATGCGCTGCCGCTGGATGTCCGGGACGAGAATGGCCAGCCGGTGCAGGAGCGTTTTTTCGCGCTCGACAATGGTGAACTGGTAACGACCCGGCCGGTGATGCCGTCCATGTTCACCCTGGATACGAAGATCATTCGCCAGGATTGCCTCGGCTACCTGATGGAGCGGCTGCTGCCGAAGTAACCGGCATCCCGTTCGCCGCATTGAACCCCCGCCGTTGAAGTCCTCCCCGCACCTCCTGCTGGCCATCTCCGGTCACGGCTATGGCCACCTTGCGCAGTGCGCTCCGGTGATCAACGCCCTGTGGCGGCGCGTACCGGGGCTGAAAGTGACGGTGTGCAGCCAGCTCGACAGGGACGTCATCTCGGGCCGGCTGGAACGACCCTTCGACTACCGCTGCGTGGCCATCGACCCGGTACTGCCGATGCGTAACGCCTGGCAGGTCGATGTGCCGGCCGCACTGTCTGTCTATGCCGCATTTCACCGGCAAGGGAAGGCCGGGTTGGCGCGTGACCGGGCGCTGCTCGATGCCCTGCGTCCCGAGCTGGTGCTGGCCGACATCCCCTGGCGACTGCTGCTGGCCGCGCACGAGGCCGGCGTGCCGGTGGTTGCGCTGAGTTCCCTCAACTGGGCCGCCGTGTATCGCAGTTATTGCGGCCGTGCCGCGGGGAGCGGGGCGGTGCTGGAAGACATGTGGCGTGGCTACCGTGCGGCCGATGTCTTTCTGCGGCCGGAACCGGCCATGGCGATGCCGGAGCTGGGGAATGCACAGGCCATCGGACCGGTTGCCCGTACCGGCACGGCTGACCGGGATCACCTGCTGGCGCAACTGTCGCTGCCGTCCGGTACGCACACGGTACTGGTGGCCCTCGGCGGGATCCGCGGCGAATTGCCGCTGGCGACGTGGCCACGGGTGCCGGACACGGTCTGGCTGTTACCGCAGGCCATGCAGTCCGGGCGTGATGACATGCCCGATTGCTCGCGCCTGCCCATGGCTTTCACCGATATGCTGGCATCCTGTGACGCGGTGCTGACCAAGCCGGGCTATGGCACCTATACCGAGGCCGTGTGCAACGGAGTGCCCATCCTGACGCTGGCGCGCCCCGACTGGCCGGAGACCGCCGGCATGAATGACTGGGCACGGCAGCACGGGCGGCTGCAGGAGATCAGCCAGGCGCAGTTTGCCAGCGGCGGGTTTGCGGCGGCCCTGCAGGTGCTATGGCAGCAGCCGGCGGTGCCCCCGCCGGCGCCAACCGGCATCGGCGAGGCGGCCGCCCTGCTTGCCGCACGCCTGCCGCCGGGCTGAAATTCCGGCTGGCGACATGCGCTAGAATGATTCGCGGAGGCCGGAGACCGTGATCCCTGACAAGCCGCGGTTCGTGGCGGTCGGAAATAACCGGAGCCTGTAGTATGCGACCCAGATTCATCGCCTCGATTCTCTGCCTCGTGCTGTTATGCCAGGGCGGTGCGTCCGCCGACAGCGGGCAGGAGTACACGCACTGGCTGCAGGATACCGTGAATGCGCTTGCGCTCGACATCGAGATGCTGGCGGCGCATACCCGGCCAGCGGAATGGGAGATGCTGCGCTCCTGTATCTACTACGCCCTGGCGGGACAGTACCTGCTGGCCCGGCACGGTGTCGCCACCCGGCTGGAAGCCGGGGCCATCATCTACGACCCGGAAACATCGCTGCGCCATGGCATCGACCCCCATATCTGGCTGGAAAGCCCGACCCATCTGATCGACTGCGGGACCCTGCCGCGCCGGGGTGAGGTGTCGGTTATTCCGATGTCGCTCGTCGCAGAACACGAGGCCGGGGTCATCCCGGGCGTGACGCGCGTCCTTATAGTCGAGCGGTACCGTGATCCGGAGTACCTCGCCTACCTTGCCGGACACCATGCCCGCTTTGCCGATGTCCTGCGTATGCGGGGGCTGCCGTAAAGCCGAGTGCGCCCGCTGCCGGGCGCAGCCGGCGGGCTGCATCGTCGGGCCCTGCGGAGCGGTTTATACTTGTAAGTATAGGCAGGTTACACATCAGGGGTCGGGGTGGAGTCATGTTGAATCGCCTGGCAGACAGGTTGCGCGGCAGGTATGAACGGCTGGACGAGCAGGACATCGAGCGGGCAATCGAGATCATCATCGATGAGACGGACCCGCGACTGCGGCTGGTGAGCGGTTACCGCAGGAAACTCAGGAAGCCGGTGATCCGCTCGCTGGTGTATGTCGACAAGCTGGTCACGCGGATACCCGGCCCGTTTGAAGTCAGCCGCAAGGCCTATGGCGGCAATCCGCAGATCAATGCGCTGTTCGGCTCGGCTGACGATATTGACAGCCTGTTTGCCAGCAACAGGGCGCTGCGCGGATATTTCCGGGACACCCCCGACTGCGACCGGGTCTTTGTGCCGCTCGCCATGTACCGGCAGGACAAGAAGGTCATGGGTATGACGCTCGACGGCGATATCGTGCGCCGGGATGTCGCCCGCACGGCGGTGAATTTTTCAGGCCACAGGCTGGGTGTGTGTGCCGCGAGCGAGGCGGAATTACGCGACAAGCTCAAGTGGCGCGGTATACACAACCTCGCGGTGACGGCGCTGGAGAACATCACCAGGCTCAAGACCTCGACAGCGAAGCTCAAGGAGCAGCGTGCCCTGCTGACAATGAAACTGCGGGACCTCCAGGCGCAGCATCGCGGACTGGATGTGCTGGCCGAGGCGCCGGGCAAGGGCGAGCAGGAATGGCAGGCGACGAAGCGCCGCCTGGAGGACACCGGGCGGAAACTCGAGGAGGCGCGCACCGGCCTGGCAACGCTGGCCGATTACCTTGCGCAGGTATGCAGGGTATTCAATCACCCGTCACGCTACCTGCGGGTGAGGCCGGGTTCGGTCAGGGTCGACCGGATGGGAATCAAGCCAGACGATGCATCGCCGGACCAGGGCTCGGAGGTTGTCAGCGCGTCGATCAGCCTGGGTGACAAGCCGCCCTTCGAGGTGATCCTGGCAACATTCGACCGGACGTACATGGCCGCAGCGGCCGGGACGGGGTTCCTGGAGCAGACCTGATTATCGGATGGGTTCGTCGTTTTCGCCGGCGCGCTCCGCCAGCAGCGTTTCCATCGCGGCGACCAGTTGCGGCAAGTCATGCGCCTTTGGCTTGAGATCCACGTGGGCGAGTCCGTCGATCAGGAACAGCTGCGCCTGTCCCGCCGGCAGCGCCTGCGACAATGCCACGCTCTCTGTGTACGGAATCAGGTTATCGCTGCGTCCGTGCAGCAGGATCAGCCGCGCTTGCAGTTGCGACAGGTCATGCGCGGCCGGGTTGATGGCCTCGATCAGGTGCCGTATCCGTTCCGGCAGGCGTTCGATCAGCTGTGGTACCGCCGACGGGTCATGGTTGATCAACAGCTGGTACAGGGCGCGGGCGTCCGGTGCCAGCGTGCCGGGTACAGGCTCGTCCATTCCCTCACCGCTGTCGACGAGGTAGTCCGCGTAGCTGCGCAGGAAGCCCCGGTCGACGGGGCGCTCCAGCAGGTCGAGATTCGAGCGGATGAAGACCGATTCACTGTAGGGGTGCGGTGGCCGCAGCCCGGCCTGCTGCGCTCCCTCGACGACAGGCACCGCACCGGTGTCGGCATAACCGGTAGTGAAATAGGTAATGACATTGTGCAGGTCGTAATAGCCGCCGACGCTCATCACGAAGCGTACCTGCGTGTTGATTCCGGGCTGCATGGCGGCGACCAGTACCGGACCGGCACCGTAGCTGAAGCCTGCCATGCCGACCCGTCCCTCCGGCACGAGGCCGGGGCGTGCCAGCAGCCAGGAGAATGCGTCTGTCACCTCGCGGACATCCGTTGCCCGCACCCGGTACCGGCGCACGCCCGGCATGTCCGGCACGAGCACGGCAAAACGCAGGCGCGCCAGTGTGCGGGCAACGGTCACGATACGCGGGTCGTGCCGGCCCCGGGCTGCGGCACCGGGCACCAGGACGATGCCGGCAAGGTTGCCCTCGGCTGACTGGTACAGGTCTGCCGAGCGTTCACCGAGCGAGGTCATGTAAATGACAGTCTCGCGAACAGGCTCGGGGGTTTGTGCGGCCAGTCGGCCGGGGAAGGCGCCGGCAGCCAGGTCCTCCAGTGCCAGTGCGGCTTCCGAGTCGCCGAAGTGTGGAGTGCAAGCCTGCAGCAGCAGGTACAGCAGCAGACAGGGCGCAAGCCGGAATCCGTTACCGGTGGCGAACGGCTTGCCGAGCGCGCGGTGCGATGAGCGGCTGCGGGTCATGCCTTGCCGTGGGCAGGCACTGGCGGGATACCGTGTCCGTATCCCCATTGTATGAGAGGCAGCCAGTTACCTTACCGGTTGTGGCCCACGACGTCTTTCGCCTGCTGGTCGGCATGGTAGGAGGAGCGCACCATGGGGCCACTGGCGACGTGGGTGAAGCCGAGTTCGTAGCCCAGTTCGCCCAGTGCGTCGAATTCGTCCGGATGCACGTAGCGCACCAGTGGCAGGTGGTGCTTGCTTGGCTGCAGGTACTGGCCGAGGGTCAGCATGTCGCAGTCATGCGCACGCAGGTCGCGCATGACCTGTTCCACCTCGTCGATGGTCTCGCCCACACCCAGCATGAGCCCCGATTTTGTCGGTACGTCCGGGTGCAGGGCCTTGAAACGTTTCAGCAGGTTCAGCGACCAGGCGTAGTCGGAGCCTGGCCGGACCTTTTTGTACAGGCCGGGGACGGTCTCGAGGTTGTGGTTGAAGACATCCGGCGGTGCGCTGTTAAGGATTTCCAGCGCGCGGTCCATGCGGCCACGAAAGTCCGGTACCAGCACCTCGATACGGGTTGACGGGTTGTGTTCGCGAATGGCCGTGATGCAGCGGGTGAAGTGTCCGGCGCCGCCGTCGCGCAGGTCATCGCGGTCAACCGAGGTGACGACCACGTACCTGAGTTTCATTGCCTGAATTGTGCGGGCCAGGTTCTCCGGTTCGTCGGTATCCAGCGGGTCCGGGCGGCCATGCGCCACGTCGCAGAAAGGACAGCGCCGGGTGCAGATGTCGCCCATGATCATGAAAGTCGCGGTGCCGCCGGCAAAGCATTCACCAATGTTCGGGCAGGACGCCTCCTCGCACACGGTGTGCAGGCGATTGTCGCGCAGTACTTCTTTCAGGCGTGCCACCGCCGGGTCGGCTGCTGATCTGGCGCGTATCCAGGCGGGTTTGCGCTGCGGGCGCAGGGTCGGCTCGATCTTTACCGGGATGCGTGCGGTCTTCGCCGCGCCGCGCTGTTTTCTGTCGCTGTCGTTCATGATTCTGTCGGCTCCAGCAGTCGCTCGATATGGTGGCTTAACTGCGCAGCTATGCGCCCGGGCGGTGCGTCGATGCCGAGTGCGGACATCTGGGTGACCTCGAGGCCCTCGTACCCGCACGGGTTGATCATGCTGAAGGGTGCCAGGTCCATGTCGACGTTGAGGCTGAGGCCATGGAAGGAGCAGCCTTTCCTGACGCGCAAACCCAGTGCGGCGATCTTGTATCCATCGACGTAGACGCCGGGTGCCCTGTCGCGTCGCTGCGCCTCTATTGCATAACCGGCAAGCAGGTCGATTACCGCCTGCTCAAGCAGCCTGACGAGGGATTGTACACCCATCCCGCGCCGGTTGAGATCGAGCATGAGGTAGGCAATCAGCTGGCCTGGCCCGTGGTAGGTCACCTGGCCGCCACGGTCCACCTGGATGACGGGGATCTCGCCGGTGTCGTGTATGTGTTCCCGCTTGCCGTTGCGTCCCAGCGTGAACACCGGCGGGTGTTCGAGTAACCACAGCTCGTCCGCGGTATGGGCGTCGCGTTCCATGGTGAAGGCCTGCATGTCGCGCCAGACCGGTTCGTAGTCGACGTTTCCCAGTCGCCTGACGATCAGTGCCGGTGTCGTGCAAGCGGGTCGAACGGTACTTTCAGGTTGTGCGGGCACGGCGTTCCTCACAGCGCCATGATGATATCGTCGTGATCCACCAGGTCCTGGTAGATGGCATCCAGCTGGTCGCGGCTGGTAGCGCGAACCACCACGGTCACCGCGATGTAATTACCCTGCTTGCTGTCGCGGGTCCTGACCGCGCCTTCCGCCAGGTCGGGGGCATGCCGGCGCACAATCTCGACGACGGTCATGTCCAGGTCGCAGCCCGTTTTTCCCATGGCCTTGATGGGGAAATCACAGGGGAATTTCAGCGGACTTTCCTGTTCGTCACTCATACCGTGGCACCTTCCGAAACATGGATGCCATTGTACCAGTGAAACATGCCCGGCAAGACCGGCGGG
>WOR8_10009873_pt1 | contig 10397 bp, 9 predicted proteins | sample DeeMarSeWOR38_10_FD_19890 | JGI IMG/M metagenome (IMG submission 19890)
TTCAGCGTGTCGATAGCCCCTTCCAGCAGGCTCTCCACCACGAAACTGTTGAAGCGCGACACCAGCAGCGCAATGCGCGCATCGCGGACCACCAGATCGCCTTCCTTAACGGTAATATCACTCATGATTTGATCTTCCTGTACTTACGACTCTTTACAACATCGCCATGTATTTATTCACCGCAGAGACGCAGAGGTCGCTGAGGAAAACATTCAAAAAAGCGAAAAACACGCTCTGCTGCTGCATGGTACCGCAAAAAAACAGCTGATAAATCCTGACTGAGAGACTCTGCGTGCTCTGCGTCTCTGCGGTGAGAAATTCCGGTGCAGCAGCCGTCAGTGGTTATTCACACGGCACGTACTCGACGACCTCGAGCCCGAAGCCGGCGATACCGTGCACGATCTTGGGCGCGCTCAGTACGCGCATCCTGTGGATGCCCAGGTCGGCGATGATCTGCGCGCCGACACCGTAGGTGCGCAGCTCGTCGGGCCGGCCGCCGGCCTTTTTCGCCTCGACTTCCGGCACGTGGTATTCACGAACGCGGCTGACCAGCGCCTGCGGATCATCTTCCCATCTCAGGATGATCACCGCGCCCCGGCCCTCCTCCGCGATGCGCTTCAGCGCGTCGTGCAGCGGCCAGCCGTAGTCATCGGTATGCGCACCCAGCAGGTCGCCGAGGGTGTTCTGCATGTGCACGCGCACCAGCGCCGGCTCGTCGTCAGCGACATCTCCCATCGTTACCGCCAGATGCACCGCATCATCGATAACATCGTGGTAGGCATGCACGCGAAACACACCGTACTCGGTTTCCATATCATTCTCGGCTACCCGCTGCACCGTCTTTTCATTCTCGATGCGGTAGCGGATCAGGTCCTCGATGGTTCCCATCTTGAGGCCGTGGCGCTTCGCATAGACCTCCAGGTCCGGCCGCCGGGCCATGCTGCCGTCCTCGTTGAGGATCTCGACAATGACCGCGGCGGGCTCCAGACCGGCCAGCCGCGCCAGGTCACAACCCGCCTCGGTGTGGCCGGCACGGGTCAGCACACCGCCGGGCTGCGCCATCAGCGGGAAGATGTGGCCGGGCTGGACGATATCGCCCGGCACGGCATCCGGACTGACGGCCGCCTGCACCGTCCGGGCGCGATCATGCGCCGAGATGCCGGTGGTCACCCCCTCGGCGGCCTCGATGGACAGGGTGAAATTGGTGGAATGCAGCGACACGTTGCGGCGCACCATCAGCGGCAGGGCCAGCTGCTGGCAGCGCTCGCGCGTCAGCGTCAGGCAGATCAGGCCGCGGCCATGGCTGGCCATGAAGTTGATGTCCTCCGGGCGCACGTGTTCGGCAGCCATCACCAGGTCACCCTCGTTCTCGCGGTCCTCGTCATCCATCAGGACGACCATGCGGCCGTTGCGAATTTCTTCAACGAGTTCGTCTGTGGTGTTGAGTGACATAGTGTTTCGGTGCCCGGGGCCGGGCCGGCCCGCCCGGGCCTGCTGTGAATTGCCTGGGAAACGGCATAGTAACCGCAAATCAGTGCCTTGACACCCTTGCTTTATAGGTAGAATGAGCCAGGATCTGCTGACAGGCCCTAGCCACCGTCATCGAAAAAGCCGCTGTCGAGCAGTTTCTCCAGGGTAACCCCGCCGTTTTCCGGCTGCGCGGCCCTGTCCCCCAGCAGCAGGCGTTCCAGGTAGCGCGCCACCAGGTCCACCTCCAGGTTGACATGGCGGCCTGCGCGGTAGCCTGACAGGGTCGTCTCGGCCAGGGTGTGCGGCACGATGTTCAGTTCGAACTCGGCACCGTTGACGGCATTCACCGTCAGGCTGACACCGTCCACCGTGATGGAGCCCTTGGCGGCGATGTAGCGGGCCAGTTCGTCCGGCGCCCGCAGGGTGAACTGCACCGAGCGGCTGTCTTCGCTGCGCGACACCACGTACCCCACGCCGTCGACATGGCCGCTGACCAGGTGCCCGCCAAGCCGGGTCGCCAGCGTCAGCGCCTTCTCAAGGTTGACCCCGTCGCCCTGCCCCAGCTTGCCGATAATCGTGCGCCGCAGTGTCTCGCCCGAGACGTCGGCAAGGAACCCCTTCCCGGTCTTCTCCACAACGGTCAGGCACACGCCGCTCACGGCAATGCTGTCACCGAGCTCGACGTCCTCCATGGGCAGCTTTCCCGTGTCGATGCCGATGCGCATGTCCCCTCCGCGCTGCTCCAGCGAAGCGATCTTTCCGACTGACTGTATGATGCCTGTGAACATGGTTCTATTCCTGTCTCATAATCTCACCGCAGAGGCGCAATGAAAGGCAAAAAAGAATTCACCGCAGAGACGCAGGGGACGCAAAGGAAAGAATAATTTTATAAAAACCATTTCAATTTTTTGTGAATTCCTACACTGCGAGTACAAGATGTTTTTTTACATTGAAATGTTTTCTTCGCGCCCTTTGCGCCTTTGCGGTGAAAAGATTTTGGTTTTCTCTGCGCCCTCTGCGTCTCTGCGGTGAGATATTTTTTAAATGGTCATCCTGCCTCATCCTGACTCGCCACCGCAGCCGTGATGCGCCAGTCGTCCCCAACCGCACGGATATCGCGCACCTCGAGCCGGATACGCTGCGCCACCCTATCGAGGCCGGGCAGGTGGAACAGGCCGCGGGCCGCATCGCCCATGAGGTGCGGTGCCATGTAGATCACCAGTTCGTCGACCAGGCCCGCCTCCAGCATGGCTCCCGAGAGCCTGGCGCCCGCCTCGAGGTGAACCTCGTTGACCTCCAGCCGGGCGAGGTATTGCAGCACGGACCGTGGATCGGGCCGCCCGTCGTCCCCCAGCGGCAGCGTGACCACCGATACGCCGGGGCGCGCCAGGGCGGCCTCTCGCGCCGGGTCCTCAACGCCGGTCACGACCAGGGTCTCGCCCGGCTGCTGCAGCAAGCCGGCCCCGGGCGGCAACTGCAGGCTGCTGTCGAGCACCACGCGCAGCGGCTGCAGCAACGCGCCGGCATCATGCCCTTCCAGTCTCGCCGTAAGCGAGGGATCGTCGGCCAGCACCGTGCCGATGCCGGTCATAACCGCCGAGCTGCGTGCCCGCAGACGGTGTACATCCTCGCGCGCGGCCGGGCCGGTGATCCACTTGCTTTCACCGCTGGCCATGGCGGTGCGGCCGTCGAGGCTCATGGCCAGCTTGCAGCGCACCCAGGGGCGGCCCAGCCGCATACGCTGTGCAAACCCCGGGTTGAGCGACAGGGCCTCCTGCTCCAGCAGGCCGGCGGCCACATCGATGCCGGCATCACGCAGGGCCTGCAGCCCCTTGCCCGCGACCTGCGGGTTGGGATCCTGCATGGCGGCGACGACCCGGCCGACACGCGATGCGATCAGGGCATCGGCACACGGTGGTGTCCGGCCGTGATGACTGCAGGGTTCCAGTGTGACATATGCCGTGGCACCGGCTGCCGCGCTGCCGGCCCGCTGCAGCGCGTGGACCTCGGCATGCGGACTGCCGGCCCGCTCATGCCAGCCCTCGCCGACAATCTTACCGTCGCTGACGACGACACAGCCGACGCGTGGATTCGGGTCGGTCGTAAACAGCCCGCGCGCCGCGAGTCGCAGCGCACGCGCCATGTAGCGATGGTCATCAGGCGAAAACACTGTCAGACAGGCGCTCCGGGGGTACAGGCAGGGTCACGGTGCATTCCAGGCTGCGGCGGCAGTGATGGCTGCTGTCACTGCCGGCGGGCTACTCCTCCGGCAGGAGTGATATCTGGTCCTTCTTGTCCTCGGCCGTCGGCTCCCGCTGGAGCTTCTCAATGGCCTCTCGGAACTCGTTGACGTCCTCGAAACTGCGGTACACCGAGGCGAAGCGCACGAACGCCACCTGGTCAAGCTCCTTCAGTTCGTGCATGACCCACTCACCGAGCAGGCGCGACTGGATCTCGCGCTCGCCGGTGGCGCGCAGGCGGTGCTGGATGCGGCTCATCGCGGCGTCCACGCTCTCGGCATCCACCGGCCGCTTTTCCAGCGAACGCAGGAAGCCCGCCGAGAGTTTCTTCTCGTCGAACGGCTCGCGCGCGCCGTTGCTCTTGATGATCCTCGGCATAACCAGCTCGGCCGACTCGAAGGTGGTAAAGCGCTCGCCGCAGGCCAGGCACTCGCCGCGAGTCGATAACCTTGGTGTCTTCAGCCCTGCAGAACGGACAGTACATATTTGCTTATCGCAATACTCAGCCGTATACCGGGTAGCGCCGGCACACATCCAGGACCTTCTGTTTGACGGCAGCGATGGTCTCCTGGTTGTCGACATCATCGAGGATATCGCACATCCAGCCGGCCAGCTCGCGAACCTCGGCCTCACCGAAACCGCGCGTCGTCACGGCCGGCGTACCGACCCGGATGCCGCTCGTGACAAAAGGCGACTGCGGATCGTTCGGCACCGCGTTCTTGTTCACCGTGATGTTGGCAGCGCCCAGTGCGGCATCCGCCGCCTTGCCGGTCAGGCCACGCTCGATAAAGCTGACCAGGAACAGGTGGTCATCGGTGCCGCCCGAGATGACATCGTAGCCGCGCTCGATAAAAACCGCGGCCATCGCCCGGGCATTGTCTAGCACCTGCTGCTGGTAGTCGCGGAAGGCAGGCTCCAGCGCCTCCTTGAAGGCCACCGCCTTGGCGGCGATGACATGCATGAGCGGACCGCCCTGCGTGCCGGGGAACACCAGCGAATTGAGCTTTTTCTCGATCTCCTCGCTGGAGCGCGCCAGGATGATACCACCGCGCGGTCCGCGCAGGGTCTTGTGCGTCGTCGAGGTGGTGACGTCGGCAATGTTGACGGGGCTCGGGTAGAGCCCGGCGGCAATCAGTCCGGCAACATGCGCCATGTCGACGAACAGGTAAGCGCCGATGCTGTCGGCGATGTCGCGAAAGCGCTGCCAGTCGACCTTTAGCGAATAGGCGGAAAAGCCGGCCACGACCATCTTCGGCCTGTGCTCCTGCGCCAGGGCCTCGACCTGGTCATAGTCGATCTCGCCCGTCTCGTTGTTAAGACCGTACTGGACGGCGTTGAACAGCTTGCCGGAGAAGTTGACCTTCGAACCGTGAGTCAGGTGACCGCCGTCCGCCAGGCTCATACCGAGGATGGTGTCGCCGGGTTTCAGCAGCGCCAGGTAGACTGCGGCATTGGCCTGCGAACCGGAGTGCGGCTGCACGTTGGCGTAGTCGGCGTTGAACAGCTGCTTGACCCGGTCGATCGCCAGCTGCTCGGCGACATCGACGTATTCACAGCCGCCGTAGTAGCGCTTGCCGGGGTAGCCCTCGGCGTACTTGTTGGTCAGCACCGAGCCTTGCGCCTCCAGCACACGCGGGCTGGCATAGTTCTCGGATGCGATCAGTTCGATGTGCTCTTCCTGCCGCTGGATGGCATCCGAGAGCTCATCGTCATAACCGGCAATGCGCATGTCTTTGTCAAACATCGGGAAGTCCTGCAGTCAAGCGGGTGGTCTGATTGGCAGATGATGATAGCCGATCTGGCGGGGGCTTGCGAACAGATCCCCGCCGGATCGAACGGTTATCCGGCTGGCGTCAGGTGGCGCTGTCAGGCAACCAGTTTTTTCGCCAGCTGCACCACCTTCTCGCAGGCCTCGGCACAGGCCCGGCACTCGACGTGGTGGTCATGCCGGCGGCACTCGATTTCACAATCCTCGCAAGCCGTAATGCAGATGCGGGCATAGTCCGCGTTGTATTCCGAGTTGGCCGCCAGCAGGTAGGAGTAGGCATCACAGATGGCCTGCATCTCGTGCACCTTCGCAGCACACTCCGCCAGGCTCGTTGGCCCTTGACGAGACAGTCATTGACAGCCGCCAGCAGGTCGGGATTCTGTGCCTTGTGCTTTGAATGATCATGCCTGGATTGCGTGCCGGCATGGGCCAGCCCGCCGGCCAGTGCCGATGCAGCCAGTGTGCCGGCACCGATCAATACATCACGTCGGCTCATGCCGCTGCCTGCATGCTGCTGTTCAGTTTGACCCGGTGTCTTGTTTTTCATGATATCTCCTCACAGTGAATGGCCCTGCACTGCGGCAGGCAGAAAACCTGTACCCCGACCCCGGATTAAATACCAAACCCGACAGCCTGTCACGACAGCGCCGCCGGTTACTGACCGGCACCGGCCAGTTCAGCCAGCACTGCCGTCCAGGCCCGGGCAAGGTTGTCGCGGTTGTAACCGCCCCCGCCCAGCGCCAGCAGGCGCCCCTGGCAGTGCCGGTCCGCGAGTGTACACAGGCGCCGCGCGGCATGCGCATGGGCCGCCGGTGTGTATTGCAGGTGGGTAATGGGATCGCCGGCGATGCTGTCGGCACCGCACTGCAGCAGGATGAACTCGGGCGCATGCGCATCCACAAAGGCCTCCGCCCGGTCCCAGGCGGCGAAAAAAGCCTCATCACCGGCCTGCATGTCCATGGGCAGGTTGAGTTTCATGCCCTGACCTGCCCCGCTGCCGGTCTCCTCCGCGCCCCCCGTGCCGGGGTACAGGTAGCGACCATCCTCGTGCAGATCGGCAAACACCAGCTCGGGATCGTCCTCGAAGGCATAGAACACGCCATCACCGTGGTGCGCATCAATGTCGACATAAGCCACGCGATGCAAGCCATGCACCGCACGCAGGGTTTCGATCGCTACACCGCAGTCGTTGAACACGCAAAAGCCCGCGGCACTGTCACGGCGGGCATGATGCAGACCGGCAATGGGGACACGCCACCAGCCGGTCAACGGCATCCAGCACGCTGCCCACGACAAAGGCAGCGGCCTCATAGACACCCGGGAAGGCCGGGGTGTCACCCAGGTCCAGATAGCCGGCGCCGGTGGCGGACTGGCCGATGACCCGCTCGACATACCCGGGGGTGTGGAATCGCTCAATGCTCGGCCGGTCGGCCATGACCGGCGGGTGTACCGCGACCCGTGCTTCCAGACCGGCGGCACGTGCCGCCTGCCAGAAGACGCCCATTCGGTCAGGACCGAAGGGGTGGCCCTGGCCAAAGCCGTAGCGGGCAAGTTCCTCGCCGATGTACACGCAGGCCTTGTTCATGCCCCCAGTCTAGCGCGCCGCGGGCGGCATGACAGCCAGACGCTGCCGGTATCACAGGGACAGTTATTTATTAATGTTTTTTATGATTTTACATCTACAAGTTTATGTTATTTATGTTTTTTCATTAGCGCCTGTCTTTTGTCGCCAATGTCCCTATAATGACCTCCCCGTTATTCCCGGTTTCAGGTCCCATGGCACACTACGTCTACACCATGAACCGCGTGGGCAAGATCGTCCCGCCCAAGCGCGTCATCCTCAGCGACATCTCGCTGTCCTTTTTCCCCGGCGCCAAGATCGGTGTGCTCGGCCTGAACGGCTCCGGCAAATCCACCCTGCTGCGCATCATGGCCGGCGAGGATACCGAGATCGAGGGCGAAGCCCGCGCCCAGCCGGGCATCAACGTCGGCTTCCTGTCGCAGGAACCGCAGCTCGACCCGGCAAAGGACGTGCGGGGCAATATCGAGGAGGCGCTGTCGACCCTCACCGACGCCCAGCAACAGCTGGAAGCGGTCTACGCCGCCTATGCCGAGCCGGATGCCGACTTCGACGCCCTGGCGGCCGAGCAGGCGCGGCTGGAGAACATCCTGCAGGCCAGCGATGGCCATAACCTGGACCGTAAACTTGATGTTGCCGCCGAGGCCCTGCGCCTGCCGCCCTGGGATGCCGATGTCACCAAACTCTCCGGCGGCGAGCGCCGCCGGGTCGCGCTGTGCAAGCTGCTGCTGTCCAACCCCGATATGCTGCTGCTCGATGAGCCCACCAACCACCTCGACGCCGAAAGCGTGGCCTGGCTGGAGCGCTTCCTGGGCGAATACCCGGGCACCGTGGTCGCTGTGACCCATGACCGCTACTTCCTCGACAACGTCGCCGGCTGGATCCTGGAGCTCGACCGCGGCCACGGCATCCCCTGGGAGGGCAACTACTCCTCGTGGCTGGAACAAAAAGAGCAGCGGCTCGAGATCGAGGAGAAGCAGGAATCCGCGCGTCGCAAGGCCATGAAGGCCGAACTCGAGTGGGTGCGGCAGGGCGCGAAGGGACGCCATGCCAAGAGCAAGGCACGCCTGGCCCGCTTCGAGGAACTCGCGGCACAGGAATCGCAGCAACGCAACGAGACCAAGCAGCTCTACATCCCGCCGGGGCCGCGCCTCGGCGATCTGGTGATCGAGGCCAACCACCTGAAGAAGGGATTTGGCGACAAGCTGCTGGTTGAAGACCTCAGCTTCAACCTGCCGAAGGGCGGAATCGTCGGCATCATCGGCCCCAACGGCGCCGGCAAGACCACCCTGTTCCGCATGCTTACCGGTGCCGAGCAGCCGGATGACGGCGAGCTGCGCATCGGCGAGACCGTGCAGATCGCCTGCGTCGACCAGAGCCGCGACGCACTGGACGACAGCAAGACAGTCTGGGAAGAGATTTCCGATGGCCAGGACATCATCACCATCGGCAAGTACGAGATCAACTCGCGCACCTATGTCTCGCGCTTCAACTTTTCCGGCACCGACCAGCAGAAATATGTCGGCGACCTGTCCGGCGGCGAACGCAACCGCGTGCATCTCGCCAGACTGCTGCGCAGTGGCGGCAACGTGCTGCTGCTTGACGAGCCGACAAACGACCTCGACGTGGAAACGCTCCGCGCCCTGGAGGAGGCCCTGCTGGACTTCCCCGGCTGCGCCGTGGTGATCTCGCACGACCGCTGGTTCCTGGACCGGATTGCGACCCACATTCTTGCCTTCGAGGGCGACAGCAAGGTAGTCTGGTTTGAAGGCAACTATGCCGACTACGAGGCCGATCGCAAGCGTCGCCTGGGTGATGCCGCCGACCAGCCGCACCGGATCAAATACAAACGGCTGGACGCCTGATTCAACACCCGCTTTAATTCTCTCCAATCTGCCGGACACATCAAGCCATGCCCCGAAGTCACAAGGACAAGACACGCGAATTTCAGGAAAAGATGCGCACCCAGGGTGCTGCAGGCTTCGCCGCCGGCACCTGGGGGGAAATCGAGGAATCGCTCGGCATGGATCAGTCAGTGGTCGTCGACCAGGAGGGCAACCCGGTCTGGTCGGTGAAACACACCCGCAAGCCGCGCCAGACTGTCTCCCGCAGCACCTTCGACCGCCTGCTCGGCGGTGTTGCCGTGCTGGCAATTGCCACGCTGGTAACCAGCGTGCTGGCAATCTATCTCGACCAGACCGGCGATCCAGCCAGCGTCCGGCTTGCCGGCACCGATACCGGTGATGATGATGCCGCCGCCAGTGCAATTGCACTGCCGCAACCGCCGACCAGCGGCTTTATCGAGCGGCCGGCAATCGAGGTCGTGGCGAGCCCTGCAGGTCCACTCATCCGCACCCCGGCCAGGCCGGAGCCGGAGTCGCAGACTGCGTCCGGAGTCGCAGACTGCGTCCGAAATGCCACCGCTCCCGGCGGCGGAACCCGCTGCCGTGATGGCGGCTACTGAGGCGACCGGCACACAGGCAGCATCGGCCGAGCCGGACAATGCGGCCATTGCCGTTGCGCCCGAACCGGCCCTGTCAGACATCCCGGAGGAGACCACCGACCCGGTGGAAGCCATTGTGGCAATCACCCGGGAGGAGCCGCCTGCCGCAATTACAGAAATTCAACCAGCGCGGGGCACTGACCCGGCGCCTGATGCGCCACCCACCGGGGCAGTCAATCAATCGACTGCAGCCGATGTAACGACAGCCGCCGCAGGCATCGCTGCTAACCCGGTCGACGAGGCACCCGCGCCGGACATGCTGGCACAGGCACCGATCACGGATATCACAACGGAACCGGCAGACGGCACGACGGCCAGCGACGAGTCCGCCAGTACAAGCACGGCGGGCAGTGACGCGGACAAGATGAATGCGAGCAGCACCGGGCCGGGCACGCTGGCACAGGACACGAGCACCACAACGCAATCCGCTGCCAGCATGCCAGTCGCTAACGAGCCTGCAGGCGCAAGCACGACGGCCGACGGGGCGGAAAACATCAGCGCCGCCAGCACCGAACCGGCCGGCAGCATCGCGGAGCAAACCCAACCTGCCGCCGAGGTGGTAGAACTGGCCAGACTGGAACCGGCCAACATCGCAGCTCCTGAACCGGCCGGCAGTGAGCCCCTGGCCGACGTCGTTCGCCCCGGCAGCACCGGCCGCTGGGTTATCAACCTGGCCTCCTATGCCGGACCAAGGACTGCCGATCGCATGCAGCGCAAATTCGAGGGCCTGGGTGTCAGCACCGAGAAGCAGGTCGCGGAGGTGAATGGCAAGACCATGTACCGCCTGCGCATCGCCTCCTTCCAGTCGCGCGCAGACGCCGAGGCCTACTTCGAAAC
>WOR8_10009906_pt1 | contig 10397 bp, 8 predicted proteins | sample DeeMarSeWOR38_10_FD_19890 | JGI IMG/M metagenome (IMG submission 19890)
TGAGGGTACCGTCGCTGACGGCTGTGCATTCGAACCGGCCTATCTTAAAGTGATACGTTTCGTTGCTCAAGGTCATCCTCCTTGTCCATCTTTTTTCCCTTTGAGTCCTTTAAAGAGACTTCCTATTTAAAAATTCCTTTATTTCTTCTTATTCTCTTTTATTGTTTCAATTTTATTATATGTTATCTAATTTCATAAATGCATAAGGTGTAAATTCCGTTTGATCGACTTCGGCTACAACTTTTCCTGGCAGCATTATGTTGTCGCCGATAGTATAGATAGCACCGTATACTCGCACAATTTCCACATCAGACCATGGGTCATGTTCCGATGGGCGTAATGTCAGTTCCGCTTCTCCCATTTCAATTGATTTTGGTCTGCGCTCAACCACTTCTTTTATCAGTCGAGGATTGTAGTCAAAACCAGCCCTTTCAGGGGCTGGAAAATATTTAAAATTGTAAACGGTCACATCTGGACTGGATTTTAAGTCTTCCGTCACCATCTGCTGGACACCGGCATCGTTGAACTTTCCGGTAAGCTTCGCCTTAACTTCAAAAAAACGCGTTTCATGTCGTTCCGTCCACCCCTTCACATCATTTCCTTCACGTTCAAAGCCAATCTCGGCTATCTTTTTAGGATATCCAAAGACCTCTCTTCCCAGGATAAGCGCAATATCATTCGTAACCGGCATAGCCAGGCAATAGACTCCCTCCTCACCATTATATTGAGCCAGCAGGAACAAAGCGCTTTCTAAATAGGTCACACCAAAATTTGTTTTGGGATACTTTGCGAGGAAAGTAGCAGCAACAGGAAGATCTGCAGGTTTAAGCGGCGCGGGAAGCAGTCGCTCGACAACTTCAGGCTTAGTCTCAAAATAAACTGTTAAAACTTCTGCATCGTAAAATTCACCTCTATCACGAAATTTTTCTGAGATTTCCTCTAAAGTTTTGACAAAGCTCATGGCTTACCTCCTTCGTTTGTTTTGCAGATATAGCTCACAGTAAATTGCCGGCAATTTAATTCTACAGCAGGATAGACAAGTTTCTGTAATAAAGAATAGGTATGGCATTTTAAGCGGCTTATCCATAAATCATATTTCAGGGGAAAAGAATTTTGATTATAATCTATTCGGCGATGTGCAGGGGGAGCTGATAAGAATTTATTAGAACTGATAATTAGCGCGATATTGAGCTTCGTTTGAGCACAATGTTAAATTCTAATTATTATTAGCACCAAGGAATGTCCAGAAATTGCAAGAACAGAAACATTGAGAATATCACCAAAACGGGCAAATCGTGATATGCCAGAATATCACAGCCATGAAAATTCAGTAGGCGATAGAAATCGAAGTTTTTATCTATTTAACCATTTCACTAAATCTTTTGTTTAGATAATAATCAACTTTGTAATGTTTCTGGCCAATTTCCTGATCAACCATTTCATTAATCAGCATGTTTTTGTTTGCTGTAAAAAATACCAATTTTTTTGTTGCCAGATCGGCCCTTTGCCTTAAATTAACGGATCTTGAATTTCTCAGATCGGTTTTGGCCCAGCAGTTGGCTATTTTTTTTGTAATGCAACGCTCATAGAATTTGAGTAGTTGGTCTTTTGATTCCGGCTGCCCTGCAGCCGGCATACCAGTTATGAGGAGAATAAAACTCACTAAAGAAATTATACAACTAATATTGGCCTTCATTTTGTATCCTTTTATATGTCAATAAATTATTGTTTTAAGACAATGTAGGATACAACCAAAAGAAGACAAACTTTACTTGACATTCTGCTAAAAGATGAGTGGTCAGATACCTTCCGGATTACCCCCCCTGGAAAACCCACAAAAGCAATCATGACCACCCACGACAAAGCGTATTATTTCTTGCTGATGTAAACCAAAATGGTTTCAAAATCAGTTTTGCAAAAAATCCGGTGCGCGCAAGCTATTAGCGAGGTTGATGCGTGGTCTCGCGGTATTGTAGTCCTTTCGTCAGTTTTAGATTAGAACCTTTGCCTCCTTCGTGCATTGCATATTACTATCTTTTTTATAGGAACTGAAAGTTAATGTAAACCTTAGAAAACTACCGTATTTTTGCTAGCCAAAACTAGTATAATTTGGAATGATATTAAATAGGACTGAAAGCTGTCGATTTTGCTTTTAATCCCAATTTATGGGGGATTTCGTTCGCTGGAACTTGAAAATTCTATAGGCAGATCGCTGGCAAATGGCGACATGATTTCATCAAAATTGGTTTTGATGATGCCATAAAGGGAAGCCTGTCTGTGGCCAAAGGGGGCTTTTTTACTTAAATTGATGGATTCTGGAGATTGCTGATATATTACATATATGTAGATAAAATCCCAACTCTGATAAAAGTACAGGAACAATAACTGGTGGGCACCAAGTCAATCTTATTTTTGATTATTTTAAATTAAGACCTGCTGTCTATCGTCTGACTTCTGATACCTGAACACTGAAACCTGCGACAAGAAGACATTGGCTCATCTGATGCAGTAAGCACAACCGTGAGGCCTCAGCCTTAATAGCGGGACCGATCCAGAGAAATAGAAAAAATTGAGAAATGAGAAATTTTTTCGACGGGTTCCAAACCATCAGGTTTTGTTCGCTGGTCCCGCCGAGAAGCGGGACTTCACATCTTAATTGAAGAATAACATTGTGTTCAGCCAGGCGCGTGTCGGTTCAAAAGCGGAGCGTACACGCCAGTACGTGAGCATTTTGAACCGATTCGCAACGCCGCCAGCGGGCAAAAGATGAGGGTTTTGGACCCGGTTTTAGTGTTTGAAACTGCGCTGCCCGGTGTAAACCATCGTCACACCGGCCTCATTGCAGGCCTCGATGGACTGATAGTCGTTGCCGGACCCCCCGGGTTGAACGACCGCTGAAATCCCCTCGCGGATACCGACATCCACCCCGTCTCGAAACGGGAAAAACGCATCACTGACCATGGCCGCGCCGATCAGCCCGCCTTTTTCAGCGGCCACCCGGGCGTCGATCGCAGATTTTTTTTCGGTATCGGTCAGTTCATTGTAAGGGATGCCGTGGGTTTCAAAGCAATAGCGGTCGGCAAGCTTGCGATAGGCCTTATCGCGGGCGATCTCAGCCACACCGACCCGGTCCTGCTCGCCGGTCCCGATACCCACCGTGACCTGATCTTTAACGTAAATGACCGAATTTGAAGTAATCCCCGACTCCACCAGCCAGCCGAAAATTAGATCATGTCGATCAGGCTCTTGAATTCAACGCATCTTTGCCCCACAAATGTCTGCAGGCGCTCGATATTGCCGATTTGAATCACCCTGAGATTGGGTTTTCTTGAAAAGACCTGCATGACCCCCTGCTCAAAATCAGGCGCCACGACCACTTCGGCATACTGCTGGATGATGGCCTCGGCGGTTGCTTTATCCACCGGCCGGTTTACCGCGATGCAGCCCCCGAAGGCGGCGACACGGTCGGCCATATTGGCTTTGAGATAGGCATCCACCAGGGCGTCGGCCCGGGCGACACCGCAGGGATTATTGTGCTTGACGATGACCACGGTGGGTTTATCCGTAAAATAGCGCAGAATGTTAAGGGAATTGTCCGCATCGGTTAAATTGGTCTTGCCCGGGTGTTTGCCGGACTGCAGCAGTTCAATGTCGGATGCCAGAAATTGCCCGGGCTGGATGGTTTGCGTTTCCCCCAGCACCAGGTTGCCGTTGACCAGCTTGTAAAGGGCGGCTTCCTGGCCGGGGTTTTCACCGTATCTGAGTCCTTTTTGCAGCTCATCGACCACCCAGACCACTTTTTCGTAAAAAAGGGTCTGGCGTTTGTCCTGGTCGACAAAACTGATTTCCATGCGGGGTGGAAAATGGTCGTCCATTACGGTTCGATACATCTTTTTCAGGTCTTCGGCCATGGTATCACTCCTTTTTCCTAGAACCCATCTCAAAAATGTCTTTTGGCCCAATATCTTTGTTGGGGTCTCGTTTTAAATCCGATGGGTTCTAATATTGATAACAATTTTTGACGTCATCGATCGCTTTTGAATCCAGGAAATCGGCAATGGTGCGGTCATAAACCGCCGTGTGCGCAAATGCTTTGCGGGCCAGCTTGAAACGAAGATCCAGGCTCGTGGCACCCTGATTGGCTTTGAGCACAGAAATGATCTTGTCGTAATCCGCAGGATCCACCACAGAGGCCACCCGGATGTAGTTCTTGGCAGAGGCCCGAATCATGCAGGGCCCACCGATATCAATATTGCCCCTGGCCTGCTCCACGGTAACATCCGGCTTTGAAATCGTCTCTTTGAACGGATATAAATTGACCACCACCATATCGATGGGCACGCTGCCTGTGCGCTTCAGATCGCCCTGATGCGCATCGTTGTAAGTCTCGGTCAGCAGCCCAAGATAAATTTTAAAATCCAGGGTTTTGACCAGACCGCCCTGGGTTTCGGGTTGCCCCGTGTACGCTGAGACCTGCATCAAACGGCTTGCATGCGAACCTGCCAGAATCTCACTGAGGCGGCCATAGGTTCCGCCGGTTGAAAAAATACGGATTTGCGGGTTCATCTCGACCAGCTGCGGAATGAACTGTTCCAGCCCGCTTTTGTCGGAAACACTTACCAGGATATTCTGTACTTTTACCCGGTCATCCACCCTGTCAACGACATTGATGCCCATAATGACATTTCCCCTCTTTTTCTATTAGATTTTATTTTTTTAGCGCCTTTTTATTCACAGGACGAATAACAATCACCCAGGATTTGATCACATCGGTCGTAGCAATCCACTCTTCGATATGCATAGTTCCCCCCAGTACATCTATGATTGCAGGCATGCCAGGATGTCTTACATTTCTTTGCACAGGCCCTGGCTTGCTCTGTGGTATACTCGGGCATTACCGGAGCGCCGGATTGAACACAACCCAGAAAGGCAATCGCAATTAATAATATGATTGTTTTAATAGAAGCCATCTCAAAAATAGGATTTTGGTTCAAGATCGCGGTGGGGCCGAGTTTTAAACCGCAGGCATACTGATGTATGTCGAGGATTTAAAACGAGGCACCAACAAAGATATTGGGCCAAAAGACATCTTTGAGATGGCTTCTGGCTATTTCTTTCCCGCATATTCGTCCAGAAAACGGTTAAAAAAATCATCCATGTATGCGTGCCGCTCGCATGCCCATCTGCGGCCTTCTGCAGTCAGCATTCGATCCTTGATTTTGCAGAGCTTGACTTTAAATTCCCGGTATCCGGTGTCATCGATCGAATAAGGCCGAGTGCTTTCCACATCAGCGTCCGGGTTGTGCAGCCGTGCCCCCACCTCGCCGGCAAAAAGAAAGGCCCGCGCCACGCCCACCGCGCCGATTGCATCCAGTTTATCGGCATCAAACAGGACCCTGGCTTCGGTTGAGGCCGGTTTGCAATTGTTGCGAAAGCGATGGGAACGGATACAGTGAAGCATATTTTGTTGTTGTTTTTTTGCATACGGCAGCGCTTCGACCAGCGGCGCTGCCATCTGGGCGCCTTTTTCCGCATGGCAAATTGCGCCGTTGGAGGCATCCTGCGAGGCCCGCCCGATATCGTGCAGGTAGGCAGCGGCTCCCAGTACCTCCATGTCCGCATTTTCGGCGGGGCCCAAGATCTCGCAGAGCCGAAACACCCGGAGAGTGTGATCCCAATCATGACTTCCCGAAGCTTTATCAAAGCAGCTTCGGGCAAACGCTTTAACCTGAGCAAGCGCCTGAGCCGCACTCATGCCGCCGGCTGATCGAATATCGGATTTTTTTTGATGATCGCCTTGAGAATTTAATGCTTTTTTTTCTGACAACATTCCCGTTTGATATACCAGATGGGATTCATCTTGCAAGAGATTCTCACCTCGAATTTGTAAAGGATTTTACAATATCAAAACAAATATGACGAAGATTGTATTAATACATACAATAATAATCCGATTTCAAACCCATTTCAGATATAACCCGAATCTTGCACGAGTCGGAGGTTTTCATGTGCAAGGAGGCGCACCTTAATTTTAAAAAATTAGATGCGTCATCCAACGGAACGGGACATTTAAGGGCGAGGCTATAGTGAACTATGCCTCGGCCTTAATATCGCCGCAGATGGAAGCCTCCGGCTCGCCCATCGGGTGAAAATTAATGAGATAAGATGATTTTCATCCATTTTAGCTGATCCGTATTTTGGTCACCTTCGCGGACTTGCTTAAAATGCTTTTGTAAATGGATTGACAACTTCTCATTTATTTTCATGCAAGTTTCAGGTTTAAACTTTTACCCGGAATATGCCGATTAAACATATATCGCTGCGCCGCACCGCTCCGGTTTTATCGCGGCGGTCTGGAATTGGTGTCAAAACCCCATCCGATGCTCGATGCTGCGTTGCAGGATATTGAGAGGGCAGATAACGCTTTGCAGGAAAACAACTACATTCCCATCAGGAAATCTCAGATTAATTTTTATAAGGAAGTCGGCCTGTATTATATCGAAGGCGGCGCATTTGTTTTGTACAAACCGCCGGGCAAATCCATGACGGATTTGCGCCTCAAGGAGGAAAGGCATCCGACCGAGCTTTATATCCACCAAAACGATCGGGCGGCGGCGATCAAAGAGCTTCAAAAAGGTTTTAACCGGCACATCGCCCGCAGCATTAAAACGGGAAACGCCGTGGCGGTCAAATCGACCCTCTGCAACCTGGTGGAAGAAACCCTGTCCGAACCCCGCAGCGGCACCCTGCAAGCGCTGCCTGAAACCGTTGATATTCTGGTCAGCGGGTACTCGAAAAACCCTGAAATTGTTAAAACCCTGGCCTCGATTTCATTTAAAGACTATAGCACCGTTATCCATTCGGTGAACGTGATGGCATTGACGCTGGGTTTTTGCTTTTATTCGAAATTGCCTTGCCACTACATGAAACCACACGCCTGGGGTTAAGCGCCCTGCTGCATGATGTCGGCAAAACCGAAATCCCCACCACCATCCTCAAGGCTCCCCGCAGATTAACCAGCAAAGAATTTAATGTGATGAAGCGGCACCCCAAAATCGGTGAATCGATCATTAAATTTAAAAGCGGCATTGACGGCGGTATTGCCCGCGGCGCGCTCGAGCACCATGAAAAGCTGGATGGCAGCGGTTATCCCAAAGGTATTCGGCATATTTCGTTTGTGGGCCAATTGCTGGGCATCATCGATTGCTACGAAGCTTTAACCAACGAAGATATTTGACCGCAAAATTTTCGAAAAATTCTGCTATAGTCTGATATAGTCCGTTTCGGGTTGAAAGGTTCAGGGTTCAACGGCTCCTATTGCACTGGCTTCTGGTTGCTGGTTTCTGGCCGCCGCAGATTTTGAGGCGCTAGTTTTTAGCGCCAAATCAATAAAAATTTGTTAACACTGCCAGTGTCCTCAGCCAAATAGATCAAATACTGTAGTTTCTAAGTACCGAGGAGTTCAGGTTTCAGTGTTTGGAGGCAAGATGACGGTGACAAAAGACCAGAAGCCAGAGGCCAGCAGCCAGAGGCGAGCAGTGAGACGGACTTCAAAATTGATGTTCGTCCTGCTATTTGCGGCCGCCTGCCTGCAGTGCCGCTCTTTGCCCTATTATACGCAGGCAATTGACGGCCAGATGGATATTTTACGGAAACGACAGCCGATTTCCAAACTGGTCGAGGATCCCGATACCCCGGCTGAGCTTCGCCAAAAACTAAAATTTATACTAGCCGTCAGGACGTTTGCCGAAAATAACCTTCAGCTGACGGTCAAGGACAATTACTTGAGCTATGTGGCGCTTGACCGTCCTTATGTCGTCTGGAATGTATTTGCCACCCCGGAATTTTCGCTGATACCGAAAACATGGTGTTTCCCCGTCGTCGGGTGTGTCTCCTATCGAGGATATTTTGACGAAGAGGACGCCAGGCGTTTTGGCGGTTCCTTAACACAGGGAGGTTACGACGTTTTTATCGGGGGCGCAATCGCATACTCGACACTGGGCTGGTTCGATGATCCGGTCTTGAGTACCTTTTTTTTCCTGGGTGAACCGGACATCGCTGCCCTGATATTTCATGAACTGGCCCATGGAATTCTATATGTCAAAGACGATACGGCTTTTAACGAAAGCTTCGCAACCGCCGTTGAACAGGAGGGACTCAGACGCTGGCAAGCTGCGGCCAATGATCCAGAAGGCTATCAAGACTGGCTGAGAAAACACCGGCAACACAGGATGTTCACCACCCTGATTTCAAAATACCGCACGCAACTTGAGGCGCTGTATGAGACTGAATTGCCGATGAGCGCGAAACGACAGCAAAAGGCAGCGGTTTTCAATCAAATGCGCACCGAGTTTAGCAATTTGAAAGCTGACCATGGCGCCATGGCTGCCTATGATGCCTGGTTCAATCGTCCGATAAACAACGCCCAGCTCATCAGTGTGTCGTCCTATTATGACTGGGTGCCGGCATTTAACAGGATGTTAAACGATTCCGGTGGGGATCTGACAAAATTTTATCAAAAATGTCGAGATCTGGCAGAAAATGAACCATCGGAACGCCATCGCATCTTAAAGGGATATGTTCAAAATGCCCCGGAGGATCGTAACCCAAAATGAAACGATAGCCGCTTTAGCGGCAGATTGAAAGGTTGACGATCGACGCTTTTTCAACTAAAATAATTTAAAAAACTAACGAAAATTTTTGCAATATTTCAAAATGGTTGCAAAGGGATAATTTTTTCGTTTCATCGTCGTTTCAATCTGACACCTCAGGACGAAAACTCAAACAACTGCGCGGCTACCAGCACCTGGTTTAATTCTCGTCGAAAAAGCGGCTTGGAGTCAGGAATCACCCGGCAACGTCCTGTCACAGGAATTGAGGGCCTTTTTAGATGTACAACAAGTTTTTTGGATTCAAGGAAAAACCCTTCAAACTGGTGCCGAACCCGGCTTATTTTTATTTAAGCAAAAGCCATGAAGAAGCCATGGCTCACCTGAAGTATGCGATCTCCCAGGGGGATGGCTTCGTCGAGATTACCGGAGAGGTCGGGACCGGTAAAACCACGCTTTGCAGGGCCTTTCTTGAAAGCTTGAATGGCGCCGTTGAAGCAGCCTATATCTTCAACCCCAAATTGGGCCCCAAACAACTGCTGAGAACCATTAATGAAGAATTCGGCATCAGCATCGAGGGGGACGACACCAAGGGCCTAATAGATGCTCTGAATGCATTTCTGATGCAAACGAAAGCCTCTGGTAAAAAGGCCATCCTGCTGATCGATGAGGCTCAAAACCTGAATCGCAACGTTCTGGAACAGCTGCGCTTGCTTTCCAACCTGGAAACCAATCGAGACAAACTGCTGCAAATTATACTGGTGGGACAGCCGGAACTGTCGGAAATTCTTAATTCCCATGCCCTGCGGCAGGTGGGACAGCGAATTACCCTCAGTTATCAGCTTCGCGCTTTAACCTTTGCAGAATGCAAAGAATATATCCACTATCGCATCAACATCGCTGCCCAAAAAACAGCCATCAAATTTGATCGATCGGCTTATCGTCAAATTTATAAATATTCAAAGGGCATACCCCGCCTGGTGAATATCGTTTGTGACCGTGCGCTTTTAACCGCATTCGTTCTCGATCAGTTCAAAATTACGACCCGCATCGCCAAAACCGACGGAGTCATAACCACAGACTTTCGACTGGCAAATGGGTGCTGATGAGCCTTTCTATTTTGAGCCTTGTGTTTCTGGGGGTGATGTTCTATCAGCCCATCATGGATAAAATTACCGCCACGGTTAAGACCACCGCTGCTCCGGAGATAAAAACCGATTCCCGCGCAGGTGATGTCGATACGCAAGCCGGAAATCTTATCGCCAAAGAAGCGCCCGCCGATCAGCCCGTCACGGTAAGGGCATCCCGAGCTGAAATCGATTCTTCGGCAGTCGGCCTGGCCGGATACTTGATGAATATGGATGGACGCACCTCGCGTCAGCCGGCCTTAACCCATGCCATGAAGCTCTGGAAAGCCGATCCGCAGCTTACGCATTTTCTCAAGGATATTGATGATGATCAAACCTATTTCCGCCTTTCGGCAAAATCGAGCGGTTTGTACATCCATCGGCTGGAAACCGATATGGCCTTTCTAAAAAAGCTCAATTTGCCGGCTATCCTTGAATTTTATCCGCCCGGAAGCCCCAGCCCGGGCTATCTTACTTTGAGCCGCATAGACAACGACAAGATTGTTCTACAGGGTAAAGATGATACCGAGTGGATTGTCGCCGAGCTGGAAGAGCTCGAATTCTACTGGTCCGGAGTGGCCTATTTGCCCTGGAAGAATTTTCATTCCATCTGGGGAACGATACCGGCCCAATCTTACAAGGATTCCATCATTACGCTGAA
>WOR8_10007494_pt1 | contig 10396 bp, 15 predicted proteins | sample DeeMarSeWOR38_10_FD_19890 | JGI IMG/M metagenome (IMG submission 19890)
AGATTGCATCTTCTGTTGTCAGTGTGAAGTAAAGAATGTCCATGATGTTGCAGTAGTGTGGAACGTTGCTACGTTTAACGTCCAGCTTGACGAGCAATTAACGTAAAGCCTTGGAGCTACTGGAGTCTTGAACCTCAGAAGCTACTGTCTTATATGGACAAGGTCGAGGTGGGGAGCAGAATAATCCCATGTGCGAGTGTGGATTCCCTGACATTTCAAGGGAATTGTATGAATTGATACAGTTTAATGTGTAACGTAGTCTCAGCGAACGTAGTGAGCGCTACCTCAGTGAACGTAGTGAACGTTCCCTGTCACATCAACATCATTCCCTTTCTTTTTTTCTATACGTAATCCACTTCGCGTAGGGTATATAAGAAGCGTCAGGAAATTTTTTATCCTTTTTTGGGGTATATAGGGCCGATTTGCAAAATAAAAATAAAATTTCATAAAAAATGTAAGGGTTTATAGCAAATTGCCCAAAAAAACAGACAAAAATGCCGGGGTTTTTGCCCCGGCTGTACTTAAATTTTATTTTTGTTTTTAATTTACAGGTTTTGCTTACCCCATCGAGCTGCAGCAGCCGTTGCTTTGGCGTATGTATCGGGATCTGGCCGTTCTTCTGACAATTTATTCCGCGCACCAATAATAAATTGCTTGACTTCTGTATCACTAGTACCCTCTTTAGCTAACTTATCAGCTGCATCCGCAATTGCATTAAGTGCAACAGCCTTTTCAAGACGATTTTTGGGATTCATTACCTTAATTCCCAGTCGTTTAACGTTTTTTTCTTGCTAATAGTCTAACTCATTCCTGTTTTTCTTAAATTCCTCCCATTAAAATACAAATAACAAAGGTCTATAGAAAATAAATTACCCATGGCGCTAGCACCTGCTGATTTTTACGCCTATAGCCGCGCAACAGGGGTGCCGGTACCAGAAACTCCAGAGGAACGTGCCGCATTAGCACCGGCTGTACTTGAATTTCGTCGTAGTCAAACTCAAGCTCCAAAACAAGAGTCCAATATTCCTGGCATCCTTGGTGCTGTAGCAGGCGTTGGTGCCTTAGCTGGGCTCGGTGCTTTAGCTGCCCGTAGGTTTGGAGGAAGGGGCGCTGTTGCTGCGCCCGCTCTCACTCGTGAAGGAACACAGAGCGTAGAAAACCTTGGAATGATTGGACGACAAGCTGCAAACGAAGCAGTTGTTCGAGAAGCAAGGCAACAACGTCCACAAGGAATTGTGCAGACTGATTTATCTGCAGTAAACAGACTTATTGAAGATCCTGAACTCAAGCAACTTGTTCAGACCCAAGCTGCTGAAGAACAAGCAGAACTGCGCAGTGAAATGGCACGGCAACAAGCCCGTGTCCAAGCACAAAAACGTGAAGATCTCTGGAGCCTAGTAAAAGAAATTCAACAAGAAGGCCCTGTACTTAATCAAACAATTGGCGCACTTGAATCTGGTGAAGATCAGATGACAGGTCGTGTGTTGCGTGGTGTGCAACGCAATGAAGATCTGGATTCTTCACAAATTAATCAAATTGCAAAACAAACAGGCAATGCAGAGGTTGCTGCCTCTTTAACTCCTGATGGTGTTCCCAAGGATCAACTTGAGTTAAATCAACCATACACCGCGCAAGAAATGGTTGATTTGGCGAAACAAGAGATGCTTACCCGTCGTCAGTCACTTGAGCAAGCTGGCCTACGCCCTGGGACCGTACGTTTTGAAAGAGCATTGGCCCAGCCGATGCGTACCTCACAATCAACTCAAGTCGCAGGAACCGGACCTGTTGAGCTTGCATTACCAGCTGGCCCTATTCGCCAAACGGTACAAGCAGTGAGTTCTTCTGAGCCATTAATCGAAAGAAGTGTATTAAATGTTGGCCCTCAAGCTGTCGTTACTTCCACTGCAGCAGGAACTGCAATCCGTGGAGCATCGCCCAGTTATTACGAAGCTCTTCCGAAACAAGATTTACGCCAACTTTACGGATCTGCCGATCCTTTGGTTCCAGGTGCTCCTGATGAGTTAGTTCCAGATTTACCTGCCTCCTTGCGTATTCGTGGCGGCGTAGCCCCGGATGTTGAGCCAGAGCTTCTCTCTAAACAAGAAATTCAGTACAGTGTATTAGATAGGCCACAAGTTCCTGGCCCAGTAGGTGGTTCTTCTGGGATAGGAATCTATGGCATTGAGCCAGGTTTTGTGCCAGGTGCTGTAACAAAATCAACGGGCGAGTACAGTGAAGCATCTTCTCGCAAGCCGAGCTATGTTCCTGGTTGGCTCCAAAGGAAAGAAGGCCGTACTGGATTCGAGAATCTAAGTAGTGCTCAGCTTGCCACTGCAGCAGAAAGCGCTAAATCACCTCGCATCCAAGCTGCACTTGAAAATGAACTTGGCAAACGCGAGACAGCAAAACAAAGCATGGAAGTGTCAGAGGCTTTACGTAGGGCTAGAATTGAAGGACGCGATCCGCAAATGGTTTTACGTCAACGTGGATTTAATCTTTGATCATGGCTGAAAAGAAGAAAGACAAAAAGTGGATTCAAGGCATGGAAATGAAAGAGGGTGCCTTCACGCGTAAAGCAAAACGTAAGGGTATTACTTCTGCTCAACTCCAAGAGAATGTGCTTGCTAGTCCGGATAAGTATGATGAAAAAACAGTAAAGCAAGCAAGGTTACGCAAAACTTTGGTAAGTTTGAAGAAGAACAAAGACAGGAAAAAAACTGAGGGCTAATGGCAAAAGATTATCGCCTTGATCTTGGTCGTTATATTGATTACACCAAGGATATCTTTGCAAAGAAAAAGAAATTAGATTTTGATGATCTGTTTTCTTCCAAGCCTTCCTCTGGTACATCGCCATGGATGCCAAGTCGTTTTGAAGGAAATGATTTGGTGCGCAAACTGCAGACACGTAAGTTGCAACTAAACCCAGGACTAAACTTCGTTGGTGAACAACCAGAGGAGTATGAGGTGTTTGCAGGACTTGGACGTTTTAGACGCCGTGAGGATTACGACTTTGAAACAGGCCGGCCCAATACAAAGCTTCGTCCAGAAGAGCAACCAGGTTATACACCTCTTTGGAAAGAAGCATATGAAATTAGCCCAACATTAAATCCTTCTAAACGTATTAGCAATCCAATGCCACGTGCAACAAATCCTGATCCAAGGGGATACTTAATGTCGATGGCAGAGAGCAGGGTTGAGAACGAAGTTGAAGATAACAAGTCTGTTGCTCAGCTTTTACAGGGTGAATCAGAAGATAAGAAAGAAGATAAAAATAAAGAGCAAAAAGCTTAGAGCTTATAATAAAAAGAAAAAGATATCATGGCGTCTGCGGCGGGTTTTGGAAAACTTTTAAAAGAAGTAGCTAAGCCTTCTCTTAGCAGCGGAGCTTTTGCTACGGGAATGTCCTTATTGACAGGCGGCAGTCCTATTCAAGCAGTTGCTACAGGTTTGGTTGATACAGCAGCCTCTGCAGCACCTCTATTGGCACTAAGAAAACTAAATCCTGGTGCCTATGGCAAACGTGTTTTAATTGATAAAAACACAGGCAAAGAAATAGTTCAAAATGTTACCAGTCCTTTAGAAACACCTTTAAATATTGCATCTTCTATCGGTGCAGGTTTCTTAGCAAATCCTGTCATTTATGGAGGACAGGAACAGCAAATGTCCCAACAAGTAATGCAAAGGTCACTGGTTAATCAGTTACCTATGCAAGAACAAATGCTTTCACCTGGCACACAATTTCAAATGGCTGGGTTGCCTCCTACTGACGATTTTCAAAACTTACTTAACAAAAAAAGTAATTGGTCTCAATATCTAAGTCCAGAAGATCAAGCATTGCTTCAGCAAACATTAGGAGGTTATTAATATGGCCTTTCAAAATCTGATAAATCAAATCGGCAATGTTAGACAAAAACTTTTAACAGGTGCTAGAGCCAGTGCAGAAGCAAGTCGTCTTGCAGCTGCATACAACCCAAGTGCTACTAAAGAATTGCAAGGCAAAACCGAATACTATCCAAGTGCATTGAACTTAAGAGGTCGTTATTCACAAGAATTAAAAAACCTTGGTGTTTCGTTTCAAGAAACCCCAATCGAAGCAATGGGTGCCCTTGGTACCCGCATCATGACCGACCTTACGAATGATGGCACGCGAGGTATTTATTGGCGTTATAACGACCCACGTGCAATGCTTGGTGCTGGCATCGAAAAAGTCATTGGTAAACAAGCAATGCAGGAATTAGGTCCTGCGAAGACTGGTTTGATTGGCGCTGCTATTGCTATCCCAGCCACAGCAGCCACTGGCGCCTATAACATTTTGAATCCACAAGAACAATTCCGTCCAAAAGGTTTTGCTCAAACATACGCAGAGGAAGGATCAGAAGATCGACGCGAGAGTGCGCAACCTGGTCCAGAGTTATTTGAACGTTTCTTCCTTGGACGTTCTGGGCGCCCATTGAAGTACGAAACGGCTAAACAAGATATTCCTTCTTTAACTCCGGAGCGTTACAGCAATTACATGCGTAACTATTATCAAGATCGTGGTTTCTTTGGTTTAGTAAAAGCAACTCCAGAGAATCTTCAGGGTGTTCCAGAAGTTCGTGTTCTTGGTTTCCCTGTCACTGCGCCTGGCATTACGACAGCAGCAGGCGGTCTTGCTGGAGCTGCAGCAGGAATTCGTTCTGCACCAACAGTACGTCAATCATTTAAACGTGGCTTAGCTGGGGCAGCTCTGGGTTCCGCAGGTGGTGTAATCGCAGGTAATCTTGCAAACGCAGTTCTTGCATCAAAAGCAACGCAACAAAATCTTCCTACTGCTGGTCAGTATGAAATGATGCAGTGATAGAATTTATTTAAATAAGGTCCTATTTATAAATGCAACCAACTATTCCAGGCCTTGAATCTTTTATGCCCGGCGCAATGCCTGGTGGGGCAGGTAATTATGATCCTCGTATTCGTCAACTTTTAGAAAGTGGCGTTGATCCTCGTTTAATTAGAGGTCTTGGAACAGGAGGCGCAGCTCAGGCATCGAAGGGTGCTCAAGGTGCACAGCAATTTTTGGGTAATTTTGCTAGTGGTTTAAGTACGATGCCTATTGGGCGTCTTAGTGTTATTGGTGGCCTGGTTGCTCCTACAATGACCGCAGTAGAGGAAGCACAAGCAGGTCGTCCCACTGGCGCCGTTGCTGCCTTGGGCGGCGGTGCTGCCGGCGCCTTCGGTGGCTTAGCACTTGGTCGCGCTGCTCTTGGTGGCTTAGCCAAACAAAAAGGTCTGCCTGGTTTAATTGGTAAGGTTGGTCAAGCAGCCCTCCCTGTACTTGGCGGTATGATCACTGCCCCTGTTGCCGCACAAGCTGCTGAATCTGTACGCCAAAAGGTAACAGGTGAACCTACGAAAGGTAAAGAGGGCGAGTTTAAAACTCAACTTGCAATGGCCGGTCAAATCAATGAGTTAGGCGCAACTCAATATCGAAACCAGCTTGGTACTTACACCAGCGCTATCCGCGATCTGCAAGGTGCTATTTCAGATCAACAATATTTAGATCTGCAACGCAATATTCCCCTCATTGAGAAGATGAAGAATAATGAGTTAATTCGTAATCAAACTTTGCTTAATACTCAAGGTCAGCTGCAAAGCCAGTTAGGCGTCCTTGCAACCGCTGGTGCATTAGCTCAGGGTGCACAAGCAGAGACGGGTGAAACCTTGCGTACTGCATTAACCTCCAATCCTTATGCAGGCTCCGTTCTGCAAGCTCCTCAAATTCGTTTTGGTTGATGGCGATGCAATTTCCTAATTATTCTGCTGCTGCGTTTAAAGGCGGTCCTGTTAATGGTATTACTGGTTTCCAAGGAATGCCTAAGCTAGCTGGCTCAGACATGAGTAAAACAGAAAAAATCAAAAACCAATTAAAAGATTTAGGAATCGATACCTCTAGCCCTACTGGAGGACTTATTGCGCTTAATCTTTTGCAAAAAGAAGACGCAGGTGACATCAATAAAATCAAACAAGAAGGAGAATATTTCAAAGGGTTGATGAATGAGCTTGCCGATGCTGCACAGAAGCGTGCAATGGAAGCCAATGTATTCGCTGGTATTATTAACTTACCCAATCAGTTCTCCCGTGCCATGGCAGAGAAGTATCGTTACTTCCCAGAGACCATGGAAGTAGTGGCCCAGGGCATTCGGCCAGGAACTACCTTTGCTAACCGCCAGTACATCAATCTTTGATAGGAGTTAAAAGATGTCTATTTTTGGATTTGATCTTGCTTCTCAAGGCATTAATCTTGCACCTGGTGCAACTAATGCGCTTTCCGGCGGAGGTAGTGGTGGTTTTGGTAGTTTCCTTAGTGGAGGCGGTGGTTTAGGTTTCTTGACTGCAGCAAACTCCGCTTTATCTGGCCTGGCACAGGCCAATGCAAATCAATCTGCAGAAAATCAACTTGCTGCTGCTAATGCAGTGTTTGATGCAAACTTTGGCAAGGATCTGTTCTCTTCTAATCTCGATTATTTCCGTCAGAAAGAAGCACCCGCATGGGCTGCTAAGTTTTCTGTGAATGATCCTTTTTATCGCCAACAGCGCACAATGCAAGGCCTTCCGGAATTAGCTGGACGTTATGGTCGATTTGGTGCTTTCGTTTCCTAAGCTCTCTTCCGCTAAAATAAAAACAAAAGTAATAATAGGTCGTTTCAGATGGCATTCCCTTTAGCGGCAGTTGCAGGAGGACTGGCTACTGGTCTAGGCGGTTCCTTAGCCGGATCTCTTTTTGGAGGAGGTGGAACACAGTTTCAACCTTCTGAAACGATGCAGGCTTTAAGCGATTATGGCCTTAGTCAAATCAAAGCAGGAAAGAAACAAAAGAAAAGTCTAAAGTCTCAGTTTAAAAGTTTAGCTCGATCAGGAAATCGTGGAGCAGCAGAAGCATTTTTATCTTCTTATCGAGATCGTTTTTCTAATCCTGAATTTATCGATAAAGCTTTAGCAAAAAGTTATAAACAAGATATTGACTTTGGTGGCCAAGATTTCTTTAGTGCTGCTGATAGGGTATATAACCAAGCAGGTGTAGGCTTCACTGGTGATGACTACCAGAAATTTGCAGAGCAAGCAAAAGCATTTGGAGTACGTAGTCCACAAGCTTTCCAAGATATGTTGAGGCAAGACCTAATTGCTTCCGGTAAAATTATGACGCCTCAACAAGAAAGTCTTTCCTATTTCTTCGGGATGCCTTCTCGAGATGAGACAGGTCGTATTACTAACCTGTACAAAGCTTTACCCAGGGTTAGCGGCAATGAAATTGCTAGCAGGGTTCCAGCAACTTTTTAATTTTTAAAATAAATAAAGGATTTGAATAATGGCTAAAAAAAATAAAAATAAAAATCCATTTGTTAAAATTGCTGAAGAACGGAACAAGAGCAGCTCTTCTTCTTCTAAATCGAATCAACAAAAATCTCTTGATGCCTTTAGATCAGCGGCTAGCGGAGGAGGTGGTGGCGGCAATAATAAGAATAATAAAAAACTACGTGACAAGATCAAGGAGAAAGCAGCTGCCGGGGCATCACTTGCTCAGATTAAACAAAGTAGTGCTGCTCAAAAATTCGGCAATAATCAGGCAGTAAAAAATATTTTTGCAAAGAATACACCTATTCAAAGCAATAGAGTAACTGATCTTATCAATCAAATCAACGCATCAAAAAGCGGTGGCGGCGGCGGAGGTAGCAGAAACAGCTCTGCAAGTAATCGCCCAAGCCCCCGTGATTTCGGCGGTACCAGTCCTTCCTCTACAGCAGGTGGCTTCCCTTCTTCAGGCACAGACGTTATTGGTGGCAGCGAAACACCACAATTCAGCCCTCAAGATTTTGTAAGTATTTTTGAAAATCAGTCGATTGCAAATGAAAACCTTGCAAATATCCAAGGTGGCTTTAGCGTACAGGCCGCTCAAATTGGCGCCAATGCATCTGTAGCTGCCGCTGGTTTACGTGCCGATGCAGATAAAGAAGTTGCCAGGGCTTACGCAGACGCTCAAAAGTTTTCTTCTGAAAGAGGGCTAGAAGGCACTAAGTACGTTGCAGATCGTGAGTCTGAATGGCGCAAAGCAGTTGCTAATATTGAAGTCCAAGGCCGCCTTGATCTTCAGCCCATTATCAATGCTGGAATTCAACGTGTTGCCGAGATTGAAGGAGCCACACAAAGAGATGTTGCAGATATTACTGGTAAATTTAACTTGGCATCTACCAGGGCACGTACTGATGCTGATGAACGAATCAGCAAAGTTCAGCTTGCTGGAAACTTGTATGGTTTAATTAACTCAGTATTTGGATAATACTGTTTAAAATATAAGAAGAAACTATTCAGTTTTAAAAATGACTAGTAGCGTACCTGCCGGACAAAGTTCTGCCGACGACTTTTTTGACATCAACAAGTTCCAGCAACTCCTGGACCGCCTTGAAGGCTCTAAGGGTCGTCAGCGTCGTCAAGAGGGCCTTGAAAGCCGTCGGGACATCTATGCTCAAGGCCTGGCAAGCATGATGAGCAACTTCTGATCCTAAAAAAGGAGATTAATAAGCCATGACAAGCAGCGTACCCGCAGGTCAATCTGATATTGATGATTATTTTGACCTAGATAAATACAAGCAAGCTGCTGAAGTGGCTTATAGTTTCTCCAAGAAGAAGATCGAAGATGCTGGAACACAAGAACGTGAAACCATCGGGAAGGGAGCAACGGAGCAACGAGCCTCTGCAAAGCAAGCGCAGGACTTCCGTGAAAGCGACGAAGCCCGAGACTACAACCAGGCCCAACGAGCGTATAGATATTGAAATATTCGACCAGTGGGTTGATAATTTAACATCTGCAGAACAAGAAGCATTCAGTACTTTTGCTGAAGAAACATATTCAGTTATTGAATGCTTCTTATACGCTAGGTTCCTTGGTTATAAAGGAAGTATCGTTCCATGTGAACTTTGGGTTAAGGATTTATATCCAAAACCCGATCATCGTAAAACACTTCTTTATGAAGTGGAAGAGATGCAAGAAGACATTCGCAAGCTACGCGAAGACGTAGACAACGGAATTGTCAAAAGGGATGCAGGTGTTGCACGTATTGCTTCTATGCAAAAAGAATTACGTGGCACTATTGCACAGATTGAGCAAGCAACTTCGGGCAGGGATCGAAAAGGCCTATTGATGGCTGGTGCTGATCGCGCAATCCGAGAGTTGATGTCAGTCTTCAAAGATGATCCCATTGAAATCCCGCTTGAAGAAGCTTCAATGAGTGTCTGGGCTAAGATGCAATTTGAAGAAGGTTAATCTAAATAGATAATGAATTCAAAACAACAGGCTATCCCTGCAGGCGACGAGCGTTTAGCTGGCAGCCTAATGAATGTCGTTTTGACATTACAAAAAAATAGGCGCCGTGGTATTGATGGTGTTCCTGTTACAAATCAACCTTCCGCGGAAGAAGGTTCAAAAGTATTAAGCGCTGTTCGTAATCAAAAAAAAGATGAGCAAGAACAAAATGCCACCGGAGCTCCTGGAGCACTTCAAAAAGAAGGAAGCGAAGAGGGAGGACGGCAGCGAGATGTCAGACAAGGAGAAGAGGAAAGCAGCATTAGAAAAGGCCCGCAAGTACAAAGAACAGAAGAAGAGCAACAATACGGAAGAAAAATGATGTAATATTCAATCATTGATTGAATACTCATTGTCGTGCCGTCCTATCAACACCTTGCTTACCGTCGTAATGCTAGGGCAGCGGCACAGAAACAACAATTACGTCCGCCTAAGAATGCTGAGAGCATTCAAAAGGCAAGAGATGATTTTGGTTTCTTTTGTGAATACGTAGCAGATAAACCGCCAGCCGAGCACCACCAGCATTGGCATCGTCATTTTGTTACAGAAGAAGACAGTAGTTGTTTAATTAAAATTGCTGGTCCCAACGTTGATTTACTTGCGCCACGGGGTTCCGCGAAATCAACAGTCCTTGGTCTATTGACGGCATGGGCCATTGGTATTCATACACATGCTCAAAGGCCTTTACAAATCCTTTACCTTTCTTACACCGTTGATATCGCACGCTCTAAATCAGCAACCATCAAAAGAATCATTGAAAGCAAAAGATATCAAGAAGTTTTTCCAAAAGTACGTTTGCTTAAGAACGTAACCAGTAATGAGTACTGGTCTATTGATCACAAATTTGCTGGTATTGATACAACAGGTGAAGAACAGTTTACTCTCTGCGCAGCAGGTTTAAAAGGTTCAGTTACGTCTAAACGTTCGCATCTTGTCATGATTGATGACGCAATCAAGTCTGCCGCTGACATTGCTAATCCAGACATCCGAAAACAGATGCAGGAAAACTGGAATGCTGTGATCGCACCGACAATGTTCGAAGGTGCCAGAGCCATCTGCCTT
>WOR8_10008649_pt1 | contig 10396 bp, 7 predicted proteins | sample DeeMarSeWOR38_10_FD_19890 | JGI IMG/M metagenome (IMG submission 19890)
CAGAAACTGGCGAATCATCGACAAAAAAAGCGCTGAAATAAAAAATACCAGCAGCAACAATACCCATTTATTAATCGCTTCTTTGTTCATGGCATCCGTCCTCGAAAATTAGCTCGATAACCGAAAACCGTTGAGCCGGCAATTTATGCTTATTCTAACAAAGTCGTCTCGTCGCCGGAGCTGTCCGCTGCCCCTGCGGTTAACGCTTCTATCTGCAGCAAAAAGCTGCGCGCCTCCTGATTTATTTTATCTTCTCCAGCGTTGTTTGAAAGTTGCAGGGACTGATTCAGCCATTTCCGGGCGTCATCGAACAGGCCCTGCAACACGGCGCTACGCCCGGCTCTAAAGTAACGTATCGAAGCTTCCTTTAGGCGTCCCGTCTTTTCGCTGGCTTGGCCTGCCAGAGCCAGGACTTTCACCATTTCTCGGTAGTCAAGCGCTTCACGGCGCAGTTTCGCCGCTGTGTCAAATGCTTCAATGGCGGCATCCCAGTTCTCTTCTACCATGGCCAGATGCCCCAACAGCTCCTGGCGATCTGCCCGCAGCCGGGGATGTTCCGGTTGTCCGAGCGCGGCGATCGCCGCGCGCAACTGATCCAGATCGCCCCGCTCTTCGGCAATCAAACCCCGCAAGAAATGCGTCTTACTCTTTATAACCGAAGAGGCGGGAGTCGTGGCGGATAAAATCTGATCGGTTATCTGCCAGGCTTCATCCAGATCTCCACGTCTGTGAAGGATGGTGGCTTCCAGGAGAAGAAGGTCGAGCGAGCGGCCACCGCCCGCCCGTGCCATCTCGCTTTTGGCGTCCTGAACCACACCCAGCGCCTCCGCATAGGATTGCAAATTCATCAAACAAATTGCCAGGTTGTATTGAGCATCAAGGATCGCTGCAGTATCGTCACGTACATAGGCACGATCCAGCGCTTTGCTGTAAAAACTGGCAGCCTGTTGGAGTCGACCCTTGTCAAATGCCAGTCGCGCGGCCCGATTAAACTTTTCGAGATCCGCATCTGGGGCCGGACCCTTTTGCTTCGGTAGTGCAGACCCGCAACCGCTTAAGGTCATAATGACAGCAGCCAGGATTAACCCGATGAGCCCAACCCCGTATCGTGTGCGAAGATAACCGATCATGGGTTCACCTCCAGCGGCGATATTCGGGTAGCCGTCTGTGTCGGTTGGCCGGAGCCACCGCCCAGCAACCAGTGAGATTGAAGTTGCTGGATCAACCGTTCCAGTTCGACCATCACCTGTTGCACCTGCAAAACGAGTATTGGAACCGAATCGGTGGTGTCTCCGACATTCTTGATAATCTGTGGCAGTTGCGGTGTTGTCTGGCTAAGATCCTTCATCACTATTTCCATGGACGCCAGCGTCTTTTTTAGACTACGGGTAATTTTCGGAATATCGCCGGCTTCGATATCGAATTCTTTGGAGAATTCCGAAACGTTTTGAATCGTTTTATTCAGATCATCAAAAATCGGGCCCATCCGGGCAACCAGGGCTTCCAATTCCCTTACAAGCGTATCTTCGGTGAGCAGGCGCCCGATCGCCCCTTCCCCCCGATCAATCCGATCGGCGATGGAATTGAGATTTGTCAGCAGCTGCTGGACCCCCTTGTCGGGATCCTGCAGATCCTTGGCAACGGCCGTAAGCATAAGGATCGCTTTGTGGGCATCATCGACAACCGGCATAATCTTTGCCCGCAGCTCTTCGATCAATTCAGCCAGCGAGTCGGATGTCTTACGATCCGACTTGACGGTTAAGACGGCATATTCCCAATCAAGCGGCTCCCCCTTACCCCGGGTAATTTCAAGGTAGGCATCACCGGCAATGCCGAACGTCTTGCGTATGGTCGCTTTTGAATCGCTGCGAACGAAAACCGCCATATCGCTGTCAATTCGTACATTCGCGTGTATCTTCTGATCGGGATTAATGACGATATCCCGGACTTCCCCGGCTTTGGTTCCCAGAATTTCGACTGTCGAACCTTCCGTCAGGCCGAAAAGGCCTTCATCGGGCAACACCACCTTGAGCGTTTCCCCGGGGTTAAACCATTTGCGGACCTGACCGGAGTAAATCAGTCCGGCGACAAAAATCAGCAGGGTAATCAACACAAACAACCCGACCGTTTCATTGGTATAGCGGAACTTTGGTTGCCTCTGCGTCTCTTTCACATTGTCACCTCCATCAGCTTCCCGGCGACCAGTCGATATCGATGGGATACCGGCAGGGTCGGATCACGCCATATCAAATTTTTTTGTGTCATCCAGATCACGGCGGCTCCGCGCTCTCGCGCCGCTCGAACGGCAGCCATCAATGCAGATATGATTTCAGCATAAATTCCGGAAGTTGGCTCTTCTAAAAGAATCAGCAGGGGTCGACCCAAAAATGCCCGCACACATGCAGCGCGTCGCAGGTCGGCGGGTGTGAAATCGCCCGGCAGCCCCAGGGGCAGTCCCGGAAGACCAAATTGCTGTGCCAGCGTCCCGGCTTCATCACGAAGACGGCTGACAGATCTGCGGGTATGGTGAAGTTGCGAAAGCAATATGTTTTCCATCAGCGATAAGTGGTTGATCCAGTTTCCGGTCCTGAATACACGGCCGATCCTCCCCCGCAGCGCATTGGCCTGGTCGGGGGGCAGCTCCGGCCAGTTTCTTCCCAGAAAATATACCCTGCCGCTGATCGGCTGGAGGATTCCGGCGCATGCGTCTGCAAATGTCGCCGTTTGCTCAAAGCGCGCCAGACGGATCAGAAACAGTTCCCCGCTGCAAACACTCAGGCCGACTTCATTAGACTTAGCGGGGCCATGGGTTGTGCTTGCGAAAACCGTATCATCGAACCGTAAAATCACGCGTTGTTTTTGAAGAATCACCGCCATCCGATTTAGCTTTCATTTCAATAAAATTGTCAGTGCAATAGATATGATCAAGGTAGCCAGCGCCGATTTGGCAAACCCCCGCGGCATGATATCCAGTACCTTGGCCGAAACATCGGTGAGCGACAGCGCCGTCTTACAGGATATCAGCGCAACCGCAAAACCAATGGTAACGGTCTTGAGGGTAAACAATAAATAGGTTTGCCGGCCCATTGAACCGATGGCGCGATTAATAAAATCAAAAAAAGTGAATTGTATCAAGCCGAACAGTTTGCCTGAAGCAAATCCCGCTAAAAGGGCCACCGCCACAAAAGCCGTCGTCAGAGAAAACATACAAACGCAAAATGCCAGAACCCGCGGCACCACCAGATAAAGAAACGGATCGATGCCCTGGGCATCCAGCATGTGAACCTGGCCTTCGGTCTTCATTGTGCCCAACTCGACCAACAGGGTTGATCCGCTGCGTCCGATCACAATCAGGCCGACCAGTACCGGCGCGATTTCACGTACCAGAACAGTGGACAGAAATCCGCCAAACAATGCCGTACTGCCAAAGACCTTTAGCCAGTGGAGCGCCTGGGCGACGATGCCAAATCCCACGAAGATCCCGCTCACCAGAATAAACGGCAGGGCCTGGGCCCCGACCTGATAACACTGGCGCATAAACTCTATGCGGATCGAACGTCGCCAGGTAATCGGGCGGCAACTTTGCCAGATGACGGCCACGGCATCGCTGATAAAGGTAACCGGCCATTGCCATAGACCGATGGTCCACCTACCGGTGGTTGCTAGCAATCGCCTCGGCTTTGGCAACGTATCTAAGGTATCATCTTTTTCTGATGGTATGAGGTGTTCGTCGCTCATATGGGTCCTGTCAGTAGATAGGTCGATGTCTCGCCGATGTTGGGCAAATAATAGCTGCCGCGCATCTGAAAAAGGTAATCGGCCCGCAGACGCCGATACGTGGTTTGCGAAACCTGGATTCCACCCGCTATGCCGGATTCTGCCATCTTTGATGCAAAACGAACGGCCTCGCCCCAGATATTGTATGTTTTCACTTCGAGACCCACCGAACTGCCCATAACGGCCCCGGTGTCGATTCCGATGCGGAACTCCATTGGGGTGTTCAGTGATGCAAACAAACCGGTACAGCGATGCTGGAGGTTAAGCGCCAGGTCGGCAATCAAACGGGCATGGTCTTTAGCGCCGGGATCGATTCCTGCCGCACAGACGATCTCATCCCCCATAAGTTTCATATATTCGATGCCCTGGGATGCGGCCAGCTCTTCCAGATAGCCGACCATGAGCTCAACCATCGTCGTTGATTCGGTATCCGTAATACGCACGGCAAGTGATATGGGATTTGTAAATCGCAGGGCAAGGACCGTCGTATCCGTAAAAACATCAGCGGCCATTTGATCCGGATCAATGCCATCGGCTTTTAGACGATCCATAAACGAGACGAATCGAACTGTTCCCCCCGTCGAATTAAGGTTCGACCGTTGATGGGCGATATCGGGAGCGACAGGATGGCCTTCGGGCGGGATACCCCTGGCGGCCGGGACGGGTCCCGACGATGGGATCACAGATGCCGCTGCAGTTTCGCTATCTTTTTTCGGCTGCGTAAATGCACGGATGCATCTTTGATCCACTGACAACCGAAGCGCCAGCATGTCGGCAATGGTATGGGCAAAAGAAATTTCTTCGGCCGGCCAGCCGGGGTGCAGTCGATCGTGCTCGAACCACAGGGCCCCTGCTGTCTGGCCGTGATAACGAATCGGTACCGCCAGCAAGGATTCACAGCCCAGCGGTTGCATGTACACCCGATACAGCTCTGCCAATCGGTCATCGGTTTGCGCATCAGGGGCATTGATCGCTTCGCCGTTCTGCAACAGATCGAACAACGGAGCAAAGTCGGCCCGCGCAAGAACAGTTCCCTGCGTATGGCCATCGCTTTCGCGATCGTAACTGTCGATACAGCTCAAGATTTGGCTGCCATCATTAAAATTCCATAAACTGATGCGCCTTAAATTGATGGCGCCGGCAACAATCTCGGTTAACTGTTCAAAGGATTCCGTATCCTCAGCATCAAACATGGCCGCTTTAGATGACAGCTCGGAAAAGGCCCGACTCTGAGCCTCGAGTTCATGCTGGCGATCGAGCACCTGCTGGGCATTGCGTTCCGCCCTCAGCCCCTGGAAAACCAGTAGACCGGCCATAATTACTGCCAGGACGACAATGCCGCAGGACATCAGCAAAATGGTACGATTGTTGCGCGAAACAAAGCCGACAAAGTCTTCTTCCGGTACATACACAAATACCGATAAATCCGGGCCGGTTTCCTGGGGAAGCACGAAAGCGGTACTGAGATAGCGCTGACCCTCAACGATCAAATCCCGATGACCATACCCGTCGATGCGAAAGCGGTTGTAAGCGCGATTTAAAACCGGGTTTCCCAGTTCTTCCACCAGAATCGGTTTGTATACATCGCCTTCCCTTTTCACCATTTTTTTGATCTCCGGATGCGCAACGATGTAACCGTCTTCATCGATAATAATGGCCTCACCGTTCTGACCGATTTTTAAGGTCTCCAGAAACGCGCTGACCTCTTTCAATTCAATATCCAGGCCGAATACACCCAGGCGTTCATCGTTATTTCCCATAATCGGCAGAGATATCGTCACGCCGTGGGTCTGGCTGGTAAAAAATATGTAGAAATCCGACCAGTTTGGCTTTTCTCTGTTTACCGCCCCCGTGTACCAGGGCCGATTCCGCGGATCGTAAGAATCATCAACGGATGTTTGCTCATCAACCACGTTGCCTTCTGTATCGCGGCGGATCCAGGTTACCTGGGTCGCTGCCGCGGAGCGCTCGATGATTTTGGTGTGCAGGGATCCGTCCGGCATGCGGGCTATCATCAGAAAATTGCCCTGGGGATCAGCAACAATGAAATTGGTCACCTGCGAAAGATTGCCCAAAATTCTGAAAGCAAGCGGCTCCAATAAATCCCGATTGTGAATATCAAACGACGTATTTTCTAAGAAATTGGCCGTGAGCAGAACCGTATCTTCCACAGGCCTGATAAAAGCCTGCAGTTCTCCGGCGATGCGCCGTTCGATCGCCCCCAGCACTTCATTCGACAGCGCCAGTGCATCCCGTCGATTGCTAAAGTAAGAATAAGCGGTAATCGCCAGCAAAGCAACCAGCATGACAACGACAAATCCGATCGGGCTTGCCACTCGAAAGAAGTGACCCCGTAGAGATTTTCGGCTGCTGCGGTCATGGAAACTGATCTCAACCACTTCTTCTCTTCGCAATTTTAGTCCCTCCAACGATATTTATCTAAACATGTGCGATGTGCCGGACCTTGGCTTTCTTCGCGACTCAACCTTTTTCAAGGTTAATCGGGCCTTCAACATATACCTTAAAGGCATTTATAGGATGACCCTATCAGGTTGGTCAAACAATTTATATCCGAAAATGAAAGTCGGTTGAGTCCTGATGTATGCAAGCTATTCGGAAAAAATAGGTACGAAGCAAACCGGTGTCAATTTCACAAAACAGCCGACGTGATTCTTGAAAAAGCCGGTGGTTCATTCAACGGCCCGGTTCGATTTGAACCGGGCCTTTTTTTGTTAATAGCAATTGACATTCAGATTATAGTTCAATCCCCAGCCGTTCCCACACGGACTCATTGTCTTTGATTTCCGCGGCTTTTAAGTGCGGATAGGTGGTGATGAGAAAGTAGGCCAGCGGCAGGACCCCCAGCACGATGATAATCGTGTCGGGGAGGACGCGAAAGGTTCCGAGCCAGACGACAACGCCCTTCTCGAAGAAATCCGCACTGCGGGCCACCCAGAGGCCGTCTTTAAAAGAGATCCAGGCCTGCATGGCCCCGATCGGCAGCAAGGTGGTAAAGGCCAGCAGAAACAATCCGCCGTTGAGACCCCAGAAGGAAAGCTTCAGGATACCGTCTTTCCAGTGGGCCTTGTCCACCAGACCGCGCCAGGAGAACAGCAGCAGGGCAACCGAAAGCATGCCGTAGGTCCCGAACATGGCCGTATGGCCGTGGTGCATGGTCAGATAGGTTCCGTGTTCATAGAAATTGATAATCGGCAGATTGATCAGGAAGCCAAAGATTCCGGCGCCCAGAAAGTTCCAGAAGGAGGCGGCCACCAGAAAATACAGGGGCCACTTGTAAGAGAACTCCCTGCCCGCTTTACGGATCTCGCGGTACTCCATTAAACCGCGCACCACCAGGGTAAGCAACGGCACCGGCTCCATCGAAGAGAATATCGACCCCCAGCCGATCCAGAAAGCAGCCCCGCCGTACCAGTAATAGTGATGGGCGGTTCCGATAATACCGCTGAGAAAAGTAAGAGCCGCGGTAAAATAGGCCACCCTTAAGGCGGCCTTGGCTGTGGCCAGGCCCATGGCGACCATCAGCAACGCAATGACCGCAATACCGAAGAACTCGAAGATGCTTTCCACCCAGAGGTGAACCACAAACCAGCGCCAGTAGTCCGCCATGGTCAGGTGGGAGCCCTGACCGTAAAAAAGCCCGAAGCCGAAAAATCCGACCACCATGACGGCGCTGAACACGTAAAACCAGATCAAAGCGCTGAATTCATCCTTATGGCGGCTCAGATGACCGCCAACGGCCCGGTACACGATCAGCAGCCAGAAAATCAGACCGCCAAAAAGCAGAATTTGCCAGATACGGCCCAGTTCCAGAAATTCCCAGCCCTGATGGCCCAGCCAGAACCACAGATTCCCCAGCAGTCCCTTGATACCCAGAACCTCGCCGGTAAGGCTGCCCACAGCAACCAGCAGGACGGCAGCGAAAAGCAACTTAACCAGAAGACTCTGCTTGGCCGGTTCTTTGCCGCCGATGATGGGGGCCAGGTAGATGGCGGACGCCAGCCAGGTGGTGGCGATCCAGAAAACCATCAACTGCAAGTGCCAGGTTTTGGCCCAGCTGTAAGGGATCAGTTTGGCCACCAAGGGCACAAAAAAGCTGGCCGGATGAATCGTATAGTGGGCCAGTAATCCGCCGAAACTGGTCTGCAGCAAAAATAACAACGTGACCACCACAAAAAATTTAGCGGCCTGAAACTGGCTGCGGGTCAACGGCATATCGATCAGTTTTTCTGCCAGGGCCGTGCCTTTGGCTTCTCCATACCATAAGCCGTAGCGGTGAATGCAGTAGACAAACAGCGCCAGAACCACCAGCAGCGCCAGAACACCGGCGATGGAATAAAAAAAGGCGTCGGTACTCGGCACGTTGCCCACCCGGGTGTCCGGGGGCCAGTTGTTGGTGTACGAGTAATCTTGACCCGGACGAAGCGTCGAGGCTACCCAGGCGGTCCAAAAGAAAAAGCGTGAAATCTGAAGACGCTGCTGCTCATCTCTGATGGTGTCGGGCAGAAAACCGTAGCGGGTTTCCCCTTCTTTAAAGGTTTTTTCCCAGTGCTTTACCACGCGCTCCAGGCCTTCGACCTGGGCATCGGTGAGCTTGAGCGTATCGCTGGCGGCATCATAGCGGTTCGGTTTGATCTCAGCCCTGGTTTTGACATCGATGATATCTTTTTGCAGATCATCGAGCTCGGCATAATTTTTGCCGTAATCCGCCATGGCCAGATAATCACCGATGGCCTCGGCAATGATATGCAGCGATGTGGCGGAAAATTCCGACCCCCTTTGGGAACCGTGACCCCAGACCGCCCCATGATCCATCAGGCCGTAGCGCTGATAGACGTCCTGACCGGCAATGATATCCGAGCGCTCAAAAAGTATTTTGCCGCCGGAGTCGATGACCTTTGCGGGATAAGGCGGCAGGTCATTTTTCATGGCGACGCCGCCGCCCAGCAACATTTGTATCTCCTCTTTTGCTTTTAGCAGTAATTTGAAAGATTCACGCACCCCTCAGATACAATCTTAAATATACTCCCATGGCAAAAGGCAATTTGATTTAGATCAAGAAATTGAATGTTTTTATACAAAAAAAGCTTAAAATGGATAAGTCGATTTTCACGAGTCGGCGGTAATTACAAAAATATAGACTTCCCGCGGGCCATGCGCTCCGTGAACCATGGTGGCCTCGATATCGGCGGTTTTGCTGGGACCGGATATGAATGTCATGCAATTGGTTACACCCTCTTTGCTCTCCTGCGGATCCCATTTTATCAGGGCGTAAAGTTCTTTCAAATCGGCAATAATCCGGTTGAGTTCGACTACAGCAATGTGGATTGACGGCACCAGCGAAACCGAGCGCGCCTGGCCCGGTCGCGTCCGCATGACCAGGGTGGCCGTATCCGCCATGCAGAAATCAGCCGAAGTGATTCCGATATAGGAATCGATGATGCGCTGGCGCAGGTTTTCCCCTTCAGGCGCATTCACTTCGCTAAAAAAAACCGGCACTCCCTGTTCAGCCAGGGCATCGGGCAGATTCAGGCTTTCGATCAGCGGATGCTGCCAGGCCACCACGCGCTTCTTATCCCCCCATTCAGGATCTTTATCCCGCACAACCTCGGCAATCGCCGCGGTGGCCGCGTTGATATCCATACACGTTTTAACCGTTAAATGGATCGGTCCGGCGGCTTCGATCAGGGTTTCGAGCAGTTTTTTTCTGTCCTCAGCGCTACGGTTTTTGATGCGCGCCAGAATGGCGCGGGTTTCAGCGGACATCTCGCGGCTGAACAAATCCGCCTTCTGGCGGGATTCTGCAAACGGTTTTCCCAGAGCCATTTTGATGCGGTTTATAAATTCTTCCTGGTTGGCTGTGCTCATCTGATGCCTTTTTTCCAACGACTGATGAAAGTTTGCGCCGCCAGGGGCCTGATATCACGTGCTTTTGTCCAGCAATGCATCGGTGGCGGCAACCGGCGAATCATGCCGTCTTTTTGAGTCAAAAGTTTCTGACCCGTTGCTGCCAGTTTAAGGGCGACATCATATAATCTCCGATTGCGAATCATCCATGACCAGGCCTGAAATAAGAACTTTTCTTTGCGGTCCGCCGGTGTCACCCCCCAGGCCGTGTCGCCTTCGGCCAGCTTTGTGCGCAACGCCAGCAGCATCCGCGGCAGATTGATATTAACCGGGCATATATCCTGACAGGCGCCGCAAAGGGTTTCCCCCAGGCACAGATCCTTGGCCCGATTAATCCCCACCAGCAAGGGCGTGACCACCGCGCCCACCGGTCCGGAATAGGCATATCCGTATGAATGCCCGCCAATCTTGGCGTAAACCGGGCACACGTTCAGACAGGCCGCACACCGGATGCAGCACAGCATCTCGCGGAATTGTTCATCCGCCAGAATCCGGCTGCGCCCGTTGTCCAGAACAACCAGGTGAAATTCCTGTGGGCCGTCGGCCTGATGGGCGGAGCGGGGTCCGCCGATATAACTGACATAGGTCGCCATATTCTGGGCGGCCGCACCGCGGCAAAGAAGTCTTAAAAGCATGTCGTGATCTTCCAGCCGGGCAGCGACACGCTCCATCCCCATGATGGCGATATGGACCC
>WOR8_10007496_pt1 | contig 10395 bp, 10 predicted proteins | sample DeeMarSeWOR38_10_FD_19890 | JGI IMG/M metagenome (IMG submission 19890)
CTATCCTGCCGCCCGGAACATTCCTGCGCTTGCTCGACCCGGATAAAGCCTCCGAGATCGGTGTCTACGGTCAGTGGCTGCACGTCCGCGATTCGCAGGGACGCGAGGGCTACGTGGCTGCCTGGTATGTGGAAACCGGGCCTGTAGTCTCCCCTGTCGATGACGGGGGGGAAACAGGGGGGGCAGAGGAACCAGAACCTGAGCCTGAACCGGAAGCAACTTCCGAACCAGAGACCGAAGCGCTGACGATCTACGTCTCCCAATCCGTGGGCGAAGGTGGTCTGCGTCTGCGCAAGACACCCAGGTCGAACGGTGTGCTGGTCGCCGTCGAAAAAGCTGGCACAGCGTTAACTGCTCTTGAACCAGCGAGAAAAATCAGGAACAAAATCGGCAAGAAAGGCAAGTGGATTCACGTCTCTGATCCCAAACGGCTGCAAGGCTACGTGTCCGCGAAATACGTTGAATTGGGGTCAGCCCCCACCGATGAAACACCTCCCGCACCGCCTGCGCCGGTTCCCGTGGAACCTGTGAGCGATAGCGAGACAGAAACAACAACAGAGGCACTAACTGTCTACGTCAGCAGCGCTGCCGTAGCCGGATTGCGGATGCGGAGCGGGCCAAACACGACTTCGGATACGTTCACCATCCTTCCCGCCGGGAGCGAACTGAAGGTGCTGGAAGGTACAGCCAGGATGGTCGGCGTCTACGGCAAATGGCTCAAGGTGCGCGAAGCGGGCGGGATGGAAGGCTACGTGGCGGCCTGGTACGTGCGAAAATAGATCAGTTGCTCGATCTGTAGTTTCGCTAACAACTTTGAAAAGGAGTTCTGCTATTCCAACAGCAGTGCTATAATGCTGTGCGAAATATGATGGGTATTAACTCTAAATCAAAGGTGTAAATAAATGCTGGGAAAACTGCAGGTGTGGCTTGTGGGGGAATTTATCAAGCTCAATGAAAAATTCATATTCAACCGAAGGTTGCTCAAGTTCTATAAAAACAATTTAGACAAAAAGATCGATCTTGTTCTTGATGTTGGCGCGAATTCCGGTCAATCGATTGACCTGTTCCTGGAGTTGAACCCGGCGTGCAAGATCGTCGCTTTTGAGCCCAACCCTCGACTGGCAAAGAACTTGAAAGCCAAATTTGAAGGAAATCCCAATGTGCAATCCTTCCAGCTTGGCATCAGCGATACCGTTGGCCAGAAGATATTTCATGAGAATGTGTTTGATGCCACTTCAACGTTTGAAGAGTTGGAGATGAGCTCAAAATATCTCAAGACCAAGTCAAGGATTTTGGGTGTGAAGCCGGAAAATATTGTGGTGGATAGTTATTCTGTGGATGTGACCACGCTTTCGGAGTTCATCAATTTGCATTGTACCGAGCCGATCAACATCCTGAAAATCGATACCGAGGGACATGAGTATGCCTGTCTGGTTGGATTGTTCAGCAGCCCGCTCAAGCAGGATATCGAATATATCCAATTGGAAATCCACTATGACGATATGTACCAGGACGGAAAGACGCTAGCTGATTTGTCTGAAATTTTGAATAAAAATGGCTTTGAACTTGAAGCAGAAGTAAAACATGGTTTTGGCAATTTTGTAGATGCAGTGTTTAGAAGAAGCACTCACAAGTAAGGTTCTATAATTCTCCAAGATGAAGAGCTTTCCTTTACTTACATGGGAAAGCTTTTTTCATTATAATGAAACGACATGACTGCTAAACGTGCATTACTTATCTGGGGTGTTCTTACGCTTCTGGTGATCTCCAGTTTGTTGAGCATCTGGCTCTGGCGCGGTGCGGCTGGCTTCGAAATTGCCATACAGCGCGGGCCGTTTACCAACCTGCCGGTTGCGCTGGCATCCGTCGCGGCAACGTGGCTGCTGGGTGGGATTTTCTTGCATTTGCTTTCATCGAAACAAATTGACTCCAAAAACGCACTCACTTGGGCAGGCTTTTTCCTGGTTGCGTTGGTCTATCTAAACCTTATGCGTGAACGTGTTGAATACGGTGATGTGGAATACTACATCGCCGCCGCGTTCAAGCTGGCAGTGGAAGGTGTGTTGCCAATAGATTATTACTATCCGCCGCTGTGGGCCACGTTATTGGCATGGCTGGCCCCACTGGGTGAAGATGGTGCCTTCATCACAATCTGGTTTTTCAATTTACTGGGGTTATTCGCCTTCTATTTTTTATTATCCAAAACGCTAGAGCTATATGGCTTTTCTGCTAACCTGGCCGCATTGGTCACGACAGTTTTCATGCTTGCCAATGCACCCATCCTGCGCACGATGGTTTACATGCAGATAAACCTGCACGTACTAAATATGGTCCTTCTAGGGCTGTTGCTGTACCAACGTTATCCAGCCCTCTCTGCGATGACGACTGCAATCGCAGTGCACCTCAAGGCTTCCCCGGCCGTATTGGTGCTGGCCTTCCTGCTCGAGTGGAACTGGCGTTGGCTGGTCTGGGCGGCACTGTCATTTTTGGTGGTCGGAGCTCTCCCGATTGTTTTTTACGGCTTTCAACCCTATCTCGACTTCATCCGGAATACGGCTCTTGTGGCTGCCGGCCATGGTCTCAATTTCCGCGAAAACTCTTTTGAGGGATTGTTGATGGCTTTTTCTGCGGTTCTGAGTTTGCCTGATGCCTTTGTCGAAATTGGGACCAATATTGCCAGAGCCGTGCTGTTTGTTGCGGCGATTCTGGTCATGCGCAGAAACATCCAGCGTGAAACATTTTTCACTGGCGCAGAGGGCGCACGCCTTTTCAATACTATGCCCTCCTTATTGATTCTAATGACCTTGGCATCGCCCATCGTTTGGGTGCATCATGGAATTTTTGTTGGGCTGTCGTTTTTGTTGCTGCTCAAAAAACTGGATTCTCCCGCCTCTTGGACTCTCTTTGGGTTTGCCTACTTTTTTGAATTTCTCCTACCCACCTTTGACTTTTTTCCCTGGTCGTATGGACGCCTGGTCGCGCCGTTGATTATTTTATGGCTCATGTGGAAGCTTTCTGACAAGTCATCTGAATTATTTCCAAAAGCCAACTGTTGGGCTGAATCACTATTAATGGAGAAAACACATTAGAGAAACATGCAAAATAAAAGAATATTATCCATTACTCTAACTTCCTGGGGAGGCATTACCTTACTTGTCTTAGGCAGCCTCCTTTTTATTGGCCTGCGCTGGGGGGCGGATGGGTTTGAAATTTTTATCCGGGAATGGATATTTACACATTTGCCGACAACGCTGGCTTCGGTTGCCATTACTTGGCTTTTAATAGGCTGGCTTCTTTATTTATTATACGCATCCAAGATAAGTGTTTCCAACATCATCACTTGGATTGGTTTTTTCTTAGTAGCATTCCTGTATTTGAACGTGTTGCGGGAGCGTTTTCGTTATGGAGATATTTCCTATTACATAAAAGCGGCCACACGATTATTTAACAATCAGCCGTTACCAAATTCCTACTTCTATTTTCCATTGTGGGCCACACTACTGGAGTTTTTAGTTCCTTTGGGCGAAGATAGAATATTGCTCGTAACGTGGATATTCAATGTTATCTCTGTTTTCGCATTCTATTTCCTGTTACATCGCGTATTGGAGCGCTATGGATTTTCCCCTCGTTTAGCTGCATTGGTAACCACTGGCTTTATGTTGGTTAATACCCCCATACTCCGCACGCTGATGTATGTACAAGTCAACTTGCATGTAATGAACGCCATCTTTCTCAGCCTGCTACTGTATCGCCGTTTTCCATTTGTTTCCGCCCTGATGCTGGCGTTGGCAGTACAACTCAAATCATCTCCTGCAGTTTTAGTCATTGCCTTCCTATTAGAGCGGGATTGGCGCTGGCTGTTCTGGTTTGTGCTTGGTAACATACTAATTGCTTCGATTACGCTTATAGCAGATGGTGTCACACCATTCCTGGATGTTATGAATAATATATTTTGGCTGGCAGGACAACGTACTGCTGTGTTCCACGATAATTCATTTGATTCTTTCTTTAGCTTTCCATCAGAAATCTTTGCTGTCAGCAGCTCACTAGTTCAAAGTTTAGTATACGTATCGAAGGTTTTACTGGTTATTGCGGTTTTATTTATCATTTACCGCCTGGTTCGAACTAAGGCATTTCTCTCTGGTGAAGAACGCGGCATGAAGCTGTTCAACACCATTGTGCCATTATTCATATTGATGACGATGGCCTCGCCGATTGTGTGGGTTCATCATGGTATATTTCTAACGCTCGCTTTTGTTTTACTTCTCAAAAAAATAAATATGCCCGGTCAGTGGATTTGGTTTGGGGTTGCTTATTTGTTGGAGTTTATTATTCCAACTTTTGATTTCTACCCCTGGTCGTATGGACGTCTAATCGCACCATTGATCATTCTAGGACTGATGTGGAATCTTCCTGAGAAGCCATCTGAACTTTTCATAAAAGCTAACACTTGGGCAGAAAATTTGTTGGGACAAAAAATTCAGGAGAAATATGCAAAATAACCTCCGTAAAAAACTTCAAAACGGGGAACTCCTCCTTGGAACCATCCTGAGCCTGAACTCGCCGGACGTGGCCGAAATATTGTCCGGCACTGGTTTCGACTGGATCTTCATCGACGCCGAACACAGCACGCTCGATCCGCACGACCTGAAAGCCATCTTCCAGGCCATCGGGGAGTCCGCGCCTTGTGTGGTGCGCCTGCCTGCGCTGGACGAGATCGCCGTCAAGAAAACGCTGGACGCCGGCGCAGCGGGATTGCTGGTTCCGCAGGTCAATACAGCCAAGCAGGTGGAACAGCTTGTACAGTGGGGGCGCTACCATCCCGAAGGCTCACGCGGACTGGGTTTCGGGCGCGTGCAGGGTTATGGGCTGAAGGTGGGAGAGTATTTCGAAAGCGCTAACGAGAAGGTGCTGCTTTCTGCCCAGGCCGAAACTACCGAAGCGGTGGAGAACATCGAGGCTATCGTGCGAGTGCCAGGGCTGGATGCTGTAGTGGTCGGCCCGCTGGATTTGTCCACCAATATGGGGCTGTCGGGGCAGGTTGATCATGTCGATGTGAAGACCGCCATCCAGCATGTAGCGGAAGTCTGTTTCGATGCCGGGATGCCAATCGGCATCTTCGGCATGACAGCCGAAGCTGTGAAACCCTACATCGCTCAGGGCTTCACGTTCATCGTCTGTGGCGCGGACACGATTTTGCTCGGTAACGCCGCACGTCAATTGTTGGAACAGCTTAGAAAAAGTTGAAAAGACTATCACTCACCCTCCCGAAGAACAGCGGGACGATGTGAGCGGAGCCGTTGGTCGAGTAGAGCGAGTGAACTTCTCGCTCGTATCGCCCGTCCTGTCCGGGCCAGGGAGACCAGGCACAGTCGAGGGGCAATTTCCCTAAGTACGCTTCGACTACGGTGCACACCGTCCTTGCGTTCGATGCAAGGGAACCCCGCACCTCCGCTCAGCGAGATAGTTGTGTTAAAGCCCCCACAAAAGCCTCAACCATCTTCTCCAGGTTGATTTCCTGCGAGACGATTCTGTACGACTCTGCCCCCATCTTTCGCAAACGTGGAATATCAGATAATGCATCCTTCATTGTAGATACTAGCGCCTCGTAATCCCCTGGCGGAATTTGCCAGCCGTTCTCCGCACGGACCAGGTCATCCTGCGTGCCATCGCCTTTGGCAACGATAACAGGTAGTCCGTGGCTCATCGCCTCCTGCACGGCCAGGCCCCCGGTTCCGGGCAGGACGAACAGGTCTGCTTCCGTAAAATAAGGCTTCAATTCATCCCCATGTTTAGCTCCAATAAACTCCGCAGACGGGTAAACTTGCTTTGCCAGCGCTTCCAAATTCTCTCGCTCGGGCCCGTCGCCAACGATCACAAGATGTGGTGAATCTGGCATTTCAGCACAGGCGCGCAAGAGCGAATCGATCCGTTTGCGAGCTTGTAATCGGCCAACAAAAAGGATTGTCAGGTGGTCTGTCGTCTGCGGTCTGTCGTCTGGTTTTACCGTAGGTGCGGGTGCAACCGCATTATGCGCCACAAAAATCTTATCCCGTGGGAAACCGAGGGCAGCGTATTCATCTGCACCACGCTGGCTGTAGGCGATCAGGGCGTCGAGGCGATTCAGAAAAACCCCCCTCTTTCTCTCCCCCCATTTTCTCGGAAAATGAGGGGAGACGGAGAGGGGTGGAGCCCCCAATCCCCACCCGATGACCGAACGCCCGCGTTTCTGCATCCACTGAACTGCCGCAGGCGTTGATAGGTAGCGTGGGTTGGCTTCCACGATCAGGGCATCGGGATTCCAATTGAAGAGCCAATCCAGAAATCCGCGCTGGTAGCAGAAGTAGAACGGTCCATTGAGCAGATGGATATTCTGTGCCGGGGCATACTCCGCAGCTCGGGGTTCCCCGCTGGCGATGCTTTCCACCGCGCGTGCCTGCCCAGCAAACAGACTCATGCCACCCTCGCAGGCCGAAGCCAGCATGTCGAAAAACGGCACGCGGTAAGAGGGCAGCACGCGCTGCTGCAGGCCGAGACGGCCGGGGAAAATGTTCATTTAGGATGCGTTAGGGGCAATGTGCGGAGCCTGCCAGGCTGGTGACTTGTGACAATGCACAACCTTCCACTTACCATCCATTTTGACCATTACGCGGCTCTCGTTGTGCGCAGCGACTTTGACGCCTTCAGGCAGCGCGGTGCTGACCATCATGGTGTAACTGGCAATGGCCGTATCGCCGTAGCGCTGGATGTGCAGGTTGGCCAGGTCAAACCGTGAGGCGGCTCGCAAGCCTTGGTTCTCGGCACCGAAGACAGTGCCGCGCTCGGCGTTGGCATTCATCATGAACTTATGGAAAGGCAGCCCGTCTAAACGATGCGGGGTGACCCACCATTCGTAGAGCGTCAAATCTTCGGCGGTGGTTTCGTAGTAAGCGTCCACATCGTTCTTCTGAATGGTTTGTAAATGTTGCAATAAAAATGCTTTGATCTCTTCGTCCATTTTTTCTCCTAATAAAATAGAGTGTTTTAGCCACGAATGAACACGAATTTCACTAGTTCTTTTTTCGTGTCAATTCGGACAATTCGTGGCTAGTTCTCCAGTAAAACTTTCAAATACTCGTCTACCATCTTATCCAAACTCAACAGTTCTTCAGCCCGCGCCCGCGCTGCGGACCGGAAACTCCCCTGACCAACCAGGATTTCAGCGGCAGCGCTCGTCAACGCAGGCACGTCTGGTGGTTCCAGCTTCCATGGATCGCCCCCATATGGGACGAGCCGCCCGGCGCCCTCTCCGATGAGCTCGTACAATGATCCGGTATCAAACCCGACCACAGGCAATCCGCAGGCTAGCGCCTCGATGACCGAGTTCGGGCAGGGTGGGTTGATCTCAGCCGAAAAGAGCAGATGTGAAGAACGCATCAGGTCCGGGATTTGCTCGCGAGGCACCATACCTAAAAAGTTAATCTTTCTTTTGTTTCCTTTTTCCAAACGGGCCTTTGTATGCTCATCCACTTTCCCTGCGATGTTGAGTTGAACGGTGAATTGCCTTGAGAGAGATTCAGCCAAACGCACAGCAGCCTTAAGACCGGTATCCAGCCCACCGGCCAGGCTGCCTTCGACTACTAGCAAACGATACGGAGGAAAACCTGGGATCTCGCCGTGTGGTAATGGTGCGTAGCTGTCTAAATCCACTCCATTCAAAATGACATGCCCTGGCACACGCGCCTCGCCGTACCAATCTTCCCACCAGCCGCGGATAAACTCGCTTTGGTAGACGATCTGATGTGCCACATGGGTACGGATGTAATTCAACAGCCGGTTGCCATACTCCGCACGCAGGGTATAACGCAGTCCGCTCCGGCGCACACGCTGCACCCAATTGACTCCATCCAGGCGTTGGACAATGCGTCTTCTGCGCAGCCTTGCCCACCGTAATGGGAGCAGGCGCCGGGTTCCGCCGATGACCAGGATAGCATCGGTCTTGTCGTTGGGTTTGTGAGTCACTTCGATCCCGCGCGCTCGCAATCCATCTTCAAACTTCAAGCGGAATGAGACCATCCCGCCGGTACTTACTTCTGGAACGATCCCAATTCGAGGCATACAAGTGATTATACTCCCCTCGCCCTAAGGGAGAGGGGTTGGGGGTGAGGGCTAATTATGGTATCCTTAATCAAATTCACCAACCGGAGCCTGTCCATGTATGTTGCCATTGAAGGGGTGATCGGTGTAGGCAAGACCACCCTGGCCCGCTTGCTGCAATCCCGTTTTGATGCTGAACTGTTGCTCGAAATTTTCGAGGAGAATCCGTTTCTCTCTGATTTCTACGCTGACCGCGCCCGGTACGCGTTCCAAACGCAGATGTTCTTCCTGCTCAGCCGTTACCGTCAACAGAACAGCACCGTGCCTGAACTGCTAGCCGATGGCAAGAGCCTGCTGGCGGATTACACCTTTGCCAAAGATGCCCTGTTTGCAGGCATCAATCTGAAGGGCGACGAACTGGAAATGTATCACAAGGTTCACGAAGCGTTAGGAGAAAAAATCCCTAAGCCAGACCTGCTCGTTTACCTGCAAGCCAACACCGACACGTTGATGCAGCGCATTGCCTTCCGCGACCGTCACTACGAGCGTCAGATGGAGCGCAGCTATATCGACGAGTTGAATCAAGCCTACGAAGATTTCTTTTCGAAGCCCTATGACAGTGTGCCGGTTTTGAAAATTGACACAAATTCCCTGAACATCATCCAGATCCCGGAGCATCTGACTGAAGTAGAGAATCGCATCCGACAGAGCCTGGGCCTGCCTCCGTATCAACCGGGATTGCCTATGCCTGAAAGTTCTTCGAGGGCTTCGCAAAGCATCCCCGAAGGGGGGCAGCCCCCGAAGGAGCAAGTGTAGGGAGAATCTATGCGCGTTACGCGAGAATCGCTCATCCGCATTGCTAAAGAAACTGCCCAGGAGCGGGCCTATAACAACAAGGACATCATCGCCGCCTACCTGACCGGCTCCCTGCTGACCGAGGAACCCTTCCTCGGCGGCGTGACCGATATTGACCTGGTACTGGTCACGGCAAACAAACCGCCCATGACGCGCGAGATCGTGGCACTCACACCCGATTTCCACCTGGACATTTCCTATCATTCCAAAGCTGAATATGACCCGCCGCGCGAGCTGCGCGTTAACCCCTGGTTGGGATACGAGATATACGATCCGATGCTGTTGCACGAAAGCCAGCATTTCTTTGAGTTCACGCAGGCTTCTGTCCGCGCGGGATTCGAGTTCCATGAACCGGCGCTGGTGCTGCAACGCTGCCGCACATTGCTCGACCACGGCCGCAAGATCTGGTTTGACCTGATGGATATAAGAGCAGATAGCGGGCCGATGGATGTCAGGAAATATCTGAAATCCCTATATCATGGTGTGAATGTCATCGCTGAGTTGAATGGGCCGCCGCTGCCGGAGCGCCGCCTGCTGCTGTTGTTCCCATCATTGGCGGAGCAGGCAAATCGCCCGGGTTTGAGCGCTGGCTTGCTGGGTCTGCTGGGAGCCACCGGGGTAGATGCGTCTACGCTGGAAAGCTGGCTGCCGGAATGGGAGTCCATGTTCAAAGCGGCCTTTAAGACCGGGACAGCGGAAGCGCGCATTCACACGGCCCGGTTGAACTACTATAAGAAATGCTTCGAAGCCATGCTGGGTGGCGAAGACCCAACCGTGATGCTGTGGCCGTTATTCAACACATGGACACATGCCGCTGTAGCCCTGCCAGAGAGTGAAATTAGCGCTTGGGGCGCTGCTCGCGAGAAATTGGGACTGGCGGGGGAAAGCTTTGTTGAGCGCGTGGAGGGGCTCGATCATTTTCTGGATGAGCTTGATATCTTGCTGGATGAGATCGCGGCGGCTAATGGTCTGGAAACATCGACAAGTATTTAGCGGAATAGTACTAAAGGGTGACTATATCTGGGGGTAAATGGAAGCAGGATAAAGACGCGTTTGATGCGTTTCCTGTGGATAACTCGCCGAAAACTGTGGATAACTCAACTCAACTGTGGAGAAACCGCTCACTTGTTCGAAGTATGTCCGAGAATCAGCATACTTAGCACCCCCATATATGGGTGAAGATATTTCAAAGCCCCCAAATACGGGAGAAGCAAGATAAGCTTGATCGGTCTACTGATAATTTCCAACTTTTCCACATCCATTTTCTGATCGTTTTGTTTACTACAAATGCAGCTGAATCCGATACCAAACATAAGATAGTGCTTGATTCTCATCTATAAATCTTGTACAATTTTTATAGAAACACTGCGCCCCTTCATTGAACATAGCTGGGAGGCTTACAATGGATCTGATCAAAGTTTCTGCTAACTCCCGTACATCGGCTGTTGCCGGGGCAATCGCGGG
>WOR8_10008668_pt1 | contig 10393 bp, 11 predicted proteins | sample DeeMarSeWOR38_10_FD_19890 | JGI IMG/M metagenome (IMG submission 19890)
CGAATGTCGCGTTCAGCTACGCCGGCCGAACAAATCACGTGGGCTTTACGGAGTCCTCGATCGACTCGCTGCTGATATCCGAAACCGAGCTGAGCCTTTCGACCTGTTGCTTGCCTTCCCGGATCGAGCGCTCGAGGAGTTTCCTGGTTTCGCTCTCGAGGCAGTGCTCTTTATCGAGATCCAGGAACGCCAGCTGCATCTGGTTCATGAGGTTGTTCAGGATGTGCTGGGTCGAACGGATCGTCGCGACGTAGACCTGGTGCTTCTCTCGCTCGCTCCGCTTTATCTTCCTGGCCCGATTGTCAGCAAAGAAGCCGAAACCGATGATCAGCACGATGATGAGCAGGCGCATCCAGAACTCATTCACGTCCGAGGGCATGACTTCGAAAAACTCCTCGGCATAAATAAAGCGGTGGATGACGGATTCGCCAAACCAGTACAGCAGGGCCAGACCGAGCCCCAGAAGGCTGAATTTATGTCGCTTCATGCGCCAGTCACTCACTCCGGGATTCGCCGTCCGACAATACTATGAGAATCATTGTGCGGCGATTGCCCCGGTCCACAATTGGGGGATATGCCTAGGCGACCGGGCCTTCACAGCGACGCCCTGCCCCGCATTTATTCTTTTACTTCAATAACTTGAAAGCATGCGTCCACTGGCCCCGATTGAGCCCGGGTATGCAGTACAGCATGCACAGCGGCTCGATGGCACGCGCGGCTTCCGCGCCGCCCATATCCTCGGCGTGACCCGTTCCTTGGCCGCGGCCTCATTGCCGCAGATGAACATGGTCGGCCTGCCACCTTCGAATAGCGGGTTGACCATACGAGCACTGCTGACCGAGCTGAAAGCCTTTACGAATTTCGCGCGCGGATATTGCTTTTGCAGCCGCTCCATCAGCGACTCGTCCAGCGTCGTGAAAAACCGCAGCACGCCGTTAATCGGCGGCTCGTCGGCGATCGGATTGGTCGCATCGATCACTGCCTTGCCCGCATGATTTTCTTCGCCGGCAATCCCCAGGGCTTCACCCGCTGCAGTCCCTTTCACGGCAAGCACGACAACATCGGCAAATGCCGCGGCATCGCCGAACAGGCCGGAGCCGATCCCGGGGTTCTCCTGCAGCCAGTTTGCGAGTTTCTCCGGGGAACGGCTGCCGATGATCACCTCGTGGCCATGCCTTGCGAACCCGGCCGCCAGCACCTTGCCGACGACCCCCGATCCAAGGACTCCTATTTTCATTGAGCGCGTCACTCGACGATGGTCAGCTCATCCACCAGGTGGTCGGCCTCGTACACCGTCTCGAGCGCCTCGAGCATGATCGCCGTGTTGACGCCAACCGTCCGGTTAGTGGCCGGGTCGAACCAGTAGTCACCCGCGATGGAATGGATGTTGCCGTCGAACGCCAGGCCCACCAGGCTGCCGTCGGCCGCAACGATCGGGCTGCCCGAGTTGCCACCGGTAATGTCGGTGGTGGCAACGAAATTGAATGGCGTGTCGGGGTCGAGCTGTTCTCTCGCCGCCTGCCAGGTGTCGGGCAACATGAACGGCCGCTGCCCGGTCGTGCGCTCGAACAGACGGCTCGTGCGGGTGAACGGGTCGACCATCTCGCCTTTCTCTTCCCAGCCTTTTACGGCGCCGTAGGTTATGCGCAAGGTGAATGTCGCGTCCGGGTAGGTTTCTGACCCGTAGATTCTGAAGCGGGCATCCGCGATCATCTCCTCGCCACGGGTCAGCGGCGCTTCCACCTCGTCCTCGTAGCGCTTCCGGAGCGCACGAGACTCGGGGTCGATGTCGAGTGCCAGCCTGATCATCGGGTCCTCGCGGTCATCCAGCCGACTGCCTTCAATGAGCGAGGCCGCCAGGTCCTCAGGAGACTCTTTGCCGAGGATTTTGTGCACGTACTTGCTGTCCGGGCCCAGCCACTCGCGCATTTTCTCGAGGGCGAAGGTGAGCTGGAGCTTCTCGTATTCCTTGTCGATTGGCCGTTCAGCGGCCAGTGCCTGTTCGACCTGAGGCAACGCGGCATCCGTGTAGGCCCTGATCCTCTTACTGTTGGGAAGTTCACGTTCCGCCGTGCCGCGCACGATGGTGCGCGCATGGTCGAACAGCTCGCTGTTGAGGCCTGCCGCATTCTCGATGAAGAGGTGCTCCTCGTAGAAGTTCCGGTACTTGCCGATCGCCCCGTCGATGAGTGTCCAGGCTTCGCTGTAGGCCGCCTGCAGTTCCGGGTCCGCGGCTACCGCGGCCCGCATCGCCTGCTCCTGCTTTTCCTTCTCGGCCATCATCGAGTCGTTGTGCAAGGCTTTAAGCTGGTTGCGACGCACCTTGATACCGTTCTCCAGGCCGGCTATACGCTGCTGCACGATCCTCGCAGCTTCGTCACTGGTGTTTGCCCAGGCGAGCATGCGCCCGCGCAGCTCCGAATATCGCAGCAACCACAAAGGCCACATCACATCGCGCTGCATCTTGAGCTGCGATACCGTGAGCAGCCGGTCGGTCGAGCCAGGGTGACCCGAGATAAAAACCGGCTCAGCCGACTTCGGCCCGCCCTGCCGCCATCGCAGGTAGTTTGGCGTCGACGCCGGTTTGCCGTCTTCATAGGCGCGCAGGAACGACATGTCGAGGCACCAGCGGGGGAAATTGAAGTTGTCGGGGTCGCCGCCGAACGCAGCAATATCGACCTCTGGTGCGAATACGAGACGAACGTCGTCGTAGCGTTTGTACTTGTAGATGAAGTACTGGCCGCCATTGTAAAGCGAAACGGCCTCGCACTTCAGATCACCGTCCGCGGCCTTCTCACACTCTGCTTCGAGACCGGTCAGTGCCGCCTTGCGCGCATCGTTGGCCGCCGCATCGTCGAGCCCTTTCGTCGCGCCGGCGACCTTGCTGGTTACGTCATCGAGGTCCACAAGAACCGAAATCTGCTGCCCCGGGCACTGAAGTTCCTGCTCGCGGCTCGCCGCCATGAAACCCTCATCCGAAAGGTTACGCTCCGCGCTGCTGAGATTGCGGATACAGCCCCAGACACAGTGATTGTTGGTCAGTACCAGGCCGTCCGGGGACGCGAACGAACCGGTGCAGCCATTTTCGAGGCGAGTCGTCGCCAGCTGAGCGGAACGCAGCCAGGCGTCGTTGATCTTGACGCCGTAGCTGGCTTCCACGCGCTCGGACGGGAAGTTGTCAATAGTCCACATTCCTTCTTCGGCCGCAGCAAGGCTTGCGAAGCTGAGGAAGAAAATGGCGAGAGCCGTGTTCTTGTTCATTCGTATTCCCCGGTTTGTCGAGAGGCTGACAAAAAAACTCTGAATCTATCGACCGAAGTGCGCCGCGATTGTTCCTCGGTCATTGGCTGGCCGCCATCTCCAGGACAACGCGCCAGAGATATTCGACCATGCTCACGAAAGCGTCTTCGGCAACACGTTCGTTGTCGCCGTGTGCGCCGAAACCGCTGTTGATCTCGTCAATCGTGCGCGCCGGCCCGATGCCGTACGACTGCACGCCCTTGGCGCGCATCTGGGCCATGTCGGTCGCGCCGGTGCTCATTATCGGCAGCACCGTTGCCTCGGGGTACATCTCGACGGCAACGCGCTCGAGCGTCTGGAACATTTCGTTGTCGATTTCCGATGGCGGCGCCGCCGGCCGGTAGACCGGTTCCGGGACGATCTCTACGCGCGGGTCGTCGATGACCTCGGCGAGGCTTGCATAGAAGCGCTCCACGTCCTCATCCGGGAGCATGCGGATGTCCAGGATGGCCGATGCCTCTGACGGAATGACGTTGCGGCGAAACCCGGCGTCGATCACCGTGGGCACTACCGACGTTCGCAGAATCGAGTAGTGGTACGGAAACGTCTCGAGGAAGCGTTGCTGAATGGCCTCGCTCATCTCCGGATCGGTGATGTTCTCGTAGAGCACCGCTTCGTCCGCCGGCGTAATCGTCGCCATCCTCTGGAAATAGGTCTCGGTTGTCTGGTTGAGGCGCATTTCCGTCTGCCAGGCAGACGCCTTCGCAACGGCGTTGGCAAGGATCATCACGGCATTGTCAAGCCGGGGTATGGAGCCGTGCCCGGGTGTCCCGCGGGCTACCAGCGTAACGCGCCGCGGCATCTTCTCCGTGGTCTCGATCCCGAATGTATGAACCTTACCGTCACGAATCACGCCCTGGCCGCCCTCCGCGATGCAGTACTCGGCTGCGATTACGTCCCAGTGCTTCTCCACCATGAAGTTGATTCCGACATCCGGCGTCCCTTCTTCCCCGGACTCGGCAAGAAATATGACATCGCGATCCAGCGGTACGCCGAGGCGCTTCAGCAGGATCATCACCATCATGCCTGCGGCGACATTGTCCTTGTCGTCGAGCGTGCCGCGGCCGTAGATATGGCCATTCCTGCGCACCCCGGAAAACGGGTCCTCGTACCACTTTTCCGGCTGCACTCCGACCACGTCGGTGTGGCCCATGATCAGTATCGGTTCCTTGCTGCCATTGCCCTGCAAGCGCGCCACGAGGTTCGCCCGTGCCGGGTCCAGCGCGTACAACTCGGAGTCGATGCCCTCCGCGTTCAGCGCAGCTCTGACGTACTCGGCGACCTCGGTTTCGTTGCCGGGCGGATTCACCGACGGGATCTTGACGAGCTCGACGAGGTGGTCGATGGCCTCGCGTCCTGCGGCATCCCAGTCGACCAGGTAGGAATGCTGTGCGCCTGCGGAATTCAGCAGAAATAGCAGGAAGGCGGCCAGTGGCATGCGCATGCGGGTCAGCATGGGAGCCAGTTCCGTCGAGATGCGCATCAGCCCGAAATTACTGTGCCAAGGTACTCCCGAAACGCATCGCCGGTGTCGGGATGCTGCAGACCGTGAGCCACGGTCGCCTTGAGGTAACCGAGCTTGCTGCCGCAGTCGAAGCGTTCTCCCTGGAAGGCGTAAGCGTAAATCGGCGACTCGTCCAGAAGGTCCGCAATCGCGTCTGTCAGTTGGATCTCCCCGCCTGCACCGCGTCCCGTTTTCTCTAGCTTGTCGAAGATCATCCCCGGCAGCAGGTAACGCCCCACCACGGCGAGATTGGAGGGTGCATCCTGCGGCGCCGGTTTCTCCACCATGCGGACTATGCGGTTGTCGTCTGCCTCGTCGACGGCGACGATGCCGTAGCTGGATGTTTCCTCGGGCGGCACCGTCTCAACGGCAATGACACCGCCGCCGTGCCGCTCGTGCTCCGCGGCCATCTGCGTCAGACAAGGCGTGGCGCCCGCGATCAGGTCGTCGGCGAGATGCACGAAGAACGGCTCATCGCCGATAGCCGGCCGCGCACAAAGCACCGCGTGCCCGAGACCGAGCGGCTCTCCCTGCCGAATGTAGATGCACGTAACCCCGGGAGGAACGATGTCCTGTATGGTCTTCAGCAGGTCGTCCTTGCCTGACTTTTTCAGCGCTGCCTCGAGTTCCGGGTCCGTGTCGAAATGATCTTCGATCGCTCGCTTCGAACTACCGGTCACGAAGACCAGCTTGGTGGCACCTGCATCGATGGCCTCTTCGACCGCATACTGGATCAGCGGCTTGTCCACGATGGGCAACATTTCTTTGGGACTGGCCTTGGTTGCGGGCAGGAATCGTGTTCCACGCCCGGCGACCGGAAAGACGGCCGCTCGAATCTTCTGGCTCAATGTCGCGCTCCCTCAACTGCTTGCGAGGGGCGCATGATAGCCAATTATGGCCTGCGGTTCCTTGGCAAGAACCGCACCTCGGGTGCGGGGGCCGCAACCGGCGAACCGGCGCAGCCGCCGCACGGCTGCCGGCGCCTATTTCTTCGCCGCGGGCGCGACCAGGATATGTTCCCGGTTCAGCTCCACGGTGCGCTCACCGATACCCTTGACGAGCGATAGATCGTCCGCGGACCTGAAAGGGCCGTGTTTCTGCCGGTACTCGACGATCGCGCGGGCCTTGCTAAGGCCGACGCCCTGCAGCGACTCCGAGATAGTTTCCGCGTCTGCCGTATTGACGTTGACGGGCCCGGCCAGGGCCAGGACGGGCAGCAGCAGGACGAACAGGGCGATGCTTGCAATCCAGTTGTTCATTCGGGGGCTCCTCTTGCCAATTGGGGACATGCCGCACCATAACGGCGCGATACAGGAGCTAGCTTAGGAAAGCAGGTCGATGCGTACAGCCACAGAAACTCGCGGCTTGAGCCGGATTCGCAGGGTTAGCCGGTCTTCAATTCCGGGTGATGCTGTGCTGGAGAATCGTGTCGAACTGAACGCGCGACGCCGGCCGCTGGGTTTCCCAGTTGCGGCAACTCGGGCACTGCCACAGCAGGCGCTGGCTGGAAAAACCGCATTCCTGGCACTGGTAGCGCGGCGAAGCGGTTGCCAGTTTACTCAGCGCCTTGCGAATTTTCGCCAGCACCGACTCTTCCTCGTCGTGCCCATGGTCGGAGAGACGCTGCAGGTCGACGAACTCAGCCAGCGTGGGCTCGTTCAGCATGTATTGCTTCACCACCTCGTCGATGACCGCAATTCCCCCGATATCGTTCACGATAGCGGTATAGGCGATCAGCGAATTCATCTCCGGGTGCTTCTGCAGCAGGGACTTGAGAGCCCGTGAGAGCTCCGCGAGCTCGCCCTCGCGCGTGTAGATGGCGACGATTTCCGGCAATGCCTCTGCGATCAGGTAGGTGTTCTCGTCGATGATGCGGTGGTACAGACGCAGTGCGGTCTTGCTGTCGTGCGTTTCCTGTGCAATGTGCGCACGCGTCAGAGCGCCGCGCATCGTGCGCGGGCGGCCGGTCTGCGCTTTCTTGACGTACGCACGTGCTGCCGAATAGTCGTTGCGCTGCGAGGCGGCTTCCGCAAGCTCGCAATAATAATGCGCAACCTGCAGTGCCAGCGATCGTCCGCCGAGAACCTCGAGCTTCTCCGCAGAGTCGATTGCCCGCTCCCATTCTTTCTCCTGCTCGTAGATTCGGCAGAGCGATTCCAGCGCCTGCACCTGGTAGCGCGATCCCTGCGACAGGCGCACGAACAGGTTTTCCGCACGATCCAGCAGTCCTGCATGCAGGTAATCCTTGGCCAGTGCATAGAGGGCCTGGTCCCTCTGCTCAGCAGCGAGGTCGGGCCGCGCGATGATATTCTGGTGAATGCGAATAGCCCGGTCCACTTCCCCGCGTCGCCGGAACAGGCTGCCAAGCGCAAAGTGGGTCTCTATGGTCTTGTCGTCGACGCGGACCATTTCGAGAAAATGCTCCAGTGCCTGGTCGGTCTGCTCGTTGAGAAGGAAGTTGAGGCCTTTCAGGTAATCGATATTGAGGGGCGGCGCCTGTAACTCCTCGTCGCGTTCACCGAAGCGCCCCATCGCCCAGCCCGCTGCCGCAAGCAGCAGGAACAGACCGGCAAGTAGAAATGTCGACTCAGTCGGCATCGGACAATGGCAGGTTGCGCAGCGAAGTGACTTCCGATTCGGACACGCGCAGTGCCCGCCGCAGAGTGCGCCTCTCGTTGACGAGCCGCAGCGCAAAGACCCCCATGCTGATGACGCCGAGGAGCCAGCCCGCAACGAGCGTTACGGTGAATGCGATCGAAATGGACGTGGTAATGCTGACGAAAGCCAGGTTGACTTCGACGTCGCCCGTGTTCAGGTACGAGAACACGACCATTACGCCGAAAACGAGGATCAACAGTAGAATCAGGCCGGCTTTCTTCAACATTCGCTCACTCCAAAGCTGCCAGTTTTGGCCCTGGTAGCATGAGAGTGTATTGCTTCAGCGCCGTTTTGGTAACCGGGCATCGGCGGTTGCCGGCCCCGATGTTCAGTTCTTGATGGGAAAGTGGCGGCTGGCGTTGACCCGTTCGCGGAGATCCTTGCCCGGCTTGAAGTGTGGCACGTACTTTCCGGACAAGGCCACGGCCTCGCCGGTCTTGGGATTGCGACCGATGCGCGGCGGCCGGAAATGCAGTGAGAAGCTGCCGAAGCCGCGGATTTCGATTCGCTCTCCCTTGGCCAGTGCGTCGCTCATCAGGTCCAGCAGGTGCTTGACCGCCAGCTCGACGTCTTTTGCAGGAAGGTGCTTTTGCTTGCGGGCGATGGCTTCTATGAGTTCGGATTTTGTCATTTTTTAACTTCGGTCCTGGCCGGGGCACGTAACCCACCGATAGTATTGACAAATATAGCCCGGACCGAAGGGTCCGGGCTACCTTTTTTACGTATTATTTGCTTCCGCCGGACATTTTTTCCTTCAGAAGTTCGCCCAGCGTGGTGCCGACAGGCGCCGAACCGGCTTCGGACTTGTAATCCTTGATCGCCTCGGCTTCCTCGTAAACCTCCTTCGCCTTGATCGACAGCGCAACCGAGCGGTTCTTGCGATCGACGTTGGTGAACTTGGCTTCGACTTCCTCGCCGACCTTCAGCACCATGCGCGCATCCTCTACCCGGCCACGCGCCAGCTCTGAAGCTCGCAGCGATCCGATCACGCCATCGCCGAGATCGACCAGTGCGCCGCGCGCATCGACTTCGGTGACCGTGCCCTTGACGATCGAGTTCTTGGGGTGCTCCGCAAGCCAGGCCGAAAACGGATCCTTCTCGAGTTGCTTGACACCGAGCGAGATACGCTCGCGCTCGGCGTCGATCGCGAGAACAGCCGCCTCGATCTCCTGGCCCTTGCTGTAGTTGCGCACGGCTTCTTCACCCGGCATGTCCCAGGAAATATCCGACAGGTGCACGAGCCCATCGATGCCGCCGTCGAGACCGATGAAGATCCCGAAGTCGGTGATCGACTTGATCTGGCCGGTGACCTTGTCGCCACGGTTGAAGGTCGCGGCAAACTCGGCCCAGGGGTTCGACTTGCACTGCTTGACACCGAGTGAAATCCGGCGCCGCTCTTCGTCGATCTCCAGGACCATGACCTCCACTTCCTCGCCGACCTGCACGATTCGCGACGGGTTGACGTTCTTGTTGGTCCAGTCCATCTCGGAGACGTGCACGAGGCCTTCGACACCGTCTTCGATTTCCACGAAGCAGCCGTAGTCGGCGATGTTCGTGACCTTGCCGAAGATTCGCGTCTGCGGCGGGTAGCGGCGAGCGAGATCCTTCCACGGATCGTCACCAAGCTGCTTCATACCCAGCGACACGCGCTGACGTTCGCGATCGAACTTGAGTATCTTCACTTCGATCTCATCGCCGACGTTCACGACTTCGGACGGGTGCTTGACGCGCTTCCAGGCCATGTCGGTGATATGCAATAGCCCGTCTATTCCGCCTAAGTCTACGAAGGCTCCATAATCGGTCAGGTTCTTTACAATACCCTTGACGGTATTGCCTTCCTGCAGCTCGGCAAGCAGCTGTTCGCGTTCCTCGGAGTATTCCTGTTCCACGACCGCACGCCGCGAAACAACCACGTTGTTGCGCCGCTGGTCGAGCTTGATGACCTTGAATTCCAGGCTCTTGCCTTCCAGATAGGCGGGGTCGCGTACAGGCCGGACATCCACCAGGGACCCGGGCAGGAACGCGCGAACGTTGTCGATCTCGACAGTGAAGCCGCCTTTCACGCGGCCGTTGATAACACCTTCGACAACTTCCCCTTCCTCGAATGCTTTCTCGAGATCGATCCAGGTGCGCGCGCGAATAGCTTTCTCGCGGGACAGTCGGGTCTCGCCGAAGCCGTCCTCGACGGCATCCAGCGCAACTTCGATTTCATCGCCGACGGAGATCTCGCCGTCGCGCATGTCGCCTTTGAACTGCTCGATGGGGATGACGGCCTCTGACTTGAGACCGGCGCTGACGATTACAACATCGTCATTGACTGCGACAACGGTGCCCGTAATGATGGATCCGGGCTTGATCTGTTGACTCGCAAAACTTTCTTCAAATAACTCAGCAAAACTCTCAGACATTTAATTAACCAAAAGGACGCTTGCAGCGGCAAAGTCCATTCCCAAAAAACGTCACACCACGTCCTGTGGCTGACGGACATTACGAAAAAGAACCGGACTCCTTGTCCGATTCAACCCAATCCTTTCCTGGTGAAATCTAGAGTTCTTTGGCCAGCACTTCCCTGGCCCAGCCCAGCACCGTATTCGTCACGGCATCGATGGACTGGTCCGAGGAATCCAGAATCCTGGCATCCTCAGCCGGCCTCAGCGGCGCGACCGATCGCTCGGAATCCCGCCGGTCACGGTCCTCTATGTCCCGCGAAAGGGCGGCAAGGCTAACATCAATCCCCTTGTCCTTCAACTGCTTATGTCGCCTTCGTGCCCGCTCGTCCGCGCTGGCCGTGAGGTAGACCTTGAGTTCCGCGTCGGGGAACACGTGGGTGCCCATATCGCGGCCGTCGGCGACCAGTCCCGGGGCCTTGCGAAAGCCCCGTTGCAGCGCGAGCAGCGCATCCCTGACCGGCTGCAGCGCGGCCACGGTGGA
>WOR8_10008320_pt1 | contig 10392 bp, 9 predicted proteins | sample DeeMarSeWOR38_10_FD_19890 | JGI IMG/M metagenome (IMG submission 19890)
TAACTTCCTCCTGGTCACTCAAGGGAAAAAACAAACGATCACCCTGCTTGATGGGCTAAAAAAATCAGCTTACGCACCTTTACCGAAGCTTCACCTCAATTGAAGCAAACATGCCAAAACCATTGCTAAAACCATGATAATTCATCATGTAAAGGAGGACCGTTGCCTGAGCCACCATCTCAGGTGCCTGCCGTCAATTCCTGCCGGTTGGGTTCAAAGCCTCTGTAAATTAATTCTGCAAAACTAAAATCCCGTTTGTTATTTTGACAGCGGGATTTTTTAGTTTTTGAAGCTCAAAAGATAAAATAACAAGACTCCTGAAAAACTTAAAATTTGAAGCCTTCTTTTTACAATATTTTCTGGTTTAATTATTTGCCAAAGGGCACTTAAAATGGATATTCAATTCACTCTTTCAAATGATCAGCTTGTAACCCTCCTCAAAGCTTTTTCCAATTGGTATGAAAAAGATGAAAGGAAAAAAAATACGCTTTAGAGTTTCGCGAAAGAGACCAGAAATTCAGGAAAACTTTACTCAATAAAGAATATCTCTCTAAAATATCTGGTGATGAGTTAGCTCAAAAAATTTTCGAGTATTCACGAACTCTGGAAGGCGCCGCCCATATTCGTTTAAAAATGCCTAGAATAACTGGAGTACTTAAAAACCTAAAAAAAAACCTAAACTATCTCGTCGATTCACCAGAGGATCCGTTTAGAAAAGCACAAGAGATTTTAGAAGGAAAATATGGAATCCCAATTTTTGCCAAAGCCTTTTGGACTCCACTTTTTCAGGCAAAGTATCCAGATGTACTGCCAAATTGGAATAACAAAACTGAAAATTTCTTTGAAAAGGTGGGGGTAAAATTAAAAACGAGCAAACTTAGCATTGAAGAGAAATATCGGCTAATTTCTGAGGCTTTTCTTTATTTTCAAAAGCTTGATCCTGAACAAGATTTTCATAATTTGAATCACTTAATGCATTATGGAACTCTAGAATGGAGGATGTACCAAAAGACCTTATGGCCCAGAAGATTATTAGGTGACTATCTGGGCAGATTAAAAGGCGATCGTTTATGAGCAACAAAAACATATCCATCAAGAGCAAACTTTTAAAGCTGAAAGAATGGTTAACGATATCAGAAACAGCCAAGCACCTATCTATTATGTTCGGTGAGGTTATTACCATCAGAGGCATACGGCGTCCGTCCGGGTGAAGCTCGAGCATTGCAAAAAGACTGCCTGGTTGACGGAAATGTTATTATTCGGCGGGCATTTTCAGATAATGAACTCCGGGAAACAACGAAAACCGGCAGAATCAGGATTTATCAAATCACCGCCTATTTTCAGAAGGTGTTAGAAGGCATCCAACCCCACCTATCCCCCTTCGTATTTGTCCGCGACGACGGCAAACCGTACACATCCAAAAACCTGAATAAAATCTGGCATGATGCCGGAAAAAAGGTTGGCATAAAAATTAAGATGTATAATGGTACAAGGCATTCATTGGGATCTCAGCTACTTGATATGGGATATGATCTATCATTGGTACAAGACCAACTCGGCCACACAAAACCCGAAATGACAAGACGTTATGCGAAAAGGGCGCCAAAGGTTTTAGCTGATGCTCTTGAAGCAAGACGGGGGAATGTTATAGATATTGATACTGCAAATTCCAAAAGTAAAATTTAATATTACCCCTGGCTAATCTGCATTTCTCAAACATTTTATATTACTAAGTGGCATCCAAAAAAATATCACTTCATCCAGATTATTTAAATATAGCCGACATCCACAATCTTTAGAATTTATATATAGCGTTAGCTAATCTTAAAACGATACATTCCTACCGTCGCAAAATTCAATACGATTCCATTTTTTGAATTTAGTCTGAATTGATAAACTCCTCACGTATGACCTTTTTTATGAAAAAGCTAGCAGCCTTAATAGAATGGTTTTCAAGTGGGGCATTTGGCTTCTTTCGATTGGTTTTATGTGGAGCGATCAGCTCCGTTCCATGTTCTTGCCGAAGACGCTGATGTCAATAAAAACAGTTTTCTTCTATTCTGCTCATTTATTTTTTTGACCCATTAATTCAGCTTAAAACGAATCGGCACCTTAACCCACATTTTCATCTTTTTCCCATTTTTAGTTCCCGGTTCAAACAACCACATTTTTACAGCAGAAACAGCTGTTTTATCCAAAATCGGGTATCCACTTGATTGAAATATCTCAAAATTGCATACGCGGCCGTTTTCCCCGACCAAAATCTTCAAGATAACGATTCCTTCACAGCCCATACGTCGCGCTTCGCGTGGGTATTTGGGTGGTGTATTAAGTTTATACAGAGGCATAGCGGTGTGGATGCTTATAGATTCAGGTGAAATTCCTTCAGAATCCGTTACTTGCGTGTCGACTGAAGTCATTAACGGTTCTGATGGTTTATTTGCCACACCGAGAGCTTTTTTTGTAACCGGTAAGCTAGTGGAGAGCGGAAGGCTAACTGGTTTACTGCTGGATACTGATTGGCTGTAATCTTTTTTTTCAGCTTTCAATACGGAGGGGCGCTTATCGATAGGCACCGTATGGGTTATTTCAACGGATTTTACCCTCCGCATCTTGCGAGTCAATGCCTTCAGACTCTTTTTAGGCTTTACCTTCTCCCTAATTATTTTTTGAGACGGATGTGGTATTGCTTTTATAAGTTGACGGGTTTGCTTAATGGATGCGGGATTAAGAATCCGGATAGGATCTTGTATAAGCATCTCGTTGAGGATTGGTTTCGGTTGCTTGGCGTGTATTTTATTGTAAAAAGAGCTGTCTTCCGAGAGTACCTGTCTCATGTATTGGGACACGGATTCTGCATTAAGCGCCCGGCGTTTATTGACCGAAAGCATAAGGGTTATACACTTCGACTCTGAAGTCAGCGTTGGTGAAAGCTTCAACCAATTAAAGTCGGTGCTTAAAATAATCGCATGAAATGCGAATGCAAATATGATAGAAGGTAGCAGACGTTTCACAGCTAATTCTCAAAATCGGCTTGCAGTGAAATACGGCTCAAGCCTGCCCGCTGAATTTTATCCAATACATTATAGATTATTTGGTACTGTAACGAGCGATCTGCGAAAATCAGCACACCGGGCTCCTTAGTCATGCTGGCTTTGGCCCGCAAAAAATCAGAAAGATTTTCCAAAGCCACCTGCTCTTTATCCACATAAATTGTCCCATCAACTTTCACTGTTACTGACAAGATCAAGTCTTTGTCGATTTCTGCTGTTTTGGAAACCGGCAATTCAACTGGCAGTCCCCGGTGAACCGCCATAGACAGCATCGCGTAGATGAAAAAAACCAGGAGCAAAAAGACAATATCGATCAGCGGCAGCATTTCGATACGTACCTTTTTAAGTGAAGAAATTTGGATTCTCATCTACAACCTTTCCTGGCTTGCAGTGGTTTGTTGTTTTAGTTTTTCATATATAATTTCCAAACTAGTTGCATATTTTTCGATTAGCAAGGCTGCGTTTTCAACACGCGAATTAAAATAATTATAAGGAAAAACCGATAAAATTGCGATCCCAAGACCGGCGGCGGTAGTTATGAGAGCCTGGGCAATTCCGGCGGTTACCTCCTGCGGATGTTCAATACCCGCAGAACCCAAAATTTCAAAGGATGATATTATTCCGAGAACCGTACCAAAAATTCCCAGTAAGGGAGCGACGGTGATCATGGTGTCCAAAACACCCATAAAACGCTGCATGCGCTTTATTTCATCGGCTGCCGCTGCCTCCATGGCCTTTATCATTGAAAAATCCTTATGGAGAATTCCGCTGACCAAAATTTTAATTACATAATCTTTAGTGCCAATGGTTTTTCCCTTGATGGTTTGCCAGTCTCCGTGTTGAGATAATTCCAAGACTTCATCGACAAGGGAAGGTTTTCTTTGAAGGTTCAACTTTATCCAGAATATCGCTCGGTCGATGACCACACTTAGGGCAATGATTGAACATGCCAGGAGCGGATACATGACAGGGCCCCCTTTTCGAAAAATATCCCACATCTTCATTGCTCCTTTTCTGAAAGCATCAAGAGATTCGCATTACATTTTAAATGATAGCCCGATCCGGAAACTGGGATCGGGAGGGCTGAAGCCGAATACTTCCTCATAGTCTTCATCAAAGAGGTTTTGAACCTTCCCGAAGATTTTGAAATCGTTGATGTAACGAGTATTAAAATTGAATGAATAAGACGCCGACAGATCAACAATAAAATAGTCGTCCAGTGTCACCCGGGTGGCTGGAGAGGTGCGAAAATCCAGATCATCACGCTCACCCACATAGAGGCCATCGATGCGAATTTGAAACCTCCTCCAGGCCCAATTAACGAAACCCGATATCGTATGATCTGGTCGACGTAAAAGGTTTTCACCTTCTTCAAACGCCGATCCCGGCCCTCCTTGACCACCGTCATCGGTTACCTCAGTATCCAAATACGTGTAGCTACCTCCAACCGTAAAACCATAGCCGGGTCTACAATACGTCATGAATTCGATTCCCCTGCTTTCAGCCGCTTGAATGTTGTCAAAGTCTGGCAGAGGGTCCGGCTGATTTACGTAGGCAATTAAATCGTCAAATTTTTGATCAAAATAAGTAACACCGACAACAAGTTTATTTTCCCATAGAGTCTGATCCACACCGATTTCCCAGGAGAAAGACTTTTCTGGATCCAGATCGGGGTTGCCGGTTGCAAATCCCTGGGCGAAATTTTCAGTAAATGTCGGTGTTTTAAAACCCTTTCCAACGGCTCCACGAAATTTCGTGCCAGTTTCCTTTAATTCGTAGGCAACTGAACCGCGAGGAACAAATTCATTGCCGAACTCGCTGTTATCTTCATAACGCGCTCCAGCGACCAAATGCAAACGATTAAAAAAAGACAGTTGCTCCTGCGCATACCACCCCCAGTTGTCGCGATCTTCATCCAAGTCACCCGTTGATTCGAATCCCAGAAAGATCGACCGGGTTTTTTGATCATAATCTTCATTCAGGTATTCAAACCCTGCCGTAAATGTCGACCGAATGTTTCCGGTTGACGGATGGCGGATGTTAAAATGATAATCAACGGAGTAGCTTGTCTCTTCGGTTTCCGAGAAAAAAGCACCAAAGGTGTCAGCCGGTAAATCTTCAGGATCATTGAATTCGAGTTCATTATAATGATAGCCAAACAGCAAAACATGTTCCAGCCACGGAAACATTTGGTATTGACCTTTTATGCTGCTGACCCAATCATCAGTTTTCTGATCCTGATTGGGATCCAACGGAGAAAATTTGTCACCAGCCGATTCCGTCGGAAACTTATATTTTGCGTCTTCGTAATGCCCAGTGAAGGTTAAATCGAGATTATCCATGGGATACACATTCATCTTGCCGCTAAATGTATTATTCCAGTAGTCGTGGTTAATATCAAGGTAACCGTTATCATCAACCCTGGCATATGCCAGGCTAGCCCCGACCCATTCATTTCCCCCCTTAAAGCTAATACTATGCTCACCAATGTAATTATTATCCCCTTTGAGATAAGCACCATTTGTTGTCGATGCCTGAAGAGACGGCTTACCTTCACCCTTTTTAGTAATAAAATTAATAACACCGCCAATCGCATCGGATCCGTACAAGGCACTTTGAGGTCCTCGGACAACTTCAATCCGTTCGAAATTTTCGGTAAGTAACGAGCCAAAATCAAAATTGCCACCCCCCAGATTGACACTGACACCATCAATTAAAACTTTGGTGAAATTGTTTTCTCCGCCACGAGGAAAAAGCGACGTTGTGCTGCCCCTGCCACCTGTACGCACGATGTTAAGACCGGGGATATCTCGTAGAACATCCAAGACATCAACGGCTTGTTTCTCTTTAATTTCTTCTTCTGTGACCACGGTCGTTGAAACACCTAATTCTCTCACTGGCGTCTCGATTCGTGTGGCCGTTACTAAGGTTTCATCCATTATAGGTATCGACTCCTTGTCTTCAGAACCCGCATAAACCCGATTGTATCCGATCACTAAAAACAAAATACCAATAAGGATGCACAAAGCTATCTTCTTCATTTTCTTTGTCCTTTCCCTAAATACTTGTTCGTTGTTGGCTGAAGCAAAAAAGAAAAGATGATAGCCAATAGCAGATATTATGCAATGACCAGCCTTAACGAAGGAGAATCAGAAGAAAACCTCTTACCAACTTAATTACCTTTTGTTTAAAGGGAGCTCATTGTCGGCATCAAAGAAAATGAAAAAAAAAGCCCTTCAAGCGATAATGCTTGAAGGGCTGCACCCAGTTTTCTTAACCCTTTTTAAGTTTTGCCAAAATCTCTGTTGACTGCAGAGGTATAGCGAATTGGCAAGGCAGGTCTTCTGACTCTCGGATTCTCCTACTATCTGCACCTTCCCACCCGGCTCCAACCGAGCAGTGGCGTGTCGCAGAATTCGTCCCCGATTACAGCGGCGAGACCGTTCCCGATTTTAACGAGATTCCCTATTAAGCCTAACAGGCACCTGAATTGCTCAATATTTAATCCAAAAGTGTTTGTCAAGTGGAAAGTTTCACAAATGGTTTAATGATTTAGTCCATCATCATTATTTAAGTTTTGAAAAAGTAACAATTTCTTTTATCTTAATGTTATCTTTTATTTTAAGAACTTATAGGGTACCACAGTAACTCGCGGTAAATTTCCAAGCGGACTATTATCTACCAACAGCTTGCAGTTATAGGTTTCTTCCAAGGTGCTAAAATTCAAAATCTCATTGGGTAATCCCATACATACAATTTTGCCGTCTCTGAGCAACAGCAATTGGTCGCTATACATGGCTGCAAGATTGATGTCATGGGAAACCATAACGACAGTAACCCCTTTTTCTGTTTTCAGCTTTTCCATAAGATCCATGATGCGTACCTGATGAGCAAGATCCAAGGACGCTGTGGGTTCATCCAGGAGCAATATTTGGGATTCTTGGCAAATAGCTCGAGCAATGAACACCCGCTGTTGCTCTCCACCACTCAACTGATCCAATTTGCGGGCAGCCAGCTGCTCCACCTCGGTAAACCTCATCGCTTGTTTTGCAATTTCATAATCCTTTTTCTGTTCAATTCCAAACGCACTATGATACGGAGCGCGCCCCATTAAAATCAATTCGGCAACTGTAAACGGGAAGTCAATAGGCAAACCTTGGGGAACAAATGCAACCGACCGGGCGAATTCTTTCCTCTTATAATTGGAAAGTTGGCGTCCAAAAATTTCCATTTCTCCTCTTTGGGGTTTTAGAATTCCCGCAATCGCTCGCATTAGAGTAGTTTTCCCGGATCCGTTGGGCCCGATGATGATAAATAAATCACCTTCAGTTACAGAAAATGAAAGATTCCGCAGAACTGCTCGGTTACCAAATGAATGACTCAATTGTCGTATGTTAATGGCTGTGTTCATCGTCCGGATTTCTTTAAAAGAAAAATAAACAATGGCGCGCCGATTAATGCTGTGATCACGCCCGGCGGCATCTCTCCCTGTTCGGGTAAGGTCCTGGCCAACAGATCGCAGATAGCCAAAAATGCGCCACCGCCCATTATACAAGCCGGTACGAGCACTCTGTGGTCGGAGCCCAAAAGCAGTCGCAACAAATGAGGCATCACCAATCCAATAAACCCTAATAGGCCGCAATAGCTAACGGTGGCGCTCACCATAAATGATGCCGTCACCAAAAGCACCAGGGTAACCAACTTTATGTTCACCCCCATGGTTTGAGCCAGTTCTTTGCCCATTAGAAGAAGATTCATGCTGTGGGAAAGCCAAAAAATTAAGACAAAACAGGGGAACAGCATGGCCGCTAGAATAGCCACCTGTCGCATATCGGCAGTCGACAGATCTCCCATAAGCCAAAATAAAATATTATGAAGCCGCGAATCATGGGTAAGGGAAATAAGAAACAGGATAACCGCCGAACAAAATGCATTCACCATTACGCCAGATAAAAGAAGGGATTCTTTTTTCAAAATAGATTGACCGGTTGTCATAATCAGAATCAGCCCTAGCGTGGCGAGACTACCCAAAAAAGCAGTCAGGCTCACACCGGGAAATCTTGACAAACCCAACATAATTCCTGAAATTGCACCGATGGCAGATCCGCCTGAAATACCCAAAATATAAGGCTCCGCCAAGGGATTTCTGAGCAGTGCCTGAAAAACCAGGCCGCCTAATGAAAGTGTGGCACCAACCAGCGTTGCCAGAAGCACACGCGGGAACCGGATTTGCCAGATTATCGTTTGGTGCATAGAATTGAGAGTTTCTTTCTGAAATATCGTAGCTAAGGTCTGCTTAACACTTCCTGTGGGACCAAAAAAAAGTCCGGTTAATATGCTGACAGCAAGCACAATAGCAAGTATCAATGAAACTGCTAATATGCGCCAGACTATATTGGAGAGTTTCAGCCTCATTGGCTTTGCTCAAACAGTTCCGGGTGAATCAATTGAACAAGTATTTCCAGACCGTCTAATAATCTTGGTGATGGGCGATCAAATACATCCGAATCGACGATAAAAATTCGTTGGTTCCGTGCAGCGGGCATATCATACCAACGGCTCCATTGGGTCTTGACTCGCTGAAAAACCGCTTGTCTTGCCATAGAGGTTATGATCATGACATCCGGAGATAAAGCCAAAACCTGTTCACGGCTAAAGTGTGGGTAAGCGGTATAACCGGCGGCCACATTAATACCGCCTGCCATTAAAATAAGGTCGTGGATAAAGGTTTTGGAGCCAGCTGAGATAATCGGCGAAATTCCAATTTGAATGAAAACCCGAGGCCGCTGTTCGGCGCTTGCTACAGAGGCTTTAATCCGTTGAAGCCTATTTCGCATTTCATTGGCCAGTATATTGGCATTTTCATTAGCATTTAATAGTGAACCAATTTCCACTATGGTTTGGATCACTGTTTCCAGATTGCGTGGATCAACAACATAAACAGGAATTTTCATTGAATGCAGGCGATCAACTACTTCTTTTGGGTTACCGTCTTTGATGGCCATACAGAGATCCGGTCTTAACGCCAAGATCCTTTCAAGATCCAATCGAATGTAAGAACCCACCTTTGGCAACTCTGAAGCCTGTGCTGGGTAGTTGCTGTATTGCGTCACTCCTTTCAGACGATATGCTTGATTGAGTTGAAAGATAATTTCAGTAATACTCGGAGCAAGCGATACAATTCGTTGTGGATCATCAGGGACTTCTAATTCTCTTCCCAGTTGATCCTTTACTGTTTTCGCAGTAGCCAGGATACAACTTAAAAGAACAATCGCAATAATTAATATTATATGCTTTTTCATAGACATATTTCTGCTGTTACCTGTTTACTTTTCCAACAAAATCCGTTTCAATCCTCCCATTTTTCACCAAATCCCAAGGCGATTGATTTTACGATAAATTCGACAAAAACCTCGTCACTGATTCCTATCTTTTCAAGAGCCAGGCAATCACGATAATGGCGTATTCGTTGATATTTTCCTGAAACTGCGGCTGCAATTTGAGCACCGTAAGAGCACATCACATCCGCGCGACAGTTTTCGGGTAAGATACCCCAGGTAAATTTATCCCACAAATGAATCGTCGCCGCAACAGCTGCGACAACGAGTGGATCACGGTTGATTCCTTCAAAATTATGTATCAAAATCTTGGCTTGATTCTTGGGCAATAAATCACTGACATTTTTAACCAATTCCTCAACGTGAACACCGAATCGCTCAACATAAACCGTCACTTTTCCTCTGGCCTGAGGGGTGTAATCGTTGTGAAGCTCAAGGGTTTCTTTAACCGTTTGTTTAACGGTTATGCCGATTAATTCTCCAAGTTTCGAATGCTTATCCGCATTGCTCAAGGGGATATCTCCGCTAAGGCTACATGCAACACCTATTTGGTCGGTTCCGGTGCCGGTGGCAAGTCCGCTGGAGTAACGAGAGGTGACTGCAAGTTCCTGCATTGCGGCAGTTTTTGCCTCGGTGGCGATCAGAATTGTTGATACCATAGCGCCGGGGTCTAGTTCTTTATTTATAAAGACCATGATATTTATCGTTCCTTGTGAATGAGACTCTTTGCCATTGATGCTTTCAAAACCACCGTTGGCTTCATAATATGATGCGGGGTCGCCCGCCCTTACTGCATTTGTTTCTACTCCTCCTGTGGTCACAGCAATGACTTCGATATCCCGATATTTTGCAGATTCAATCACGGCGTGGTTCATATTCGTAGCGGTGCTCAAGCAGGCAGATTTCTGCGAGGGCAAATTTTCTCTTTTGCACAAGATTTCAAGATAATTTGCCGGATCAGAAATTGCCAAGTTTAGCGTTTTTCTGAAATGTCTGTTTGG
>WOR8_10007503_pt1 | contig 10390 bp, 7 predicted proteins | sample DeeMarSeWOR38_10_FD_19890 | JGI IMG/M metagenome (IMG submission 19890)
CACCTGAAATTTGAAACTATGCGGGTATGTTTTTTATTTCCGGCTGAGATTTTCCCATCTTAAGTGATGACATCCTCTTTAAAATTTTAAAGGTGCATTTCCTCCAAACTCAATTTTTAGACAGGTACCGGCTCATACAATTTAAATTTTTACTCTCAATAGTTATTTCGTTGAAATAGGTAGATAAATAAAAGGGATTTTATGAAATCTGCTCAATTTTTATCTGAGTTATTAAACATGCACCCCAACTGGCATAAGTCAGCCGATTTGGTTGATATCTTAAAACGGGAGCGAAACCGCAGTGATCGTAGCGGACATCCCGTTTCATATGTCCAATTCGTATTTGAGGGCAATCTAGATTGTGAGAACGAAAATAATCTGAAAGCACATTTCCAGTTTCTGAGTGAATTTATGGAAGTGGTGGAAGTGAACACACGGGATTATGAACCCCGAATATTATTTGAAATCTCTCACGCAGGGGTGCTATTATTGGATACTTCTCTTGAAAATGCCACTCAGTATATTAATAAAATATCAAATAAATTAATCAGCGTATTTGCACAAAAAAAGAAAGCGAATCATATCTGCGATCAAATTCGGGTTTCATCCTACCCCCTACATCAATTTCTGTATAACGGACATATGGAAGTTAAACCTTTTTTTATACGTGAAATTCAATTAAAACATAGTGGCCTTATGAAATCTGACAAGTCAACTAAATCTGAAGAGGGTGTACCTCATAAAAAAGTTTCAAAGAACGGAAACCAAGTCGCAGCGAACAACTTGAAAGTAGAATCGCTCTGGACACAAACGGCCGGTAAATATTATCCCCCGATTAAGCGTATTATTGATATACTCGCTTCAATATGCGGAATATTGGTTTTTGCGCCGGCAATGCTGGTGATAGCACTTCTCATTAAATTATCATCCAAAGGTCCGGTTATATTTAGGCAGGAAAGAGTAGGGTACCGGGGTAATCTATTCGTATTCCTTAAATTTAGGACCATGTGGATAAACAACAATGATGACATTCATCGGGATTATGTCCATAAACTTATAGAAGGAAAAAATCATGAAATAAATTTTGGAACCAGCGATAAACCTTTATATAAACTGGAAAATGATCCCCGGATTACACCACTCGGTCATTTTTTGCGAAAATTTAGTCTGGATGAATTACCGCAATTTTTTAATGTTCTAACCGGAAAAATGAGTCTGATAGGACCGCGACCTCCAATTCCTTATGAAATTGAAGCCTATAAGAACTGGCATTATAGAAGAATACTGGAAGTGAAACCGGGTATCACCGGCCTCTGGCAGGTATACGGTCGGAGTAAGACTACATTTGATGAAATGGTTCGACTGGATTTGCAGTATGTGCAATCAAGATCATTTAGCCTGGACCTAAAAATTTTATATCGGACATTTACGGCCCTTTTTAATACCGAAGGGGCCTTATAACTGTTTGATAATGACTTTATTTATCATTTTTTTATCAATGCAATCCCGCAAAACCAAGGCGGGTATTTATTTATGTTGTTTTGTATGAAGGACATTCACAATAATGAAAACAGGAAATTGAATGATTGAAATTCTCGATCCTCGGCAAATTCCAGATTGGAATGAGCGAGTCCTTCAATTTTCTGATTATTCAGTTTTTCACTCCCGGCAATGGAGCGAAGTACTGAGTGATACATATCAGTATAAACCATTCTATCTGATTAATCATGATAACTCAGAATATGACCTTGCAATACCACTGTTTAGTATTAAGAGCATTTTTACAGGCAAACGCGGAATATCGCTTCCCTTTTCCGATTTCTGTCGGCCACTTGAATCTGAAAAAAAAGGTATAGACGTGTTGGAAGAGTTGAAGGCTTTAGGTAAGCAATCGGACTGGGATTACTTTGAGCTGAGAGGAGATGGGAGTTTTACGAAGCATATTCAACCTTCCATGAGCTATTTAGGGCACAGATTGGATTTAATTCAACCCCTTGATCATATTTACCGAAATTTTCGGTCAACCACCCGAAGAAATATTGATAAAGCCAGGCGAAAAAAAATCGAAGTGCATTTTTTTAATGATATGAAGTCGGTTAAAGAATTTTATCGGTTGAACTGTCTCACCCGTCGGCGGCATGGATTACCTCCCCAACCCGAATTTTTTTTTGAAAATATTCATCAGTATCTCATCAGGCCTGGATTGGGTTATGTCATACTTGCGTCCTATCAGAAACATATAGTGGCCGGCCTGATTGTTCTGACATTCGGGAAAAGGGCGATTTATAAATTTGGAGCATCAGACGCTCAATACCGGAATACAAATGCAAATTATAAACTGGTCTGGGAAGTCATCAAAAAATGTGTTCAAGAAAAGGTCGAATCACTTCATTTTGGGCGAACCCATCCGGCTGCTGTGGGACTATTACAGTACAAACAAGGATGGGGTTGTGTTGCACAACCTTTGAATTATTACCGATTCAGCTTCAAGAAAAAGGATTTTGTTACAATTAAAAGCCGGGAAACAGGATTGCATAGCAATATATTTAGAAATTTGAATCTATCCACCTTAAAATTATTTGGGAATTTATTTTATCGTCATCTGGGATGAGGTAAGCATGATATTTTTATTGGTCAGGTGCTCATGAATTTTTTGAAATTATTTTATTTTTTCAAACCTTTTATCCCGCGAAGATTGCAGCTTATTGCGAGACGACTTTTCGTTTTAAGAAAGAGAGCATCTGTAATTCATGTATGGCCGATCGACCAGGCCGTTTCGCCACCGCCGGAAGATTTTAAAGGATGGCTATCAGGAAAAAAGTTTGCGTTTCTGTTAACACACGATGTCGAGACGATTAAAGGATTGAAAAGATGTGAAGAGCTCCTGGCGATTGATCTCGAATTGGGTTTTTTGTCCTCATTTAATTTTGTTCCTTTGCGCTATAGAGTGCCCAGTTCATTGCGTCATAAATTGGTCCGGAATGGGCTGGAAGTAGGTGTACATGGTCTGAAACATGATGGAAAGCTCTATAATTCCTATAAAACATTCTCGAGAAGGGCATCACAAATAAATAGATTTTTAGAAGACTGGAATGCCGTGGGATTCCGATCGCCTTCTATGCATCATAATCTTGAATGGTTGCATAAATTGAATATCCAATATGACTCCTCTACTTTTGACACCGATCCCTTTGAACCGCAATCAGATGGTGTCCGAAAAATATTTCCATTTTGGTTCCAGGGAGATAAGTCCGAAAAAGGTTATATTGAAATGCCATATACCATGGCACAGGATTTTACTTTATTTATTCTTCTGAAAGAGAAAAACATTGATATCTGGATTAAAAAACTGGACTGGTTAGCGGAGAAGGGGGGGATGGCGTTGGTCGGTATTCATCCTGATTATCTGGCTTTTGGCAACCACAACACAGCTAGTGAGGAATATCCCATTCAATTATACAAGGATTTGCTCCTTTATGTAAAAGAGAAATATCGGGATCAATACTGGAATCCCACGCCCCGCATACTGGCAGATTTTTGGAAAAGAGAGGTGTGCAAAATAAAAGATTAATAATTTTTGTACCCATTCCGATATAATTAGGGTGTGCTCATATTTTACCACGAAGTTCAAACTTGGACAATAATTGTAATTCACAATAAACAAAAAATTTGAAACAGAATGGATTTTTGTAATGAAAGTCAATGTGTATGGTTTAGGTTATGTGGGTTGTGTGACAGCTGCCTGCCTGGCGAAAGATGGTCATGATGTGGTGGGATACGACATTGATGAAGTTAAGGTCCAATTAATTAATGACGGAAAAAGTCCCATGATGGAGGGGGGACTGGATCAGCTTATTCAGGAGGCGATATCCCGTGGTAATCTATCAGCCGAAATAAATCATACCAGACCTGCGGACATTTCCGTGGTTTGTGTGGGAACGCCCAGTCGTGAGGATGGAAGTCTGAATCTAGACTACGTTAAGAATGTAACTAGCCAGGTTGGTGAATTCCTTCGGGGTAACCAGAGTTATCACGTTTTGAATATTCGCAGTACTGTGTTACCGGGAACTATTGAGAATGAAATCCTGCCACTGTTTGAAAAGACATCTGGAAAGAAAGCGGGACAGGACTTTGGTATCTCCATGAATCCCGAATTCTTACGGGAAGGTAGTTCAATTTATGATTATTATCATCCACCATTCACCGTTATAGGATCGAACGATACCCGTTGTGCGGAAGAGGTTGCTAAATTGTACAATTCCCTGGATGCACCACTTTTTCACACCGAAATCAAAGTGGCAGAAATGGTCAAATACGCCTGTAATGCCTTCCATGCATTAAAAATATGTTTTGCAAACGAAATTGGCAACTATGCCAAAGGCATGGGGCTGGATAGTCACAAAGTGATGGAAATTTTCTGTGAAGATACTAAGTTAAATCTATCACCTTATTACCTTAAACCAGGATTTGCATTTGGGGGCTCATGTCTTCCCAAGGACCTGCGGGCACTCTTATCGGGTGCAAAAGCCCAGAGTTTGGAGCTTCCACTTATGGATTCCATTATGATTAGTAATCAGAAACAGATCCAGCTGGCTTTTGAACTCATTGCAACTACAGGTATGAAATCCGTTGGGTTTCTGGGTTTAAGCTTTAAAAGCGGAACCGATGATCTTCGGGAAAGTCCACTGGTCTCTCTGGCTGAAAGACTGATTCGCGAGGGTTTTATCGTGTTAATTTATGATCGGAAAGTTTCCCTGTCTCACCTGAGAGGCGCTAATCGGCGTTATATCGAAGCGACTATTCCTCATATTTCGTCGCTGTTAAAATCTTCTGCGAAAGAAGTCATTGAAAACTCACAGGTAATTGTCCTAGGTAATAAATTTTCTGAAAGCGGGGACGAACTCTCCAATCCGCTTACCGGAAAAACGGTAATTGATCTGGCAAGAGTATATTCTCCTGAAGATCAGAAAGATTTTAGTTATGAAGGTATCTGCTGGTAAAATACTGATGCTGCTGGAAAATTCCTTTCCGCAGGACAGCCGTGTACGCCATGAAGCATACCATCTGTCTTCGCAGGGGTACACGGTCTATATAGTCGCGTTACGTTGGAAGGATCAGCCTTTCAAAGAGAAACTGAACGGTGTGACGGTTTTCCGCTTACCTGAAATAAATCTATTCAAAAAGAGTAATCTGAAAACCTCCCGGATCCATTCTCTTTTGTATAATCTGAGGTCGGCCATAGGTTATTTTGTTGAATATATTTATTTCACGATGGGTTGTTTTCTGTTGAGTTTATTCATCCATGTAAAATATGGTTTCCAGGTAATTCACCTTCACAATCCGCCTAATACACTGGTGATCATTGCAGCTTTTTATCGAATGTTCGGCAAAAAATTCGTATTCGATCACCATGATCTGTCGGCAGAACTGTTTCTGTCGCGTTATAATAAGAAAGGTGGAGTGATTTATTGGTATCTGTTGCTGGAAGAAAAGATCTGTCTTCGCCTTGCAAATCTGATCATAGCAACTAATGAATCTTACAAGGCTATTGATATGGCTCGTGGGAGACGATCTGAGGGTGACATTTTTGTGGTTCGCAACGGACCGACCAGGGAAGATATGGACCTGTTACCCGCAGAAAAATCTTCCAGTGATCATAATAAAAGTATACTGGTCTATATCGGTATTATGGGACCGCAGGATGGCGTCGATTACCTGCTAAAATCTCTGGCTGATCTTGTTTATAAACTGCATAGAAAAGATTTTTATACAGTCATCATTGGAACGGGAGATTCCCTGCCGGACCTCAGAACCCTTTGTCGTGATCTTAATCTGGAAAATTATGTTCGGTTTACCGGATTTATTCCCAAACCGGAATTATTGAGCTATCTGTCTGCTGCGGATATCTGTCTGGATCCCAATCCATCCAGTCCCCTGAATGATTATTCCACCTGGATTAAAGTGATGGAATACATGTCATACGGTAAACCGATTGTCAGTTTCAATCTGAAAGAAACCCGGTATAGTGCCAGAGAAGCGGCGGTATATGTAACTCCCAATGACGTGGTTGCTTATGCGCTTGCCATCCGCGATCTGATGGATGACCCGGCAAGGCGTAAGAAAATGGGCAGTTATGGGTATCAGCGTGTCTGGAACGAACTGTCCTGGGAGCATGTTTCAAAAAATTTGACTGCGGCTTATCAGGTACTTTTCGACCATTAAATGTTCATCCTTCAAAGTTAGATTTTCCCGATAGTGCTCCTTGAGAATCGATTACCCAGAAAATCCATAATATAAATGATTTTCTTATAGTAAAAATTTGAACCTTTTGGCTATCCAATGATCAAATATCGTTTTTGAGACATAAAATCATTTTATGCTGCTGGAAACTCAAATAAAAGAAAAACTCCGCCGCTCGCTATTTCAGTTCGTCGACTGGCTGAATGAATTCGGGCCAGTTTCGCAGGATCAATACGACTACTGGGCTACCGGTTACGGGCAATGGGCTAAATCGGTTTTTTACAGGCAGCCGGTGGTGGGAACCTTGCTGGTCTCCCCGCTGGTTTTTATGGATTCATTTATTCCATTCACGCGCTCACTTTTCAGAAAACCCAATCGGTTCCCCATTGCTGATGCCCATTATGCTATGGGTTTTGCTTATATCTATGAAGCAACCGGCGATAGGAAGTACTATCTGCGGGCAGTGGAATATTTGAATGCCCTATTAGAATCCCGTTGTTCGGGATATGAGAATTATGCGTGGGGATATCCCTTTCACTGGATGACCAATGCCGGTATTATTCCTCAAGGAACACCCCTGATTACTAGTACTCCCTATGTCTATGAAGCATTTTATACAGTTTATCAGTTGGACCAGGATCCTCGCTGGTGGGAAGTACTACAATCGATTTCTCAGCATGTGGCTGAGGATTATCAGGATTTACCTCAAAATTCCGATGCAAGTGCCTGCTCATACATTGCCAGAGATAAATTGACTGATTCAAATTATACACCGGTGATCAATGCTAATGCTTATCGGGCTTTTATATTACTGCATGCAGCCGCTCTGTTTGATAGTTCCATTTATAGGGAAAAAGGGGAACGAAACCTTAATTTTGTAATAAATAATCAGCAATCAGATGGCTCCTGGTTTTATGCGGCAGGAAAGGTGGATCAGTTTGTGGATCACTTCCATACCTGTTTTATTTTGAAAAATCTTGTTAAAATTGAACTTCAAAATGGGGACGGTAAATGCCGGCAGGCCATTGAAAGAGGACTGAAATTTTACCGCCGTAATTTGTTCGATTCCCGGAATCTGCCTTTGCCATTTGCAAAAAAACAGCGGCTTATCCCTTACCGTCGAGAACTATATGATTATGCGGAATGTCTCAATCTAGGTATAATTCTGGAGAAGACGGAGTATAGGGAACCCGTTTTTTATTATCAGTCACTGATAGATTTAATAGCGAACTGGCAGAAAAGAGATGGCTCCTTTCGCACCCGAAAGTTATGGGTAGGCTGGAATAATGTTCCCTATCACCGCTGGGCACAGTCTCAAATATTCCGCAGCTTAAGTTTATTGTTTCTGCAAAATCAGCCAAAAGAGTTCTGAAAGAGTTATCTATGTGTGGTTTTTGTGGAATATATCATTATGGCAATCGTTTCCCGGTGGATAAGGTGGTAGCCGGGCGAATGCTGAAAGCCCTGGAACATCGTGGGCCGGATGATGAAGGGACGTATGATGATCCATCTGTATCACTCTATCTGGGACATCGCCGGCTCTCAATCATCGACCTGGACACTGGACACCAACCGATTGCCAATGAGGATGAATCTGCCTGGATCGTTTTTAACGGTGAAATTTATAATTTTCTGGAATTAAGACGTGAGCTAGAACATAAGAGACACCAGTTCAGAACCCGGTCGGATACTGAGACCATTATTCATGCATATGAAGAATGGGGGATAGAAGCTTTTTCCCGTCTCAATGGAATATATACATTTGCTCTGTGGGATGAAGAAAAAAGACATCTTTATATTACCCGCGATCCCTTTGGCGTTAAGCCTGTTTATTATTGGGACAATGGAACGTCGCTCATATTCGCTTCCGAAATCAAATCGTTGCTTCATCATCCGCTGGTAACACGGGAAATAGACCCGATTGCGCTGGGAAGTTATTTTTCGCTGACCTATGTGCCGTCTCCCAAGACTGCTTTTCGAGATATATACAAGTTGCCTCCCGGGTATATGCTGAAATGCAATGGTAATAGGTCTGAGCTATTGCGATTTTATAATAATCCACCCACCGAGATCACCGATAAACCTGAAGCGGAATTGGTTGAAGAGCTGCAAAATCAAATTGAAGCTGCTGTCCGACGCCAGATGCTTGCCGATGTACCAGTAGGGGCTATGTTGAGCGGGGGATTAGATTCTTCTACTATGGTAAGTATAATGTCTCAGTTTAATCGAGATAATTTAAAAACTTTTACAGTTGGATTTGAGGGAAATTTTAAATGGAATGAATTGGAAAGGGCCCGGCAGGTGGCAGAGCGAATTGGTAGTGAACACCATGAAATAGTTATTTCTGCTGACGATTACCGGGAATTCCTTCCTCGTTCGGTATGGTTTCTGGAGGAACCGGTCTCGACCGGATCCACTTTGGCCTACTTTATGGTGTGTAAATTGGCCCGTGAATATGTTAAGGTTGTTCTCACCGGTCAGGGAGCCGATGAACCCTTTGCCGGTTATCCCCGTCATTTTGGCGAGCACTATGGAAGTTTATATCGTAAAATTCCACACGTTGTGCAAAAAATATTATTAGAACCTGCAATTAACTTAATCCCACGAAACGAGCGCTTGAAACGAGCCGTAAAATCTCTGGGGATAAAAGATCCGGTCCTGCGATTAAGGGAAATATATGATACCTTCCATACCGGATTGTGGAGTCAGCTTTTCCGGGAAGATATTCAACAGCCAGTTGATGAATATCTTTATCAGGTTATTGCCGGATGGCAGGGAGATGTCAATCATCTGGATCAGTTAAACCAAATGACGTACATAGATAGTCGTCTGTCGCTCTCAGACAATCTGCTGATGTATGGAGATAAAATGTCTATGGCGGTTTCTCTGGAAGCACGGGTTCCTTTCCTCGATCTTCGCCTGATGGAATTTGTGGAGAGTGTTCCTTCCGGCTATAAGATTAAAGGATTTACTCAAAAATATCTGCTGAAAAAGGCTGTCTCCCGCTGGCTTCCGGAAGAGGAGATCAAACGTCCTAAAATTGGATTTACTACTCCCCTGGATGACTGGTTCAAACAGGAATTAATGGGAGAAATCAGGGACCGTTTGTTATCTTCTGGCAGCGCTGCTACCCGTTATTTTAAGGCGACAGGTCTGGAAAAGATTATCTCAGATCATGCCCGGAAACGACAGGATTATAAACGGATTTTGTTCAGTCTTTTGACTTTTGAATACTGGTACGACCTGTTTATACGCCCATCTTCCTGGGACTAAACAATTTTGATGCTAGACAGTCCAGGATATTAACTAAAGGCTGTGAGATGTACCTTTTTTTATTCTGATTTACATTAAAATTAAAATACTTTTGGAATATTTTCCCAAATCACAAGACTTTTGAAATCATTTTTTCTAAAACTTTCAATTCCTCAATTCAGTTTTATTGAAGCCGCCCGCAGATTACCCGGTCAGGGAATCCTGACGCTGCTGGATCAGGGCATTTTCAGTCTGGGGAATTTTTTTACCAGTGTCCTCATTGGTCGCTACTGTGCGAAGGAAGAATTGGGCCTGTATTTATTGGGTTTTACTATTATATATTTCCTAATGGATGCCCAAAGTGCCTTCATTACGACGCCTTATACCATCTTCATTCCCCGCAAAGCAGCAGCGGAAAAAGCAGCTTACACCGGAAATACCTTGCTCATGCAATTTGGGTTGGCTCTTGTAATTGCGCTGGGTATATTTATCTTCCCAATTATTCTGCCAGCCAGTTTCCTGCCGGTAGGGATGAAACCAGTTTTGACCAGCCTGGCGGTTGTTACAGTTTTTCTTCTACTGCGTGAGTACACGCGCAGGCTCTTTTTTGCGCAGTTAAAGATGAGAAATGCTCTGTTACTGGATGTTTCGATAATTGTAATTCAGATCATTTTGTTACTTGGGCTCCTGTACTCCCAGCGGTTGTCTGCCACTACTGCCATTCTGGTCATTGGTGTCACTAGTGGAATTGTAACGATTTTCTGGTTATATCTGGATCGAAATTCAATTCGTTTTGATAAAAAACAGCTTCGAAGGGATTTCGGGCAATGCTTTCAGGCAGGAAAATGGGTTTTTACCAGTGGATTTTTATGGAATATCGGAACTTATCTTTATCCCA
>WOR8_10009830_pt1 | contig 10390 bp, 9 predicted proteins | sample DeeMarSeWOR38_10_FD_19890 | JGI IMG/M metagenome (IMG submission 19890)
CCCAATTCGCTTTCAACCTCGATGCGCCCCTTCAGGCTATGTATAAGGTTGTGGCAGACATACAGCCCGAGTCCGGTTCCGCCACTGCCGGCCTTGGTCGTAAAAAACGGATCGAAAATCTCCTGCCGGGTCTTTTCATCCATGCCGCTCCCATTGTCCTTCACCTCCAGGATTGTATGATCCAGCCAGCTGGGTTGGACGTCCACGTTAATCTCGATACGGGAATCATCCTTGTCGGCAGCCTGCGCCGCATTGACCAGCAGATTCAACAACACCTGTTCAAGGTAGGTCGGATCGGACCAGATTCGCGGCAGGTTTTCCGGAATATGGGTGACGACGGACTTGACGGTCTTTTTAAGCTGAACATTGCAGATAGCAAGCACATTTTCAACCACGGAATCTAATTCAATCCAGTCTTCTTTTACTTTTCCCTTTACCTGGCTGAATTCCTTCAAGTTCGAAACGAAACGGGTGATCCTGCCGGACCCGTGGTCGATATTATCCAGAAGCCGGGTGATGTCCTTGCGAAACGCGGGATAGGCCATATGGCAAATCTCAAGACCAGGGTGTCCGGCGGCATAGTCATCGACAATGGGCATGACTTCTTCGATGTACTCCCGCAGGATCGGGATGTTGAAACTGATGAAACTGTTGGGATTATTAATTTCATGGGCAATGCTTGAAACCAGAACCCCGAGCGAGGACATTTTTTCGCTGTGAATGAGCTGTTTTTCGAACATCCGCTGGTTGGTGATGTCACTGATGCGTAACAGGTAATCCTGGCTGTCACCACCCTTTTCCTGGACGGGATATATAACGACCTGCTCCAGGCGGTCAGGGTCCATAAATCCCTTGCGCTCAAATGCCATGCTTTTGCCGCTAACAACAGCAGTCGGTATTTCACAGCCTTCGCAGGGCTCGTCGCTTGACCTCAACATCTGGTGGCATTTGGAATCAAGCAGGTCCCTGTATTCAGACAGACCGTAATAACCGGCGGCTGTTTTGTTGAGCATCTTAACGACCATCTCTTCGTTCAGCAAAATCAGCGGCTCTGAAATACTGTCAAAGACCGCCTGCAGGCGGGACTTGCTTTGCTGCAATTGCGCCTGGGAACGAATGCGGTCTTTTATCTCGGCCTTTAATTTTCGATTGGCTTCAAACAGCTCGGCCGTGCGGTCGTCTACACGCTTCTCCAGGCCGTTCTTGGCCAGTTGCAGCGCTTTTCCGGCCCTGTTTTTCTGAATGGCCAGGGCATAAAATTCGGCAATCCGGCCAATAGCTTCCAGATCCTTGTCCGTGTAATCTTCGGATTTGTTCGCCAGCGCAATCTGACCGACCAGCTCCTTGCCCAGCATCACCGGCACCGACAGAAAGCGATCAAGGGCTATATGGCCCGAAGGCAACCCGGCACTGCTGAAATGGCCCTGCGGCGAATTCGTGTAAAAGGCTTCTAGCGTATTCAACGCATGTCCCCAGAGACTCTTGTATTGCCCATTCTCACCACGGGGAAATGTGATCATGTTCTCCGGCGTAACATTGCACTGATCTTTCATCATCTCGGTGAGGGTATGGCTGACGTTGTCCCCGGTGTCAGGATGAATCGAAGATACATACCCATGCTCGCTGCCGGTCAGCGCCTTGGCCTTGTCCAACACCGTGTGCGCAATATCTTCGATGGAGGCGTCGGGTGATATCAGGGGCTCATAAAGATCTGACAGCGCCGAGTTGATGGCCAGCTCATGTTTGAGCTCATTTTCAGCCTGCTTGCGAGCAGAGATATCCTGGGCCACCAAAAAAAAACCGCCAATTTGTCGGCTTTGATGGACATCCGGAATGTACTGGGCAAAATAATGGCGGAATGACCCGTCCGGCAGAGATATTTTCTCTTCAAACACCACCGGCTTTCCGCTCATCACGGTTTTGATGTGGCCGCGAACCACTTCGTAATGTTCCGAACCGATAAGATCCTCGACTTTTCTTCCGACGAATTCGGGCGGCGATATTCCGTACAAGCGTTCATGTTCCCGGTTGAGAAACCGATATCTTCTGTCGGCACCAACCGAGGCAACCAACAGGGGGAGACTGTCGGCAATCTGGCGGGCACGTTCCGCTCTACCCGTCAATTCGGCTTCGGCTTTTTTGCGCTCGGAAATTTCATTTTTAAGGGCCTGATTGGCTGCCGTCAATTCGGCCGTTCTGCTGCTGAATATGCCCTACCAGGGTTCGAAACAAACAGAAATAAAGAACGGGGGCGAGCAAAATCACCAGCAGGGTCGCATCAAAAAGGGCATGCAGCCAAAGGGATGTGACCGGCAGAAAAGCGATAACGAACATCACGGCCGCCTCGCTGATAAACACGGAGAGCGCCACGAGCATTACCAGCCTCGCCGGCGATTGTATCCAGAGGCTAACCTTCAAGGAAAGGGCCGCTGCAGATGAAATTTCATGCCGGGCGGCAGTAGCGGATAGGCTTTTTTTAAAATTTTCCACGGCGAATTCTCCTTGAGTCCGATTGGAAAATCCGTAATCACCTTAACAAATCGGATCTCAATGCTTAATATGTCGTCATGCAAAAAAAGAAGCCATACGGTGAAAACCTCAAAGAGCAGTTGCGCGCCTCTGCCAGGGACCGCTTGTATAATTTTATCCTGGCTGACGGGGCCATTCGCGGTGTCATCCTGAACGGGACCCGCATGGTCAATGAAATGCGGGCCAACCATGAGCTGGGCATCCTGGAGACCCTGGTCCTGGGGCGCGCTTACCTGGGCGCCGCCCTGATGTCAGCCGACTTAAAAAGTGATGACCGCATCAGCCTTAAGTTCGACTGCTCGGGGCCGATCAAGGGACTGGTGGTTGAAGCCAATGCCTTCGGAGAGGTACGCGGTTTTTTAAAACGCGTGCCCATCCCCATCGACAAACCCATGGATAGCTTCGATCTTTCCCCGTTTTTGGGTGCCGGCTTTCTGCTGGTGACCAAATACCTGGAGGATGCCAAGCAACCCTTCACCGGCCAGGTGATGCTGGAGTACGGCAACATCGCCAAGGATCTGGCCAATTACTACCTGACCTCCGAACAGGTCCCGACAGCCTTTAACCTGGGTATTAAATTCGATCAAAGGGGCCGGGTCACGGGGGCGGGCGGGCTGTTTTTACAGGCCATGCCCCAGGCCGATGATGAATTGGCCGACAGCATGGAAGAAAGGGTCAACGCTTTGCCCTCACTGGGCGAAGTGTTTACCGAAGACCAGGACCCTGAAGCCCTGGTGGCGGAAATATTCAAGGACTATTCACCGCGCTTTTTGGCCAATCGCCGGATCGAGTTTATGTGCCACTGCAACCGGGAACGGGTACGCAACCTGCTGACACTGCTGCCCATTGAAGAGCTCAGGGATATCCGGGACAAAGGGCCCTTTCCGGTTGAAATTAACTGCCACTATTGCAATACGCCCTACCACTTCACCAAAAAAGATATTGCCGCCATATATGGCAAACGTTACCCCAACAACTAAACTGGCTTTAAAACATTCATCTTTTGACCGCTGGCGGCGTTGCTTGTCGTCGAGGCCTTGCTCACGTACTTAAGTACGCTGCGCAGGCTCTCCTCCGCGCGCCTTGCCAGCAGCCAAAATCTAAACGTTTTAAAGCCAGTTTGGTATATTACAAACACCCCTACCTCTTAACTAATTAACTATTCAACCAATCAACTATTTAACTAATTGGCCGGTTCTTGTTGTTGCGGCTGCTTTTTCATCTGCTGGACCATCTGGTCGATGGACTGACCGGTGGGGGACACGGCGACGGGATTAATTTCCAGCAGCTCTTCCCAGGCTTTGATAGCCCCTTCCATATCATTCATGTCGTGCAGCAGAACAATGCCCTTGTTCATGCGTGAAATTTCGTGTTTGGGATCCACTTCGGCGGCTTTGTCAAATGACTTGATGGCTTCCTGCGGGTTGCCGCTGCGCCGGTACATGACCCCCATATCGGTCCACACATTGGCATTGTTGGGGTTCATTTCAAGCGCCCTGCGATAGGCCTGGATCGACTTTTCATGCTGGCCGGTATCGAAGTAAGCATTGCCCAGCTCGATCCAGGCTTTCTCATTGGCAGGATTGGCCTGGGTTTCTTTTTCAAGCTCCGCTATCATGCTCAACCTGCCGGGGTCTGCGGCCTGAGGTTGAGGGGCTTGCGCCTGGGGCGCCGGCCCCATGGAGGCGCCGGGAACGGGGGTGGAATCGGATTTATAAACAGCAAACATCACGCCGCCAAAAAAGCCAACTGCCAGCGCCAGGAGTGAAACCAGATATAAAGTTTCTTTGCGCACATACTGGTTGTCAACATTTATGGATTGCTTTTTGGATTGCTTCGCCATGTATCCTCACTTGGATCCTGATTGAGCAAGAAGGATTGCTTCGCCATGTATCCTCACTTGGATCCTGATTGAGCAAGAAGCGCTCGATCAGGGGTTATTCCTTGTTGGCAAGTTGTTATTGGAATTTGACTACAAGCCCTGTTGGCAATTTATTCTGGGAAAAGAAGTAAAACAGATTCTCTTCCCTATATACCATTAACTGATGACGGTAAACTGGTTATTAACTTAATCGGATTTTATCCCCCAAACTAAGTCCCGAATCTGACCTGGTCAAGTAAACTCAATCGAACGATGAAACGTGTGCCATTTTTCTGAGCGCCAATCGATTCTGGCTGTCATGCCGGCCTTGATCAGTCTTCGCTTTTCAGCTTCGCCATGACACGTCCGGCATCCAGAGTGATAAAAACCTTAAAAGCCACTGGATTCCGGGTCACGCCCGGAATGACGCAACAGTAAAAAATGCACTTTTGGCAATTACGTTTGAAACACCTTTTAGTCTTTGGCCCAGCTCGATTCCAATACCCTTCCAAGGTCATCTGATCTCAAACAGCGCTTCAGCTTTTCGCATACCAACAAATCAGTGGGAAACGCCATCCGGTCGGGCAAATCGTGAATGGAAAAAAAATCGACCTCGGCGGCATCGGAGCCGGCCAGCAGCTCGCCGCCGGTTTTTTGCCCCCAGAACCAGATACCGACGGTTGGATTTTTCGCATCGTGAAAATTGGAATATACGGCGAAAACCGGGCCGATATCCACCTGCAGTCCGGTTTCTTCTTCAAATTCACGCCGGGCGGCCTGGCGGACATCCTCGCCCCGTTCCACATGCCCGCAGGGAATACACCACATGCCCGCGTACGATCCGGACCGTCGCGCCAGAAGCAAATGGTCGTCTTCAACCAGCACAACCGCCACCCCGACCGTCGGGTTGCGGTACTGTATCCTGCGGCAGTGACCGCAATATAATCTGTCGCTGGTGCCGACCGATTTGACCGCAAGTTTACGCCCGCAGTGGGGACAGAATTTGAATGCCATTATCACCCCTCCACGTTATGAAAAAGCCCGGCTGCTTTCCGGGCTTTAGGCTTCAAGATAATTTTCAGTTTGCTCGGTTGAAAAAGCTTTAACCAACAATACAAGATCGAGATCGCTTGCCACTTTCGCGGGCGGCCTGGCGATAGCAATCATGAAACTCCTCGTAGTTACTGGCACAAAAATTACATTTCTCGATTTCTTTTATCAGCTTCTTTTTTTCCATCGAGCAGCATTTGGCAGATGTCGAAGAGTTGGCCATTTGGCGCCACCTCCTTTGATATATGATTGATGGCCCGGCAGACCCCCATCACAAGATAGGGTGTGTAATACCTTTAACCTAACACCGTAACAAGGTAAGTCAATTGTGGATATGATAAAATATGGCCCTTTTTGACATCTTCCTCAGAATACTTAGATTGTTCTTTAAATGGAACCAAAAACAGACAAATTTAGACCGAAAACCAATCTTGTTCTGGCGGGAATCGTGTGGGCGATGTGCGCATTTGCCCCAGGTTCCCAGGCGGCCGAGCTGCGCGCGCACCACGATCTTCAGATTGAATTGGATCCTGCCGCCAACAGGCTGACCGGCATTGACGACATCACCCTGACAGCCCCCGATACCGGAATTTTAGAATTTCGGCTATCAGAGCGGGTGTCACCGCTCAAGGTAGAAGTAAACCATCAGCCGCGCGCTTTCAGCTTCAATGGCGGCCGCCTGAAACTGGCGCTCGAACCCGGCGATCCACCCTCTGATCTGCCGGTTAGCATACACTATGCGGGCATATTTGACGACCCGGTGCCGGTGCGCCCCGTGAATACGGACAACCCGGGTTATGGGGTATCGGCGACGATATCAAGCCAGGGGAGCTTTTTGCTGGCCGGCGCGGGATGGTACCCGGACCTGGCAGGCAGCCGGGCAACTTACCGGTTAACGGTGCGGGCCCCGGCCGGACAGATTGCCGTTACGGCCGGGCGGTCGCTGGGTCATGTAACCTCCGGGGGGCAAACCGAATCCGGCTGGCAGGTGGATTATCCGGTCGATGGTCTGTCACTTTCCGTTGCCCCCTATGTGGTCACGGAAAAGCCGGTCGGCAAAGTAACCGCAGCCACCTATTTGTTGCCCGACAACCAGGATCTGGCCCAATCCTATCTGGAGGCCACCGCCGGGTATATCGCTATGTACTCGGATCTATTCGGTCCCTACCCTTTTGAGAAATTTGCGGTGGTTGAAAATTTTTTCCCCACCGGATTCGGCTTTCCGTCTTATACCCTCATGGGCGGCAGGATCTTGCGGCTGCCGTTTATTATTCACACCAGTCTGGGCCACGAAATCGCCCACTGCTGGTGGGGCAACGGGGTTTACGCAGATTATGCCGAGGGCAACTGGAGCGAGGCCCTGACCACCTATGTGGCGGATTACCTGTACCAGGAGATGAAATCCAGGCAGGCCGCTTCAGACTACCGGCGCCAGTGGCTGCGCAATTTCGCCACCCTTGTCAGGCCGGACAACGATTTTCCCCTCAACCGCTTCACCCATCGTTATGATCCGGTCAGCAAGGCCATCGGTTATGACAAAGGGGCGATGGTTTTTCATATGATCCGGCGCCAGGTGGGCGAGGAGGCTTTCTGGAACGCCCTGCGGGATGTCTACCGCGACCGTCTCTTCCAGAAAGCCTCCTGGTCCGATCTACGGCAGGCCTTTGAAACCCGGGGACAACACTCACTCAAGGATTTTTTTGAACAGTGGATACACCGCACAAATGCCCCCCGGCTCCTCATGGATAAGGTTGAACTGAACCATGTTGACGGAAAATGGCAAGTGAGCGGGCAAATTATTCAGGCAGGCCCCCCCTATACGGTTTTAACAAGCCTGGCCCTGGAGGCCGGCTCCGAGAGGATTGTCCGGGAAATTGAAATTTCCGGAGAAACAACGGCCTTCGAGATGACCGCCGGCCAGCGGCCCCGCAGGCTGACGGTAGATCCTGATGTCGACGCCATGCGGCTGTTATATCCTTCGGAAATACCGCCTGCCGTTAACAATCTCAAAGGATCCCCCTCGGTCCGGATCGTGCTTGCCGACCAGCTATCGCCCGAAATCAAAAAGGCGGCCGGAACGCTGGCCCTCTCTCTGGGGTTGAAAAATTATCATTTTATCTCCGAGCGCGAGGTGCGCGCAAGCCAGCTGGCCGAGCATGATGTTCTGATGATCGGTCGACCCGTGCAACCGGGGCTGTTGCCGCCGCTGCCGGATCAGGTCCGTATTCAACCGGGGTCTTTCACCCTCAACAATGCCCTGTATAATGCGGCTTCTGATGCATTTTTCGGCGTATTTCATCATCCAACCAGCGAAAACCGCATTGCGGCCCTGTTTATTCCATCTTCAGGTCGATTTGCCGACATGGTGGCCCGAAAAATCACCCACTACGGCAAGTACAGTTATCTGGCCTTTCAATCCGGAAAAAATAGGGATAAGGGCGTCTGGTCGGTTGAAAAATCGCCGCTGATTTATGAATGGGATTAGGTTTATTGATTGATTGGTTGAATAGTTGATTAAGATTAAAGAATAGTACCTGTTCCGACCATCTAACTCAATCAACCTAATCGACTCAATCGACAAAATTAACGCGCAACTCGCAACACGTAACCGGGAAACTATTTGACAGGAATAAGCCAATGAAACGCACGCTCACAATCATCGTATCAGTAATTTTGTTATTAGGATCTTTTGGAATAATTCGGGCACACCTGGACCACCGCTTGTATGATCTGCAAAATCGCAAGGAAAAGCTGATGTCCGAGGTAATTCCGGAGCTCAAAAAAAACCGGGTCATTCTGGTTGGGGAGCATCACACCAGTATAGACCATCACTTCGGCCAACTGAACGTGATCCAGTCCCTTAAGGAAGCCGGCGTCCAGGTGGCCATCGGCCTTGAAATGTTTCGAGACGACAGCCAGCAGGCCCTTGACCAATGGGTTGCCGGAACTATCAGCGAGGAACAATTCGAGGCGATCTATTACGATAACTGGAACTACCCCTGGCCGGTATACCGCATGATTTTTGACTATGCGCGCCAGGAAAAAATACCGATGATCGGGCTGAATGTGCCCCGGGAAATTACGCGCCAGGTGTCGCAGGGGGGATTCAATTCACTGTCCGAAGAACAGCGGGGCAAGCTGAAAGACGTGAGCTGCCGGGTTGACAAAGAATATATGGATTACATTAAAAGAGCGTTCGGGGGCCATGCCCACGGCCAAATAAATTTTACCTATTTTTGTGAAGCCCAGATGGTCTGGGACACGGCCATGGCGGTCAACACGCTGGATTATCTGAAAAAGGAGCCGGATTCCGTTGTGGTCCTCCTGGCCGGTGCCGGACACGTCCGAAAAGGGGCTGTTCCGCGCCAGATTAGCGACCGTTCGGATGTTCCCCACGCGGTGATTCTGCCCAAAATCGAGGGCATTATTGATAAAGAGACAATCAGCACTAAAGATGCGGATTATATTATGCTGGATTTTTAGTCAGTAAGTATCATGTTCTCGATTCTGTTTCGTTATCATATAACTCGATTCTGTTTCGTTATCATATAAGGAGACTTATAAAATGCCTAAAATTATCGTGTCGCTTCGCTCCATCTTTCTAAAACCGTATCAGTGAGGTTGGGGTACAGAAGGATAGCCAGTTGCGGCCACGGCATTATCATCTGTATAACTATCCCCCTTTGTTAATTAAAATCGATAGAATACATAAATTTTAGGCATTTTAGGCATTTTTTATTTTAGGCATTTTCCAGTTTATCAGGACTGCATAAATATTACCTGTTTCGTGGAATAAATGCTATACACAAATAAGGAACCACCGGTGAACTACTGCAGCAACTGTGGCCAACAACTCACCTATTGCACGCCGCCGGACGATGATCGCCCCAGATACTATTGTGAGGCCTGCCGCACGATCCATTACCAGAATCCGAAGATAGTCGTGGGCTGCATCCCCGAGTGGGAGGGTAAGATTCTCCTTTGCCGCCGGGCCATCGAACCCCGTTACGGCAAGTGGACCCTGCCGGCGGGCTATCTGGAGAACGGCGAAACCGTGGCCGCGGGCGCCGCCCGCGAGACCTATGAGGAAGCCCGGGCAACGGTTGAAAAGCTCACCCCATATGCGCTATATAACATCTGTTACGTAAATCAGGTGTATTTTATGTTTCGCGCCCATCTGAAAGATACCCGTTTTGAGCCGGGCGATGAAAGCCTGGAAGTCGAGCTTTTCGCGGAAGACGAAATTCCCTGGGACGATATTGCCTTCCGGGTATTGCAGGAAACGCTCATACAGTATTTTAAAGACCGCCCAGCCGGAAAATTCCCCTTTTACATGGGGGAGATATTTTCAAATGATTTGGAAAAAGTGTGACGAGGCCACATGATGCCACTGATCAAAGCTCAAATACCGCAAGCCTGCCAAGGTTATCGCAAAAATAAGCCCCGGGACGTTTGGGCGATCGCTGCCAGCGCGGTGTTGCCGGCGATCCTGTTTATCGTATTGATCCCAATTTTGATTTCCTGCAGCGACAGCCAGCAACAGGAGGCTGCCTCTGCGCCGGCTGAGGTCATGCCCGAAAGCTTTACCTTTTTTGATCTGGGAATCAATTCCCGGCTGGATAAAAAGACCCGCGATGAACTGGGCAACAAGCTGGGGCGTGATGCCATCGAACAACGCAGCATCATGGACCTGAAAATGAACTACAAAGGGTTTCTGCAAACCCATTTTCCGGAATTAAACGCGCTCAACCTGGACTTGAATTTTCCACCGGGTGAACGGGTGGAGCATAATACGGTAAAGCTCATGTACCGCTACGCCCAGAAAAAAAACGTGCCCTTTGATTATGTCGAGCTGGTATTCTCGAATTACACCCAGGCACCCCTTTTGTTTAAAATCAATTTCCGGCAGGATGATGCCGGCATTGTCGACACCCTGAAATCCAAGTACGG
>WOR8_10007507_pt1 | contig 10387 bp, 8 predicted proteins | sample DeeMarSeWOR38_10_FD_19890 | JGI IMG/M metagenome (IMG submission 19890)
TAGGTCCCCCGTACTGCATCGTTTCAAGCTTTGCCCACTCCTTGCGTTGTTTTCGGAGGAGCTCCGCCATCCTGAAAAAAATCGCCGCCTTGTCGGTCGGGGATTTTTCCGCCCACTCGGGCGCGGCCCGGTAGGCCGCTTCCGCCGCCCGGGTCACGTCCTCCGGACTCCCCTTGGGCGCATATCCGACGATAGTGCCGTTTGCGGGATTGACGACCTCCATCGTCTCTTTTGTGGATGCCTCGCAGAGTTCTCCATTGATGAGCATTCGATACTCTGAATTCATTTCACATCTCCCGTTTAAGGTTCAGGGTTCAGGGTTCAAGGTTCAGGGTTCAAGGTTCGCGGTTCAAGGTTTTAACCCTGAATCTTGACGTTTTTAGTCCGCGACGATGCCACCGTCCACAGGCAGGGCATGGCCCGTGATGTAAGAAGCTTCATCCGAGCATAAAAATATTGCCGCCGCGGCAACCTCTTCGGGCTCGCCAATTCTCCCCATGGGCACTTTCTGGTCCATTGCCCTGACAATCTCCGGGCTTGTTGCCACCAGAGCTTCATTCATCCCCGTTCGAGTGGGTCCGGGACAGACACAGTTCACCCGAATGCCCTTGCGGGCGTATTCGAGAGCGGTGGATTTGGTAATGCCCACAACACCGTGCTTGCTGGCGGGGTAGGCGGGATTACTCGGAGCCCCGACCAGTCCTGCAGCCGACGAAGTGTTGACAATGGAGCCTTTGCCCTGTTTGAGCATCTGCGGAATCTCATATTTCATGCATAGCCACACACTTTTAAGATTCACGTTGATCATTTCTTCCCAATCCTCTGCTGAGAAGTCAATGGTGGAAACAAACTGTTTATGAATCCCGGCATTATTGAAAGCGCAGTCCAGTTTCCCGTAGGTCTGGACCGTTTTTTCGACCAGGGCTTTGACATCCTCCTCCGAAGAAACGTCCGTTTTGACAAAGATGGCCTCGCCCCCCGCTTCCTTAATGCGCCTGAGAGTTTCTTCACCACGCTCAACATCAAGGTCGGCGATAGATACCTTTGCTCCTTTTCGGGCAAAGCCTATGGCAGCCGCCCTGCCGATGCCGTAAGAGCCACCGGTTACGAGTACGACCTTGTCTCTATATACGTCTGGCATAAGTGAGCTCCGTTCAAGGTTCAAGGTTCAGGGTTCAGGGTTCAAGGTTCAGGGTTCAAGGTTTTTAACCCTGAACGGTGAACCTTAAACGGTTTTTATGTACTTCAATAAGCTTTTTCCGGCTACGCGGCCCGAATTGAATGCGAACCCGACGGAAGATCCGGCCGCAACCTTGATATGATAGCTTTCTCACACATACCGCCTGCAGCCTCCTCCGGTTACGAATACGACCTTGTCTTTAGATTCGTCTGGCATAAGTGAGCTCCGTTCAAGGTTCAGGGTTCAAGGTTTTTAACCCTGAACGGTGAACCTTAAACGGTTTTTATGTATTTCAGCACGGATTTGCCGGCTATGCGGCCCGAATTGAAAGCGAACCCGACGGAAGAACCGGAAGCGACCTGTATATGGTAGCTGTCCCCGTACATCCCACCCGCATCGAAACCGGCAGCATACAGACCCGGAATGACGTTCTCTTTTTTATCGATTACCTCTGTATTGTGATTGATCTTGATTCCGCCCATAGTGCCGAGAAAGACTGTATATGCTTTTACAGCATAGAATTTCGGGCCTTTGAGCGGGTGGAGGTACTTGGGATCCTTGGCGAAGAGATCGTCATGTTTCTTTTCGCAGAGGCGGTTGTATTCGTCAACAGTCGCTTTCAATACGGCTGCATCCACTCCCATTCTACCTGCCAGTTCCTCGATCGAATCCGCAACAGAGACGTCGGTGTTGCCTTTTTCAAAGAGGATTTCCAGCTCCGTGTCAAAGTTTGTGAGTTTGGTGCCTGGCGGAGTCCGCACGTTCACGCCTTTATCCAGCCCTTTTTCCCTAAGTCGCTGCAGTATGGTGGTATCAAACAGGCTGAATGTATATCCCTCCTTGAACTTAGCGTTCACATTGCCGACGGATGTATCGTAGAATGCAATGCTTTCGTCGCAGAACCTCTCTCCACGGGGATCGACCCAAAGATCGGGTTGGACGGTAGGCCATTCGACCTGTCCGCCGATTTCGGTCGTAATCGGGCCTGCACGGTACAGCTCCATCACACCTATGCCTTCTTCCGCAGCTCCAACTTCCCAGGCCATCCGGATGCCTTCGCCGAATTTGTCGACGTTACCGACAGGAAGAAGGTTTTTATTCAGCTCGAATCCCGTGTATTTCTTGATCCACTCCTTGTTGTTGGCAAAACCGCCGCTGGCAATGACGACGGCTTTTGCACTTACCCTAATTTCGTCTGAATCACCTTCTACAAGGACACCCGTTACACGCCCGTCTTCCTTAAAGATTCGTTTCACTGAAGCGCCCAATTGAAGATTCACTCCCTTTTCTTTGGCTTTGGTCACAAGAGTTTTGACTACGGCCAATCCTCCTCCCGACACTATGTGGTATGTCCTGGGAGATTTGGGCATGTTAATGGTTACACATGAAAATTCGACACCCTGTTGTTCGAGCCAGGATATTGTTTCTCCGGACTCATTGACTATGGCTCTAACGAGGCGGGGATTTGCCTTCCAATGGCTGTATTCCATGATGTTTTTGAAGGCTTCATCCCGGCTGTATTCAATAAAGTGCTCCTTCTGCATTTTGCTCTCTACGGCAAACATGCCTTCAAAGAAATTCGACGTTCCTCCGGGTGTCCTCTGTTTTTCAATAACGATCACACGCGCACCGCCTTCGGCTGCGGTCAGGGCCGCTGCCAGGCCCGCAGCACCCGATCCGATCACGACAACATCTGCTTCTGTAGCATTTGCATTCATCGTTCCTCTCCGGTTCCCTCTTTGGTTCGGCATTCCCTGTCACAAGTTCTTAAACCATACCAGGCAAGGGTAAATCCTTTTTACGTATCAGGACAGATAGCCTGCAGAAGTGAAGGCATCCGACCGAACGCGAATTCTACTATATCCGCTGTATTTTACTGAGAATTCTCTTTTATTTCCGGTTGAAGGTTTACCCAAGTCAAATCCAGGGAATTCTACGCGCATAATTTTAACATTATTACAGGGATTTCCGTTGATAGATTTTGAATTTGGAGACAGACCACAGTAAATTATTGTTAAAAAAAGAGATACATTTGTTTTAGGACGACGAAAACATCCTTGGACAAAGATTCTTGGCCCATTTTCTACTTCTATGCCGACCTTCCTGATAATTTAAGGATGGTTTCGGGCCCTTAGATCCAAGAAATAGCCCTGAAAAATGGATTTAAGTGAGTTTTAGCTTTGTAAATAACTACATAAGTATAATCATTGCTTAAATAAGCGTGGCCTAGCCCCAATCAAACAAAAAAAAAGTTGAGGTGTGTGAAAAAATCGAGTTTTATAGATCTTCCTAGGGTAGAATCAGAATTTCTTCACAACTTCATTTTTTAAGAGGAAATCAAGAGGGAGAGGCTATGGGGCTGGATTGGTTGTTCGTCGCAGTCATCATTTTAATCGTTTTCGCTGTTTTTGATTTAATAGCTGGTGTGAGTAATGACGCCGTAAATTTTCTTAATTCGGCCATCGGATCCCATGTAGCTCCTCGCTATGTCATTATAATCGTTGCCAGTATCGGTATTATGGTCGGGGTCAGTTTTTCCAGTGGAATGATGGAAGTCGCCCGCAAGGGAATTTTTAATCCTCAGTTTTTTACCATGCCGGATTTATTGACCATTTTTCTCGGCGTGGTGATTGCGATGTTCATTTTACTCGACCTGTTTAACACTTACGGGCTTCCAACTTCGACGACGGTTTCGATCGTATTCGCGCTTCTCGGTGGCGCGGTAGCCGTATCCATTCTTAAAATTCTTCAGACAAAAGGCGACCTACTGACGCTTTATCAATATATCAATACCAGCAAAGCCATGTTGATCATATTCGGCATACTGCTGTCTATTTTTGTTGCCTTCTCCCTGGGCGCTATCGTGCAGTTTTTTACCCGGCTGCTTTTCACCTTTGATTATGTTAGGCGCCTTAAGCACTATGGCGCCGTCTGGGGTGGAATAGCATTTTCTTTCATTGCCTACTTCATCCTGATAAGAGGAGCAAAAGGCGCATTCTTTATTACGGCTGAAACAGCTACAGCCATTAAGGATAATGCTTTTCTCATTCTGCTCATAATTTTCACCATTTCGGTAGTATTTTTACAAATCCTACTATTTTTCAAAGTGAATGTGCTCAAACCGGTTGTACTGGTCGGCACCTTCGCTCTTGCGATGGCCTTTGCCGCCAACGACCTGGTGAATTTCATTGGCGTGCCTGTTGCAGGCTATCAGGCATACAATCTTGCACATGCCACAGAAGCTCCGCTCATGACATTGATGGTTGCCCTGGGTGAAAAAGTTCCGACTCAGAAACTCATGATGCTCATCGCCGGTTTGATTATGGTCGTGACTTTGTGGTTCTCGAAAAAGGCGCGCACGGTAACCGATACGGAAATAAGTCTTGGAGAACAGCTCGATGAAGAGGAAAGGTTTGAGTCCATATTTTTGTCGCGCGCAATAGTCGGTATATCGATCCGTTTCACAAATTTCCTGCAGTTCTTTATCCCCGTATTTGCACAGCGCTGGCTTCAAACCAGACTGGATACAACTCAGTACAGGGCGGAGACTGGGGGAGATAAACGGCCTTCCTTCGATTTATTGCGCGCTTCGGTGAATATGATGGTTGCGAGCGCCGTTATTTCTTATGCAACATCTCAAACACTGCCGTTGTCTACGACGTACGTTACTTTCATGGTAGCCATGGGTTCGTCTCTTTCGGATAGGGCCTGGGGGCGTGAAAGTGCAGTGTATCGCATCGCAGGAGTATTTACGGTTATCGGTGGCTGGTTCCTTACCGCACTCTCCGCTTTTATCATCTCGGGCGTAATAGCCACAATTATTTTCTATACCGGGGGGTGGGGTGTCCCAGTACCCCTCTTTGTCGTGGGATATATCATCTGGCAGAACCACCACACCCATAAGGAGAGAACCAAACATAAGGATTTCGGCGCTGTCTTCAATCTTAGAAAAATCACCGATGTCAGCCAATCTATCTCGATCACATTCGAGCACATGGCCATTTTTCTGGAAGAGATCCGTGTTTCTGTGAATACAGCTTTGACCGCATTGTTCGGCCAGAACGAGTACGTGCTGAAAAACGAGTATAAAAAGATCCCAAAGATCCAGCAATGGTCCAACATGATCATTGCCAACGTCTTCAAGTGCATGCGCCTCCTGCTGCGTCATGAAGCCCATCTGTACTTGAAATATGCGCAGACGGTGCGGAGGATCCAGAAGCTTTCCGACGGCCACCGCGATATCGTCCAGCGCGCCTACCTGCATGTGAGCAATCATCACAAAGGTTTGCTCGACATCCAGAAAGAGGAAATGAAAAAGGTCGGCAACATCCTCGACGAGATGTTGATCGACGTGCAGAAAGCTTTCAGGTCGAAGGATATGCATAAGTATATGGAAGTGCAGAAGCGGGATATCGAACTGAGAGAAATAGCCAAGCGACTCAATGATCAACAGATTGAACGGATCCGAAGCGGCGAGTCAAAGACGAGGTTGAGCATCTTGTTTTACGCCATCGTCGGCAACGCAATGATGCTTTCCAAGCAGAACCTCAAACTTATTGAGATATTTGCGGAGACTTTTGGCGATCTGGAAACCAAGGCTGAATTCGATACGGATTAATATTGCAAATTATTTTATAAACCGCGGTGATCTCTTCAGAAAAAATTTTCGCTCAAAATGACAGTCAGGACATTAGACAGTCAGACCGGTGTATTACCGGTCGGAGAGGAGACAGTATGACTGAAGCGGAAGATTTATCCCAAAAGAAGATAAAACAACATATTGAGGAGATGAAGGCGCAAATTCTCAAAATCACGGGAGATCCTGAATGTCTTTACCTGGGAGGATTAAAAAGCCTCAGGGATCAGGAGAGATTTCTGGAACGGGTTCTTTCTATGGAAGGGATGGAAGAAAAACCTCTCATTGAACAACTGGAAAATGCCGGCGTCCGGGTGTCGCCCCCCGAGGATCTGGATGATGCGAAGCTGCATGAAAAACTTTGGGACGTTATCCATGCCATGGCCCTTTCGGGGCATTACCTGACACATACGGATCATCTCAGCGATCGGGAGCTTTATGAACTCCTTTGGACGGAAATCCTGCAGGAACCCACATCTGTGAATCCTGATAATTCGACGACTTCCTGCCATATTGATATTCTCGGCGGCTGCAGCGACGAGGATCTCAAAATACGGCTGCAGTACTATGCGGATGACGACGAGCGGGATTGTTGGGAAAGTGAATTTCAGGACGATGAGATGCCTCCGAAAAAACCGCTCCCCTACGACCGTGATCGCCACCTGCCGGTACCCTCCTATGGCAGATCCCAATCAGAGGATATCTGTTAATCCGCAGCCGGCTCTTAAGTTTCCGGGGAATCATACTTCGCAGAAATATTTTCCTAGATCAAGTGTGTATAAACGGGGTATGACACGATCCGCCTTTCTTGTATCTTCAGCGCTCTCAGGCAACAAAGGGAAACCGGTTATTTGAAAAAAGGCGGGTGGAAAAAGCGGATCAATACGTGCGCGGGAGGTAGGTCGCCAGCTCCGGAAAAATGAAGAGCAGGAGCAGGCAGAAAGCCAGTGTGATCAGAAACGGCAGAACCCCTTTGTAAATAGATCCGATCGATTCCCGGGTAATGTTTTTGACGACAAAAGCAGCGACGGCAACCGGAGGAGTGATGACGCCGATCATCAACGTCACTCCTATGACGATGGAAAACCAGACAGGATCGTATCCGAGTTCCATTGCTACGGGGAAAAAAATTGGGGTTGCCAGAATCATGAATGCTATATCGTCGATGAAGGATCCGCCAATAAGGTAGATAAGGATTATAACGGCAATAATTAAATGGGACGGTAACGGCAGGTCGACAGTCCAGGCGGCAACGACACCCGGTATTTTCGAAATCACTACAAAATGGCCGAGCACTGCTGAACCACCAATCAGCGTCAGAACCATACACCCCATGCGCAGCGATTCGCTGACCGACTTAACGAAACCTCCGAAATTAAGGTCCCGTTTCAGCACTGTCAGCAGAAGGACCGCAATAGCTCCCACACTCCCCGCTTCCGTGGGCGTGAAGAAACCTGCGAGCAGACCTCCTACGGTTATGACGAAAATCAGCAGAGGCCAGAATATCTGGGGAACGGACCCGGCCCGCTCTTTCCAGCCTGAAGCCTGCCCTCTGGGAGCGACCGATGGATTCATGCGGCACCAAACTACAATCGTTACCAGGAATAATGCGGCAATCAACAGACCGGGAATGATTCCTGCAAGAAACAATTTTCCGATGGACTGATTCGTAATCATTGCCAGGATAATCAGTGTTCCACTTGGCGGTAAAAGGAAGCCCAGGGTTCCCACGCTTGCGACAACGCCCGTGGATAATTTCCTGCTGTACCCGTATTTATCCATTTCAGGGACAGCGACACTGGAAAAAGTCGCTGCAGTCGCCAGAGAGGAGCCGGAGATGGCCTTGAATATGGTTGCACCGAATACCGTAGCCAGAGCCAGTCCTCCGGGCACATGGCCTACAAATTTGCGGGATGTTCCGTACATCTTTTCCGCGATTCCGGAATTGGAGGCAATCTGTCCCATCAGGACAAAGAGCGGTATCACGACGAATGCATAAGAGGCGAAGGTATCGAAAAAATCCTTGGCCAGAAGATCCACCGCCGCAGGAAGGGACCTGAGGATGGCGAATCCGACAAACCCGATGAATGCCATGGCAAACGCAAGCTCAATTCCTGTCAAAAACAGGATCAGCAGCAGGAACAGGCCAATACAGCCGATCATCACTTCATTCATTTCCGGATTTTCCTCCCGCCCCCTTCTGAGTTCTGAGTTCTGAGTTCTAAGTTCTGAGTTCTAAGTTGATAGTTAACAGTTAACAGTTTGAACTCACAAAGGATGATCCTATAGTCATCACCTTATCCCTCAAAACTCAGAACATAGAACTGAGAACTCAGAACTCCTTATGGCGCAGACTGCCGCCTTCCGGCTCCTGGCTCCTGTCTTCTTACTCCTTTTTTACCGTTTCAACAATTTCGGACAGCAGGATCAGGGATTGTATTAAAAAGGCTCCGCCCACGGCGTAGGTTACGTAATAAAAGGGGAGAGCAAGAACGGCCGTTACTTCACCCGATACTTTCAGGCGGACTCCCATCATAACCATTCCATAGCCGGCAAGCAGAAATACCATCATGCCGATCAGCCGGGTTGTTACATTCAGAAAGAGCCTGGGTTTCTCCGGAAGTTTACCGAGCAGAATGTCGGCGGAGACGTGTCCCTTCACGCGGGATGTTGCCGGCAGGGCGAGGCCTATAATCAATCCTCCTGTAAGTGAAACGATCTCGTATGTTCCGGGAACAGGGTATCCGAAAATCCTGCCGATGATGTCCGCGCCTATCAATACCATCACTCCAATAAGCCCTATGCCTGCAACAATCTCCATCCAGGCGCTCAGTCGACCGGCAACTTTTTTCAACAGCATTTTCATATTCTTTGATACCAAGGGCGAACACAACTTGTCCGGCGTAGCCTGGCCGAATCTTCGATTCGGCTAGGGGCGAAGACTGAAGGTTCGCCCCTACATCGGTTGGATTTTTTCATTATCAGCCGATGTACCTGTGGGTTCGTTCACGTTTTTTCGCACCCACTCTTTGCAGAAATCGAGGGCTTCAGCAGCGGCCAAACCTCTTGCAGTTTTTTCTTCAACGAACGCCTGGTAAAGCAGCAGCACAGCTTTTTCCCATCTTTTTTCTTCTTCCTCGCTCAGGTAGATGGAAACATGATTTTTTGCCGTCCATTTCCGTATAGTATTCCGATCCTTTTCATCCCAGAGCCTGCTCAGTTTTTCGGCATATTCGCCGGACATTTCATTAATGGTTTCCTGCATCTCAGCAGAAAGGTTTTCCCATTGGGATTTGTTCATGACAACAAAACCGGGGGAGCCTACTGCAGCGTTATAGCTTACAGTGGTGTAAGGCAGAACTTCGCCCCATTTCAGTGTTTCCAGCGAATCCCATGCCGCAATAACCCCATCTACAACCCCTTTCCGCAATGCATCGTAAGTGTCGCCGGTGGAGATCACAATCGGGATCGCTCCCAAGGCCTTGAGCACCTTGGCTGCGTTTCCGCCCAGACACCGCACTTTCATGCCGTTCAAGTCTTCAAGCTTGCTTACCGGTTTCTTGGTATGGAGCAATCCCGGACTGGCACTCAAAAAAAACAGGACCTTAACCTGATCGAATTCCTTCGGCTTGAAAGCATGGAAAAAGTCATTGGAAAGTTTCGTCATCATAAAGGCGCTTTTAATTCCCAAAGGCTGCTCCATAACTTCCATCAGGGGAAACCGGCCGGGAGTCACCCCCATCCGTCCAAATCCGATGTCCGTGATACCGGTGGTTACCGAATCGAACAACTGGGAGGCGGGAGTGAGAATTCCACCTGGATAGAAGCGTACCTTAATGCTGCCGCCGCTTCTTCGATCCAGATCATTGCACCACTCTTCCAGTATCCGGCTGAGCTCGTCGTGGCCCGGCAGGACGCCGGAGAACGCCAGCTTAGTGACAATTCTATCTGTGGAACAGCTGGAGCCGGCGATCAGCGCTAAACAGAGTAGACCTGACAGAAGATGCTTCATGCGTAATTTATTCCTTGGATATCTTGATAATGACATCCTTGGGCAATGCCAGCCTGGACGCCACCTCAACCGCCTTGATAATTCCGACAGGTACTGGGCATGCTGCATGATAGCAGTGTTTCAGACCCATCTGGAGGGTCTGGGGAGTTGCCCGCTTGGATGAAATCTCCTGCATGGGATTCACTTCGGGGAGCTCTTCCGCAAGTTTCTGTATTGCTTCGCAACTGCTTGTAATATTCAGTTTGCAGACCTTTCCGTCCATAGTCGCTTCGACAGTGGTGGTATGACCGCAAATACCGGAGCTGATTTCTGCCTTTGCCATTCTTCCTCCATTTTTATATGGGGGGCATATTTATTCATATACTGCAAAACTTACACCCTGGCTGGGTGAAGGGCCGATCTTTCCGGTGGGAAGGTGCAGCGTGGACCTATTCCGCGTTCAGACCCGGTATCAGGTCGTCCAACCCCAGATTCTTCAGAGTTTCGGGCAATGGTTTGCCTGTCTCCGGATCCCATCCCATCTGCTCATAGTAGTTCCTTCGCAAAGCATCCCACCGGG
>WOR8_10009452_pt1 | contig 10387 bp, 4 predicted proteins | sample DeeMarSeWOR38_10_FD_19890 | JGI IMG/M metagenome (IMG submission 19890)
AGTATGGCGGTGGGATCTTTGGTTCTGCCACCATTACACACAATATCATTAGCAATAATTTTGCTCAAAAGCATGGTGGTGGAATCTATGAAAGGTACGGCTCCACCACCATTGCAAACAATATCATCAGCAAGAATTCTGCTCAAATTCAGGGCGGTGGACTGTATTCTTTTAATCGAGCAGTTGTCACCACCAACACCATTCGCGGCAATTCGGCCGCAAACGCATCTGCTTTCTATAAAAAAAAATATGATAGCAATAATTATTTTGGATACAATACGGTTACCAACAACATTACAACAGATGATACGCCGACTTATACTCTGAACGTAATAGAAACTCCACCTTACAACTACAACAACATCTTTGATAACATTGCCACCTATGAACTGTGGAACGATAATCCCGAAGGGTCACCTAATGTGGATGCTACAAGCAACTGGTGGGGAACCATAGTCAAGTCAGAGATTCAAGGAAAGATTTATGACTGGGAGGATGATGCTACCAAAGGGTTTGTTGATTACAGTCCTTTCCTCACCGGGCCAGATACCACGGCTCCAATCTCTTCCCCCGCCAATCTGGTGGAATCCATCGATGGAGACATCATAAACCTGAGTTGGACCGCGAACCCGGAAGCCGACGTGGCGGGATATAAGATCTACTACGACAGCGACTCGGGCTTCCCTTACGCCAATGAGATCGATGCGGGCAACGTCACCAGTTATCCGCTTTCAGGTCTTCCGGGAGGAACCTACATTGCCGTTACTGCTTATGATGACGGAGTCACTCCGGCTGCGGTAGGTGACGACCCCAGTACCATCGTCAACGAAAACCAGACAAACGGTAATGAAAGTTGGTTCAGCACCGAACTTCTGGTTGACCAGCCTGAAATATCCATCAACACCGGCGATCCGTACACCAATTCGATAAATGTCACTTTGTCAGTATCTTTCAGTCATCCGGACGGTGTCAGCGGTTATGTGGCTTCGGAAGATCCCACGACCCCATCAGAGGACGATTCCAGATGGATATCCGTCCCGCTGGTAAATGATTATAGCGATGATGTGGACTTTGTCCTGAGCGATGGTGACGGTGATAAAACGGTTTACCTCTGGTTTAAGAGCAACAACGATAGTATCTCTTTGTCGAACAATACCTCCATCTACCTGGACACCTCCGCGCCATCGGGCAGCGTAACGGTCAACTCCGAGGACTCATTCACCACCTCCATCGGCGTCACCCTGAACCTGATCGCTGATGATCCGGAAGGGGTGATTGGCTATTACGCCTCTTTGAATTCAACTCCGCCTCCACCTGACGACAACGGTTGGTCACCAATTATTTCCACCACAAGCTACAGCGCCGACGTCCCTTTTTCCCTTAGTGCCACCGATGGTCTCCAGACCGGATACGTCTGGTTCAAAGATGCAGCCACCAATGTGTCTGCTGCCACCAACGATACCATCATCCTCGACACCGGGCCCCCAACAGGTTCTGTTTCCATAAGTGGAGGTGCGGGAGCAGTAAACTCCACCTCTGTCATCCTTAATGTAACTGCTTCTGACAGCGGCACCGGTGGTATCGAGATGGCATTCAGCAATGATGGTGTAAACTTTTCTCCCTGGGTGACCTACAGTACCACCCAAAATTGGTCGTTGTCCTCAGGAGACGGGACAAAGACCGTTCACGCTAAATTCAGAGATCTGGCCGGCTTCGAATCAACGACCTATTCGGACACCATCATTTTGGACACCTATGAGCCAGCGGCAACGATAACGCTACCGGAAGACGGTTCATACGTGACTTCTCTGGTGGCCATTGCCGGGACTGCAAGCGATGTTTCCCCCTCATCCGGATTGGCTGGGGTTGAGATCCAGGTCACCGATGGAAACGTCTATTTGAGGCCCAATGATACCTGGGGCGTGGACCCAATTTTTTTCACCCCCGATGGAGGAACATTCTCCGCCTGGGATCACGATACTAACCAGGTAATATGGAACACCGATACTGGCTACACGATTACAGCGCGGGCTGCAGATTTTGCCGGAAATACCTCCACAACCTCCATTACCGTCACCTACGGGATCAAGAGGGATCCATCAACCATCACCTGTGTTCTCTCCTCGAACGATATCACCCTCGGGGAAGCCCTTGAAGTAACCGGGCAAATCACGCCTGCTCCCAGTCAAATGGGTGCCTTTGTGTCTATAGAGCTTATCCCGCCAAGTGGCTCGGCCAGTCAAACTTCCGTCATTGCTAATGCTCAGGGCCAGTTTTCCTACAATGTCAATTGCGGGGACATCAGACGTGACGGGACATGGACGGTAATATCCAGCTGGGCAGGCGATGATAGTCTCAAAGGGTCGACCAGCGAGGACAAGACAGTCGAGGTGTCTAAGGCTGAAAGCCGGGTGACCCTGGACATTACATCCCAGGCGATAAAACTCGGAGACCTGGTATCAATAAGCGGCAAATTCACTCCTCAGCCGGATTGTGGTGCGGACCTGTCAGGAATCCCCGTACTAATCGTCATCTCTGGTCCTGGCGGCACGGATACTCAATCGACCCTGACCAATGACCAATGGGGGCATTTCCTCCTCCAGGATTATAGTGGATTTGATGGACTCGGCGACTGGACAGCTCAGGCCGTTTTTGCCGGAAATAATGGTTATGATCCATCGAGTTCTATGCTTGTCGATCTGAAGGTGGTGGAGACGGCAGGATACGGCATTGTGGTACAGGGCAAGATCTCCAGTGAAGAGGGACTCGCTTCTCACAATAAGACCGCCAATTCTGTATACAACAAATTCAAGGATAGAGGTCTTTTGGATGATGATATCAGGTATTTCAACTATGATGCAGCCCAGCCAGGCGTGGATGGCATTCCGGCAAAGGCAGCCATTAGAGACGCCATCACCCAGTGGGCCAGGGACAAGATGAACGAACGACCGGCCAACCTTTATATCGTGCTGGTGGATCATGGCCTCGAAGATGTCTTTTACATCCATCCCGACAGCATCACCTCAACCGAGCTTGCCGATTGGCTGGACACCCTTCAAGCAGGTTTGACCGGCACTGATGCACCTTATCAGGAAATTGTAATCATCCTGGGATTTTGCCGTTCCGGCTCATTCATCGACAATCTTTCCGGAAACCATCGGGTAATCATCACCAGTGCTGCCAGGCACGAGTCCTCATACAAGGGACCTCTCGATGAAGATGGCATTCGGGAAGGGGAGTATTTTGTCTCAGAGTTTTTCAAGTCCGTCTCCCTGGGAAAATCGGTAAAAACATGCTTCGAGGAGGCCACAGCCCTCACAGAGATTTTCACTGCTTCAGGTTCAGGGGATTCGACCAATGCCCCCTATTACGATGAATCATTGCAGCATCCTCTTCTGGACGACAACGGAGATGGAATCGGCAGTAACGATCTTGCCGATCCGGATGGTGACGGCACATTCAGCCAGGATCTCTTTATCGGGGTAAGCAGTGTGACGGGGAATGATCCGGGGGATGTGCAGATCATCCAGGTGGCGCAGACCAAATTCCTCAGTCCAGCAGAAGATGCGGTGAACCTCTGGGCTCGGGTTGATGATAACACTCGCCTGAGAACTATCTGGGTTGAGTTGAAACCGCCAAATTACCAACCAGTGGATCCAGGCGGCTCGGGCCAGGCGGAAATGGATCTTCCCAAAACACCTACGGTAAACTATAGCAGCGCAGAGGATCGCTACCAGTGGAATAGCCTTGGGACTCTCTCTGCTCCCGGGACCTATCAGGCATTCTATTTTGCTAAAGACGATATCACGGAAAATGTCTCCCCTCTAATGGAGACCAAAATTTACAAGGCCAAGACGGGTAACGCCATCCCCAATGCCTTCTCCCTTGTTGCCCCGGAGGATGGAGCATCTGTTTTGACCACCTTGGTGCTGGATTGGGAGGATACCACGGACCCAGACGGCGACAGCATGAGTTACACCGTACTTTTCTCCAAGGGTGATCCCTCTTTCAGCAATCCAATACGAATAGAAGATCTAGACTACAGCACCTGTCTGGTTAGCCCCGCTCACGGCATAGAAGATTTGACCACCTATTACTGGAAAGTGCAGGCCATCGACGAATACGGGGCAATACAGGAGACAGAGGTGAGGGTTTTTCACACCAATAACACCAATCCTGTTGCCGCTTGGATCAACGGGCATGTGTATGACTCCATCTCAGGACAATCCATTGCCACTGCCGTGGTAAGCGTGGGCAACGTGGAGTTGACCAGCGCCTTGGGTGGCTACTATCTTGGTCTGGTGGTTCCGGGAACTTATACGATTACTGCATCTGCTGAAGGTTACAACTCAAAGAGTTACACGGAGGTGATGATTCCTGATGCGGCCATGGTGACCAAAGATTTTGCCTTGCTCCGCGAGGACATTGCCTCTCTCGGCGACATAGACGGCAGTCTGGTTGTAGACCTCGCTGATGCGATACTGGCCCTGCAGGTAATGGCTGGGAAACAACTATCTGCAACCATTTACCTGGAAGCAGACGTCAACAATGACAGCAAAATCGGCCTGGAGGAAGCGATTTACATCATGCAGCATGTGGCGGGGTTCAGGTAGTAGGGAGCAAGCAGTAAGCAGCAGGCAGCATAAAGCGGGGTTATTGGTTATCTGTTATACGTTATTAGAGCACAGCGATATTTCGATAAATAATATCATTCAACATTACCAATTTGAACTATTCGACCATTCGACCATTTGACGACTTGACGACTTGACGACTTGACGAACAATCCATAATGAGAACAAACAAGCATAAGCCGGCGATGAAAAAAACGAGTCCTTATATCCTATGTGCTCTTGCATTTGTAATCCTGCTTTCACTCTGCCAATGTGCTGTCCAGAGTGCAGGGCCCGTTTACACGAAAGACGGCAAAGAATACGGCAAAGTTAATGGAGCTTTTAGGCACAGGTGGTGGAATTACTATGAGCGGGGTCTTTCCTATGCTGATGGTGAATTTTATCAGGAGGCCCTCTCCGATCTAAAAGAGGCCATTGGTCAACGTGATAAAGACCAGCGCATGGCCCGCACCTACGGCATGCACTTCATAGATTACTTTCCCCATCGGGAGATAGGCATAGTCTATTATCAACTGGGGGATCTGGATCTAGCCAAGGGGGAGTTAGAGCTTTCCCTCAACCAGTTTCCCTCTGCCAAGGCCAGATTTTACCTGGACCGGGTCCGCAAGAGTTCGATCGAACAGGAGATGACAGAAATAACGGTGCCAAGGCTCACCCTCGAGGTTCAAACTCAAGAGGTGTGGACTCGTGAAGATCCTGTGGTCATCTCCGGTGTTGCCGAAGATGAACAGTATGTGGCTGCCATAACAATCGGGGGCTTACCCCTCTTTCTGGAAGGCTCCAAAAAGAGGATCCCTTTCAGCGAACCTCTTTCTCTTTCCCAGGGCACACACCCCATCCAGGTGGTGGCACGAAATCTTCTGGGAAAGACCACAAAACGCCAGCTGGTAATTCATGTTGATCGGCAAGGACCACTGGTCACCATAGATGAGCTCCGGCTTGATGAGACTGCGGCCGAGAGTGAGATTGTAATCTCAGGTTTTCTCTATGACGAAGCCGGAGTATCTGGGGTACTGATCAACAACATGGAAATTCCCATCCGCCAGGGCGTGGAGGTATCTTTCAGCAAAAGACTGACAGTACAAACGGACGTGTTGGACCTAGTGGCCCGGGATCGGTTGGGAAACGAGACCTCCGCCACCATTCATCTAGCAGGAGCTTCGAAAGAGATAAGCACTTTTTGGGAGAAAAATCCTGGCAAATTTGCTCTATTAAAATCCAGAATCCCAAATCCCAAATCCCAAATCCCATATCCGAAATCCGAAATCCCTGCCCGCCATCGCGAGCCCGCCCGGCATCGCGAGGCTTCAGCCGAGGCGGACGGGCGCAATCCACAATCCCTTACTTCTTGCTTGCGCTGATGTGGTAGTCAATGAAGGCCTGATGGCAGGCCTTTTTGGCTCCAGCGATACTCGCCCACCAACGACTGTGCTCAAGGGATGGACCGATTCCCAGACAGTTTACTTGGAGAAGGTATATCTGGAAGGCCAGGTAAGCGACGAGAGCAAAGTTGACAGCCTGACGATTAATAACATCCCGATTTTGCGCCGCAAGGGTCAAAGTATTTTTTTTAGCCACTTAGCCGACCTTCGAGAAGGGGAAAACACATTTATAGTTGAGGCCAGAGATGAATCCGGCAATCTGGCCAGCAAAAGAATTTCCATCGTCAGACTAATCCCCAAGGCCTTACAGTTGGCGGAACGACTGAGCGTTGCGGTCAACCCTTTCGAGCAGAAAGGGATGCTTTCCCAAGCGAGCCTTTCCTTTCAGGACAACATGATGGTGGAAAGGGATAAGCTTGATTTGATCTTACAGGAGCAAAAACTTAGCCGCTCAGACCTCATCGACAAAAGTACTGCACTCAGGCTGGGTCGCTTACTGGCAGCCCAGACCGTTATCACCGGGAGCATTATTGAGACTCGCACAGGCATCGAAATAGTTGCCCGCATGATTGATACAGAGACATCAGGATCTGCCTGCCTTGATATCTCTGGCAGAGGGCATGGCAATCAAGTTTCATCGGGAATTCCCCCTGCTGGGTGGCTTGATTATTCAGAGCAAAGGGAAGCAGATATTTACCGATCTTGGACAGGGCGAAATTAAGCTCCAGAGAAGATTAATCGTCTATCGTGAATACCCCATAGAACATCCGGTGAGCGGTAAGATATTGGGTGCGGATAACGAAATCCTTGGAAGGGCCCAGGTAACACAGGTGTTGCCTGAGATGTCAAAGGCTCAAGTTCTGGATCCCGCGGCCAAGGCAATTAGACGGTTGGATAAGGTAATAACTGAATGAGTAGCTCCCTCGCGGAAGACCGCGGCCTTCTGGCCAAATGTTTTGCTGGCGACAGGGAGGCAGGAGAGGCTCTGGTTCGACGGTTTTCGAACCTTGTCTATCAAGCTGTTCAGCACACCTTCATAGTCAAACATGTTCGTTATACGAAAGAGGATCTCCAGGATCTCCACAACACTGTATTCTTGCGACTTTTCGAGGAGGGAGGCAAAAAACTTAGACAGTATCAGGGAAAAAACGGGTGTAGTCTCGCAACATGGATCAGATTGATCGCGGTGCGAACAGTGCTGGATCATTTAAGAAAAAAGGGTGTTGATTCCATTGCTTGTCGAGACGCACTAATAGCCTTGGACGAAGTGTATGGCCTCAAAGGAGATGAATCCCATGGTGTGGCTCTCCTTGAAAGGGCTGAAAAGGAGCGTCTTTTGCGTGAGGGAATACAAAATCTCTCACCCCGTGATCGCTTGTTTATGAAGCTTCATTTTGATCAGGGCCTTCCTGTGGCCGAGGTAGCTGCTGCCATGCAGGTTTCCGTCGAAAACGTCTACATAATTAAACACCGGGCTATTCAGAGATTGAGAGCGCAAGTGGTCTCTGCTACAAGTAATTAGTGCTCATCCGAAAACAACAGTTTTCGGACTCGCGCCATCAGCCATCAGCGTTCAGCTTTCAGCTAGATATAAATAAATCCAATAATTTAAGCTGAATGCTGACTGCTGAACACTGACAGCTCCAGCCGGAAATCTTTATTTTCCGGATGGAAACTAATTAGTTCTAATTTGCAAGAAAACTCTAAACTTCGTGTCTATTTACAGTGAAAATGTAATATCTGAATACCAACATCTCTATCAGCCATGCGTTTTTTAAAAAACCGTAGCGGTCGCCGTTTGACCTTTCAGACCTCGCAAGAATGGAGTAGATGATGAAGAGAGCATGTCCCACTGATGAAATGCTTGCCGATTATCTCGAGGGGCGCCTCTCTGAGAAAAAGGGCTCCGAGATGGAGAAACACCTCTCAGACTGCGACATATGTCTTGAGGAATTGGCCGTGGCAAATAGCCTCCTATTGGGTGGCCACCTGCCTGAGTTGGAGTCGGTGCCAACCGAGGTGACCGAGGCTGCTGTGCGCTTGGTGCGCAGTCAGGATTGGCTACTATCCGAGTCTTTGCCTGAAAGAATCGAACGATCTCTCAGAGATCTTCCCACCAAGATATCTGACATTTTAAATCACAAGAGCTGGGGGGAATTGCAGCCTCAGCCGGTCCGGGGCCTAAAGAGAAAAGTGGCCAAGGATTTTGTTCTCCTGAAAAAAACATTCCAAGATGTGGAAACAGAGATCGAGATTGAAAAGATAGGCGACAACAAAGCCCACATCCGGGTAAGAATACTTGCGGACGATGCAGCCAGCAAGACCATAAGGGTAACCCTGAAAAAGGGGGAAAGGGAGATTGCTTCATATCTTGCGGAGAGCGCTTATGTTCTATTTGAGGACATACCATTTGGCCACTACAGTCTCACCCTAGCTAGAGACGGCTCAATCCTCGGAATATATCACTTCGAGATCAAGGAGACTCAGAGTGGAAGAAAATAACGGAAAAAAAGCAGAGCCTCAATCCAAAAGTATCGAAGAGGTCATGCGCGAGAGACATCGCCTGGACAAGATGCTCCAGGAAAAGTTTCGCAAAAAGATGACCATTCTTTTTAGTGATGTCTGCGGTTTTACCCAATACATGGACAAACGAGGTGACATTAGCGGCAGAGCTTGGATCCAGCAACATCACGACATCGTCTTGCCCACCATTGAAAGTAATGAAGGTAAGGTGCTGGACATCATGGGAGATGGGGTTATGGCCTCTTTTCCCGACACTCTTGCGGCTGTTAAGGCATCCGTCGCCATCCAGAAAGGGTTGGAAGAATACAACTCCGAGACTGATCTTGCAGATCACATTCATGTCAAAATCGGAATCAACGTGGGCGAGCTTCTGACAGACGGAGTCCATATCGCCGGGGACGTGGTTAATGTGGCTTCACGCATCCAAGCTCAGGCCGGCGCCGACGAAATACTCATCTCGAAAGCAGCCTATGAGGAAGTTTGTGGCAGCGAGGATATTCTCTGTAGATTGCATGGCACCGTGCAGGTTAAGGGAAAGGCTGCACCGCTTGAACTCTATCGAATTGTATGGCGCGAGGACGATATAGTCTCAGAGATCAAACCGGTAGTGCGAACCCACAAGGCAATAGTAAAAAAGGAAGTCAAAGAACCCTTCAGGGTAATTCGGCTTGAAGTCGCCCGTGAGAAAGATCGGCTTAAAATCAGTGTTCATGAGCACAAGGCTGGCGAGGAGATTACCATCCGGCATTACGAGGAGATGCCTGTGTCCATGGATTGGATCGAAAAACGGTGCGGTGAGATGGTAGAGACACTGAACAGAGCCAATCGCAAAGGGAAGCTCACCCGTGAAGTCCTCATCAAGCTTAGGGAAGTCGGCCAGGTATTTTATGACGAGTTTTTCACCGCTAGTGTCAAAGGAAAGTTCAAGGAGACCAGAGCCAAATACCTGAGCCTTAACCTTGACGATCACCTGGTTCATATTCCCTGGGAACTGCTCTATGACGGCCAGGAGTTTCTCTGTCAAAGGTTCAACATGGGAAGGTTGGTCAGGACCAAGCAAACCATCCTCGGCGGCCGAAGCCGGGCTCTGGCTCGGCCTTTGAGAATGTTGATTTTGGCTGACCCCGAAGGTGATTTAAAGGCTGCGTATAAAGAGGGCACCCAGATACGCGATAATATGGATCACCATAGGGATTTAATCAACGTTGCCATGCGCTCTGGCAACATTACCCCTGAGTTTATCAAGGAAAAGATAAGGAATTTCGATCTTGTCCACTTTGCCGGCCATGCCGATTACGACCCGGACAACCCAGAGCAAAGCGCTTGGAGATTAACCAAAGGCAGCCTCACTGCGCAAGACATCATTAAAATGGCAGGTACTGCAACCATGCCAGCTCTCATCTTTTCCAATGCTTGTCAGTCTGCCCGCACTGAGGTGTGGTCTTTGAAGGGGGACTTCCAGAATGAGATCTTTGGACTGGCCAACGGTTTTCTCTTGGCGGGCGTGAAACACTATGTGGGAACCTTCTGGGAAATACTGGATGAACCGAGCAGCCATTTTGCCCTGGAATTCTATAACCGTCTCTTGACTGGTAGCACGACTGGTGAAGCTATTAGACTGTCCCGTCAAGCTCTGATCAAGGACTACGGTGAAGAAACCATTGTCTGGGCAAGCTATCTTCTCTATGGAGATCCCACTTCCAGTTACCTGGAGCAAATAAAGGCGCTCGAAGCACCAGCTGAATTCGAGCACGAGCGTGTTTCCCTTGCCGAAACAGGGGTGAGGGGCAGGGAAGAGGTCATAGATTTTGCTGAGGAGGAAGCTCCCAAAAAATGGAAACAGTGGTG
>WOR8_10007508_pt1 | contig 10386 bp, 6 predicted proteins | sample DeeMarSeWOR38_10_FD_19890 | JGI IMG/M metagenome (IMG submission 19890)
GTTTGAATTGATCAGCGTCACCTGACACACATCTTAATGTAATTCCATTGACTCTTAAAACATCTCCCATTCTTTCAACAATTAAATCTGCTAAGTATTTAGCTGTCACCTCTAAATCTGGATCGTCGTCTGCAATTTCCATGAATATCGCTGTTTCGTTATAGTAGGTAAGCTGATGGCGATTAAGAACTTCCTCGCCCCCAATTACACATTTACGCTCACCAACTCCAACCAAAACCGATTTCTGAGGCGGTGCAACAAGATCAATTAATTTATCGCGTTTATTTGCTTGTTTGGGATCCTGCATTAAATGAGTGCAATCTTGGACTGTGACCTTCCGTTCGAGTAAATCTGTAGAGAATGCCATACAAGTATCTCTACCACAGTCTTGACAATTACTTTTGTCTAGTAGCGCATAGATTTCTAATGGACTAGGTCTACCCATTTTAATTTCTCCAAATATTTAAATTGTGCTTTTTAAATAATTATTTATTATTTTATTATAATTTGTGTAGTCTGAATTTACATTAAAAATTTGTTTTTTCAAAATTCGACTTAGTATTGTTTAAAAATAAAATTTTAAGATCATATCCATAAAATGAGAGAATTGTGAGAAGATTGATTTTAGAGAAAGAAAAACCTTTTACGAAACAATACCATGTTGAGCTCAACTCTTCTCTTCGTTCTCTCTCTCATGATAAGGGGAGATGATGAACAATATATTTTTAATGAGAATATATTTAAACTCAGAAGTTTTTAATTTTTTATTAATCTCTTTAACATCTTTGGGTTAGATTTTTTAATTTAAAAATAAATTTGACAAATCGGAGCAATTTCATTAATATATCTTAAAATACAGTAAGAATAGAGAGTTGCTAGATAAAACCTAAAAAGATTTTAATTCTATTTAAGTAGAAATAGTAAAATTAGAACTTCGCTCTAGTTCTTAAAAACATCACAAAAATTAATGATAAGATTGTAAGAAATCCCACCGTTATAATAAGTATTTCTATTTGAATAAAGGCAGAAAGAAAAGTCCCTAAAGGTAAAAAAATTACACAACTGAACGCGTATGCTATTTTTAAGCATTGAAATGTAAAAGTTTTATACTTCCCAATATTAGAAATCGTCATCATTAACGAAGTATAATTTAACATCATTACCCCTGCAATTACTTGAATAATTCCTTGGATAATCATCAGAAATAGAAAATCTGAAATCGCCATCAGAAAGGTTAAAATAATATACAAACCAACTGTAATGAAAATGTTCCTTTTTCGATTAGATAACTTAAAAGCATACCTAAGTTCATCTTTATTGTTACTTAAAACTTCTAGTTTATTGTGGTTTTTAATTATAATTTTATTAATTCTATTATTCTCTCTATTCGATATCCGTTGTCCTATTATCCAACCTCCAATATTAAGTAAAATTAACACAATATATAACATCGAGTACGTATTAAACCCGTCCTCTCCGAATCGGGTTAAAATCCAGGAAGAAAAAGGAAATTGATACAACTTATCGCTCCATATCAATAAATACGATAGAAATAAAAGAACAATATTTAAAGTGTTGTTTCCCCCAAAACTTATAATATCCTTCTCGTCGTTTTCGAGGTTTCTTTCTAATACTGGTGGATGTGCTGTTTCTCTCAAAATAACTGTTGAGAAGATTATAGGAAGCGAGGCCAAGAACCCAATAAAGAAAAAACTATTCCACTGATTGAGATTAAAAATGTCGTTTACAGCAAAAAGGAACACAATTGAAGGGATAAACGACCCTATATTTGATGATATGTTAATTGCTGCTAAATTACCGTCTTTTACTCCTTCACTACTAGAATGATCAATTATCAATTTACTAATCCCAACCTTTATAAATTCTTGACTAACAAGATTTAAAGCTAAAAAAAGACCAAAAACGCCTAAATTTCTCCCTCCAAATACAGATAACAAGAAACTAATCAAAAAAAGGATACTAGATGAAATCATTATAAACTTTTTATTTTTGGAATATTTATCAAAAAAATATCCTAAAATAGGTCCTGAGAACATCACGAGATACACAAATATTTGAATAAAAGCTAATTGACTCCTATCGATTAATAGAATATTTAATAAATAGACGGGGAGATATATCACTAAATAGATTCTTATAACACTTATCGCAAAATACAGAAAGAAAAATCCAATATAGTTGGTTTTCTTAATGTTCTTTTTTTTGCTCTCCTTAAAGAGCTTGAAGCTCCACTTATACTTAAACTCTGAACTTTTCATCGATTTATTTGTGGTTTGTTTGTTTTTTTGACTAAACATATTTAGCTTTTCCACTGAGAGATTTATCATTAACGCTTTTCTATTTATTTGTCTTCAAACATATAAACTACACAACTAATATAATTCTGAGGTACTTCGAGATTCTATCAATGATTTACATTGAAGTATCGATAAAAATTCTCTTTTACGTAAAATTTTTTCGCCAGTTTTATAAAAAAAAGGAAAAAAATATGCCTTTCCCGCTTAAGGTTATTTTCTAACCTTATATGCGGGAGAGAGTTTTAGGGTAGAACACCAGCATGTCCCGGCATTTTTAAACCTCACCTCAACTTATTTTAATGAAATTTAGACTGAATATTGTATATAAACCCGCTATCTAAAACCAACGAGTTCTAATTGCATTATACTTTCTCACAATATTTATTCATCAAAAGATATAAAAACATAGAGAAAAAAATGTAAGATAAGCGTGGATTTTTTATACTTTAAAAAAAGCGATTAATCGGTAAATCTGAAAATCTATAGCATAAAAAAGTATTTAAGTTCTTATAATAAATATATTTATAATTCTAACGCGTGTTTATCTATAAAATTGAATAAATGGTAAAATTAAATATCGATTTTTTAATAAAAACTCCGATTAAAAAAATCCTTGAAGAGATTGATTATTTCTTCAACGAACTTCTTCAAGAAATTGAATCCTATCTCAATGTAGAAGTAATGTATCCTAGAATTAGCATCATTATAAGCAAGGAAACATCAACTTCAAGTGTATCAGATAATGTTTTTTCAATTGGAGTTGATAGATCCTATAAAAATGAAATTTTAAGTATTGAAATTTATTCAGATTTTTTCAAATACATCCAATTTATTATGCTTCGGGAGGCATATAGATGTTTTGTTCCTCCTCTTGCCAAAGAGGTTAAAACAATTGAGATTTTCATAAATCAAAAAGTATTAATTGATCTGAAAAAATTAAAATCTTGTAATGAATGGAATCTGCTCGTACAGGATAAACTGGTTAATTACGAGTTAATTTCGGGCGAGTTGGATCGTTTAGAGAATTTTTTGAAACGTGGAAGTACTGAAAATATTGATTCTCCGTTTATATTTTTCTTTAAATATATTAGAAAAAATATTCAGATTATTGGTGAAAAAGAGCAAAACCTTTACGACACATTTTTCGAAGAATATTTTCGAAGAATATCCTCAGAATTATTATTCAAGGATGAAATAATCGAAACTTTAAGAGTTCTAAATAAAATCTTTAACCAAATAAAATATTATTCAGCAATGTTAGACTATCGTGATCATTTTGCTCTATTGAAAGAGAATAACGTAATAAAAACTAATCTAAGTCTAAATAAGTTTACTGAAAATATGCTATTGATTAAAAATTTTAGTTCTTTATCTCCAAGCTATATGGTAAACTGGTCCTCATTAAATATCCTCTCAATAAATTGCTCTATTAAATTCAACCCAATCATAAAGATGTCTAAAATAGATAGATTCATTAATGAGCTACCCTTTTTTGTTCTTCTTAAGGAATCCAGAAATAGTTTTGGATTCGAAATTAATGGATTTTTTGTAATACCAACTATTTATTTTAATGATTTAAAAGTTCTTCTCGATAAGTTTAGAGATAATGGGTATAGTATTCAAATTAAGTTAAATATCCTTAAGAGTGTCGGTTCTTTTGTTAATTTGAACTATTTTCGAGAATATCATGATAGAAAAACAATTATAAATAAAAATCATAAGAATTACGATAGCAAATATGAATTAGATTTTTCGATGATATATAGTAATAAAGAGATAAATTTTAGTTTATCTCTTCTCGATTGGTTAATAATTGATAGAATTCGTTACTTTTCACAAACTGGATTTAATTTCGAACGACGAGCTGGAACTCTTAAATTATTAAAATCAGATACTATTAACGAGGTGATTAGTCAAAGAAAATTTATTACTGATTTAAAAACAAATTTATTAAGCATTCATTCCTCGTTAAAACTCAGGAACGACTTTCTAGAATTTTTAAAAATAAATGAATCCTTTGGATTCTTTTACATTAAAAATATGCTTAATGATTACATCATCATTTTTGACCTAATTAGAGATATTTGCACCAAAAATCCTTCTATCAATAGTGTCTCAAAATTTAATGAACACATTAAAAAGCAAGGAGTATCAAATTCAATAGAAAATAACATTGCCTTTAAAAATCCTACAATTAAAAAAGCGATTTTTTTCCAATTTCTACCATTATTTTTCAGATCACGAGCAAATTTTGAGGAAGAAACCAGTAAATATACTAGTTTTTTTAAAGTAATTAGTTCTTGTTACGACTTAAAAATCTTTAACTTGAAATCTATACGCAGGATAGTAGAAAACGAGGCCTTGATTACCACAATTTATAAATCTAAGGAAGAAAAGTTAATGAATTCGTATAAGAGCTACGAATTTTCCGAGCTTACATATCAATTAATTGAGGAAAAGTTAAGTTTTTACCTAAATAGCAAACCACCTATAATAAAACCAAATTTATTCCAATCTTTTTTAGTTACAAAGATTCAAGATTTTACGGTTTTATTAAGAAATAACGAGGAAACTTTAGAAAATCTTAAAAAAATATCATTTATCTCAAAAGAAATGGGCTTTGGTTCTGGAGAAATACTAAATGCCATATTCTTAATTCCTTTCTTAAGTAGCGATGAAAAGGAGACATTTATTTCATTGTTGATTAACATTTTTAAGGATAATTTGATTAGCGTTAAAAGATATGTCTGGAGTGGTTTAGTAAAAGCTTTTTCTCGGAAGGATTTTTATGATTTGGACAAAAGAAAATTCTTCTATACAAAAGATCTTTTCAATGAATTTTTCCTTAATGTGAAAAACATTATTGGTGATGTGCAAAAGCCTCTTCCAGAAATCCTAAACATCGATCAGAAACGATTTTGGTCGGAAAAAATAGATGTATCTTACTTGATTAAAGAGGTTGAAGATCGTACGAGAAACGAAACTATAGATTTAAGTTTTGAAACTCTTCGAAAATTATGCGATCTTCATAATTTATTAAGTAAAAACATACTAAACATTGAGGAGTTTAAGAAATCCCAAGAAAAGCATTTCTTTAAAAATTGCATAAACTCAATCGATTTCATACCGTCCTTTCATAATTTTGGGATGAGTCAATACTTATTGTATTTCTATCCTACAGATATCAATCAAATTGATTTTAAGCTATTATTGAATAATAATTTTCAATTAATTAATTATCCCGCACAAATAGATAACTCTAACTCATTTTTGATCCAATATATTTATCCGTATCGTAATCCAGGCATATCACCATATATCAATTGGCTGACCAAGTCGAAAAAAATCATCAGAGAATATTGTTTATTTTTCGTTAAGAAATTCTTTCAAATTTTGCATTTCGATTACAATCTAAGCTCTGAAGGTTGGGATCTTGACCCAAATAGGTTTAAGATATATTTCCAAAATATTTTGTTTAATCCTGATTATAATATCCAAATCCCTAATTTAAAGGAGTTCTCCATCGGTGATTTAAATCAGTCAAATTATCTTGGGCCCAATTCCTCAGAATTTAAAGCATTATCTCAGATATATAACTGGAAATCTTTGGATATTAAATCTTACTTAACCAGGCGTTATTTTAATATAAATAAAAGTATTAGAGAATTGTTAAAAAAAGAATTAATTCAACCTTTTATTTCTTTAAAGAATTTAGATTTAGTAGAAGAGATTACTATCATTTTGCCAGATGTGAATAAAAAACATAACGAATCAATTTTTAAGATTTTTAGCTTTTTTAACATCGGCTTTATTTATGAAATGGAAGGAGAATATTACATTCATGGGTTTGAGGATGTAGTAAAATTCGAAAACGGTATGATGATTAAATTATTTTTTCCCGATTGTCAATTTGATGAGTTTGAGAAACTTTTCGATTTACTTTTTGAATACATGGGAATTGATCATTATCTAATTTTAAACGATTTAGTTGACGGGGAGAATTTAATCAAGTCAACATTCAATGATTTGAAATTTTTAGAGACATATAACCCTTTAACCAACCTAATTTGGAACGATAAAGACAAGAGATGGAGAAACCATAAGTTATTTAACGAAAACTTTGAGCCAGTTTACCCTGATTTGTTCTATGGAAAAAATAAACACAATTTGTAATTCTATTCTACCATCATCTTATTAAATCACTACTCAAATAATTTGAGACAATTGTGTCTCAACATCATAAGCCCTTGAATTTCAAAAATAATAAAATGTTTCCAATTTTTACTTAAATGAATGGTATTCAAAGATCTTAGTTTTGAAGTGTTCGACAAAATTTTTCACCCAAAACATATTGCATTCGTAGGAGCTAGCGAAAAATCTCCTTTTGGTGCAATGTTGTATTTATCCGCCTTTAAAACCTCAAAATGGGCTAATACTTTTTACCCAGTAAATCCAAAATACGATAAGGTACTCGATTGGAAATGCTATCCTTCAGTTCTTGAGATCCCATATCCTATAGATACAACTTACCTCTCAGTAAAGACTAAAAATATACCGAACGCTTTAAAAGAGTGCGTAGAAAAAGAAGTCCTCTGGGTTATTATCTTTTCTTCCGGTTTCTCTGAAACAGGTGACTTATCAGGGCTAGAATTAGAAAAAAGGTTAATGCAAATAATAAAGGGATCAAACACAAGAATAATTGGGCCAAATTGTATAGGACCTTTCAACGCATCAGAAGGAATGGCATTTTCATTCAGCGCAAAAAGGAATACCCCAGGTAATGTCTCGTTCATGTCCCAATCTGGAGGACACATGAGCCAGTTATTAGATGTAGGGTATAAAAGAGATATTAGGTTTAGGTATGGCGTTTCATTTGGAAATCAAATAGACCTGAATTGTATTGATTTTCTGAATCATTATCAAAAAGATTCTAAAACGCATGTAATCGCTGCCTACCTGGAATCATTCGGTTCTGCTAGGGGCCACGAATTCTTTTTAAAATTGAAAAAAACCACAAAGAACAAACCAGTTATCATATGGAAAGGAGGTTATACTGAAGATGGATCGAGAGCAGCGTTTTCCCACACTGGTGCCATAGCAAGTGATTTAAGACTATGGCATTCGATGGTTAAGCAAACAGGTACGACTATAGTTAAGGACAATGAGGAATTTTGGAACGCAATGAAGACATTTGAATTGTTATTTCCAAAAAATCTACCTCATGGTAGAAATATTGGAATAATAACCCCTGGTGGTGGCTCAAGCGTAAATACCACAGATTTATTTGGTTTTTATAATTTAAAAATCCCAGAATTAACCCTAGATTCCCAAAAGAAAATTAGCGAGATACTTCCATACGAAAATGTAAATGTGAAGAATCCCGTGGATTTAGGCGCTCTTGGATTTGTCGTAGATGTATTTGTAACTTGTATTGAGATTGTCGTAAACGATCCAAAAATTAATATTATTGTAATTCCATTATGGCCTCATTTTATCTATAATCATGTTTTCAAGCAAATGATTAAAATCCAGAAATCAACAGAAAAGCCATTTATGTTTTGTTTGCCAAGCATAGCTGACTCATCCGAACTAGCTCAACGATTTTCAACAGTTAAAAAAATACTACATGAAGAGCGAGTACTCTATTTTCTATCATTAAGAGATGCTGCTAAGAGTATATCACAGTATTGTGATTATATTGAATTCTTAAAATCACACCATTAAGAAAATATATAAGAACTAACAGTAAGATTACCTTCTTTTCATCATTTCTTTTAAATACAGTTTCATAAAATAGCGTTCAAGGGTACAATAATCTAACTTTTCTCTATTTGTTAAGTGTTTGTTGTTAGCCAAAAAAAAATGAATATTGATGATCTTACCATAAAATTTAGTGAGTTTATAATCAAAACTTATACTTTCTAAACTGTCAATATCCAGATGTTCGAAAATTGGCTCTTGAGGAATATTAGATGTTAACGATTTTTCTAAAATTTCAATATGAAAATTAACATCCGCTTTTCCTGAACTCAAATCTTAACACCTAAACTCAATTTTGCATTTAAATTTGTAATATTAAACCCCATTGTTATTCAATCAGAGGTGCTAAGTCTAATTTTGTCGGTAATCTACTATAATTAATACTAAATTGTCTTTTTTTTAGCATAATTAGGGCTAGAATCTCAATTTTGAATATATTATTGTTTTTCTTATATTAAACTAAGATTGAACTATATATTAAAGGGTTAATACAACATTACTAAAATCTAAAATAATAGCGAAAGTATTAGTTAAAATAAATTCAACATAATGATCTAAATTTAGTATATATAATTCGGGGATAATAGATGGGATTTATAGCTGGACTTAAGGGAGTTTTTAAAAAACCATTGTATATTTTTATCATAAGTTCATTTACTCTGACCTGGATTCTTATTATTATCACTAAATACCTCACAAGTGTGTTGTTAGGTTTGTTTGTTTTACTATTTGGAGGAAATTTATTATTTTTTGTCTTGATGTTGTTCTTTATCTCCTTTTTTAAAGATTTTGAAACCTTGAGATGGTGGTCTTATATGATAATTTATTCTTTAGCGGTAGTATTAACAATATTGTTAAATCAGACGATTTTTTTTCCTACATCTGAATTATTTTTCATTATTCCTTTAACAATTAATCAATTTTTCACAGCTTTCTTCGCGTTCAAACTTTGCATGGACTCATCTACTAAGATAGATGATTATCTTTATAAAAAAGAAAAGACTAGAATTATTTCCAGAATATTTGAATTCTCTCTATTTGGTTTTTTAAATTGGTGGATAATTAGAATTATTGTAATTTTCTTCAGTTTTACACCAACAATTTTGTTTCTTATTGTGATAAGAATGCTCCAGATTATGTTTTGGATAAATATTAGTTTATTAGGAATAGCTATAATTCGATTACTCATAACTAAGAAGTTTTCAGCGTATTTAACTTTATTCTTTTTGCTTACGCTCTTTTACGCGTTATACATCCTTTTTGATTATTTGTACGGAGCTTTTTTCAGTACTGAATCAGGTGACCCTCTGTATATTATTAGTTCGTTCATTATTGATATTTTATTATTTTTATATATCTTAGGTACTGTTTATAGTAGAGCTGAATACATCCAAACTAAATTAAAAGTCCTTAAAATAGAAACGATAGCGTTATTTCTCATTATTATGAAAATTTATGTGCAGGTTTCCAAAATCGTTCCTAAGATTGTCGCTGAGGAGATGCAAATCCTACAAGCTGGAGGTCTATTCGCTATTTTTGTCTTTTTTAATCTTCTTTTTGGAATTCACTCGATTCTAACTCATAAATATAAGGAGAAAAAAAAAGAAGAAAAATAATAACTTAATACATTTCTGACTTCGAAAATAATAACGCGAAACATCCGTAAAAAATTCCGTTTACGAGCCCATTTAACAGAAATCCGATTAATGACATTATCGCATTTATAACTATAATACCATAATATAACAATGTAGCAGGATAAACGAAAGCTAAAACTCCCAAAACAGCAGAACCAATCAAAGCAGCAATCAGCCATCCTCCAAAACTACCTCCTTTACCATCTCCAGTGCGTCCTGCCACTAATGCCGCAACAAATGGAGAAACAAGATATCCAATGTTTAGAATTAAAGATTCATCCAATATACCTAAGGTTATTTGTCCAAAAATAGTATTTATTACAGTTCCAGGTAAATTAACAATAGGTCCGAAAAATATAATCAGTAAAATTAATGGATCACTACTTATAGCACTAAACAAGAGATTTAAATTACCACTAATAGTTTCCGCTATTATAATGAACAGAAAATTTAAACCAATAAAAGCTAGTAAACTGAAACCTAGCGCTTTCCCTAATCCGATCTTAATCAACCTTTTTTTACAAGTGTATTTTCAATTTAAATTATTAATACTATGTATAAAATAGAATGTAAAGGTTATTTAAATTTATTTGACTTAAATTGTAAAAGTCACATTTTATCAATTTTAAAAAATATTCTTGAAGGAAGCCTTAAATTGGCAAATTTCACAA
>WOR8_10007509_pt1 | contig 10386 bp, 5 predicted proteins | sample DeeMarSeWOR38_10_FD_19890 | JGI IMG/M metagenome (IMG submission 19890)
AAGTAATCGTTTTTCTGATGGAAATAAAAAATTGAACAGGATTATTAGGAAAAAGATGCCGATCACAAAGACAATGAGAAAAAAATAGATGAGAGACATAAAGTCCCAAACTGCCAGAACAAAAATCCCCGAAGCAATAAGGGAGAAAATGATACCATAATTTAAGAGAGGTATCATAACCCATTTAAGAGCTCTATTATTTATTCTCACTTCTTCGAGCACATATTGATATCGCATCTTTCCGAAAAAGTAGACCCTCAAAAGAATCGTCACGAATAAAAATATCATCGAAAAGGGAAGGATCAAAAGAATTATGATAAACATGTCAAATAAAAGAGGACTGGTTAAGAAGAGGATTAAAGGAGAAAATACAGCGATAATCTGAATAATTGATAAGAGGAAAATCTTAGCTTTGGCTTGATCTCTCGGATTGATCGGAAGTGCTGCTGTAATTGTTGCTCCGCTTTCATCCATGTTCAACAATCCGTAAACTAAGATGAGTGAAATTATAGGTTGATAGCTCAGGAAGCCGAACCAATAGTAAAACCTTAAATAATCAATCGGGACATCCCGGCCTATAGCAGTTAAATTATACGTAAGCATGAAAACTATGGAAATCATTATCGGCATCAAAATTGTCATGATGATCTTGACTTCTCGTGATGCAGTGATAAGATCCTTACGGACATACGCAAAGAAAGGAGAAGTAGTCTTGATTTTCACACTCTCACTGCTAACGGTTTCCGGAACTTTAGATTTAATCCTCTCATCAAATTTTGAAGTGCTTATCCTGTCAACCGAACCTAAAGCCGTTGAAGCTAACCACCACGTGACTACACCGAATATAGCCATTCCGATTAATATGTTTATCCAATAGGGTAAAGGAATGATCGGAGGAATGAAAGAAGATACTACTAAATAGCTAGGAGACAATGGATATGCAACTATACTAAGAATCAAATTAATGAGAGCTGGATTTTCTGTATTTATGAAAAGAAAAAAGATGGTATCAATTGAACTGGTGGTCCACTGTACTAAAAATATACTCCCCATGATGATGACTACATAAGCGAGAATATCAATGATCCTAATAATGAAGGTTTTTTTTGAAGATATCTCATTAATATCGAGCACTCGATTTAATGTTTCACCAATCAAAATAAGGATACTAAAGCAAAATAAGACATTAAGGAATGATATTCCTAAACAAAGAATAAAGATAAAGAAATTCATTGTACCGATAAGCATCATTATCGGAAAGGCAAGAAGTATAACGACAATTGGTAGATCTAAGCTTCGAAAAATAGTAACAAATAACAATTTTTGGAGTTCCCTTCTTGTAAGGGGTAAAGTTTCAAACCAACGAAAAATCCTTCCGGAGATTATTAAACTGGTATTCAGCATTCCTAAAAGGAAAAAATTAAAGAATTGTATTAGAAAATACATGCTATATAACACGCAGCCACCGAAGATAATCACTTCAACGGGAGCAGAATTTTCAATGAATGTTTGAATAATTTTATAATAAGTTAAGAGAGGTATGACAGGTAAGACTCCAAAAATAAATGCCCCGAAGATTTTATTAAAAATTAGTCTCCACTTAAGGCGATTTTGACCTCGATTGATATCTTCTAAAAACGGAGAAGGTCTCGAACCGATATTATCGAGCTGTTGATCCACTAAAATCTCGTAAATTGCCAATTTTGCGGTCGAGAATACTTTAAATTTATTATCTCCCATATGTAAATTTATTTTTAAGGTGATTTCGACTTTAGGAGATATTATCCCAGTACCTTTAATAAAGTTATCATACAAAAAATAAGTATCAAATGTAAAGATCACTTTTGACAAAGACAAATATCGAACATTGCATCCCAAAATTTCTTCTTTCCTTGTAATATTATATTAAAATTTGGATTTTTGGTAACAACTCCTCCATATCCTACTGTCTATTCTGGTCACAGCTAGATAATTATTCTTGTTATTTGGTAACAAATAAATGGAAAAGATACAAAAAGTAAGAAATAATGTCAAACGTGCTCAAGTTCTGTATGAGAAGAGATTTCTGAATTTTTAGAACATAAATCCTGTACAGTCAAGTGATGATTTGAAACGATATGATTTGAAACGATTAACTAATTTTTAATATCTAAGAATACTAAAATACTTACTTAAAAATTTCACTAGAAATTTAGTAGGGAGAAATCATGAAAACCCTAAACGTTAAATTAGAAACTATTGCAGATTTAATGCAAAAAAAATCCTTAGATTCCAACTTTGTATCTTCCATCCAAGAAACTGTAGATTTTGAAGAAATCTCGGAACCTGAATTGATAAACGAAGATTGGGTTAAGATTAAGGTGAAACTAGGTGGAATTTGCGGAAGTGATTTACATGTTTTGGAATTAAATACCTCACTAAGCCAATCAGTTTTTGTATCATTTCCTTTAATCCTTGGACATGAAATAGTAGGAAATGTGATAGAAGTTGGTGAAAATGTTAAAGGATTCTCGGCTGGAGATAATGTGATAGTAGAACCACTTCTCCATTGCAAAATCCGCGGAGTAGAACCATGCCAGTTTTGTGATAATGATAATTATCACGTGTGTTCAAATTTAGATTTAGGAGTTTTAGCCCCCGGACAATTCATTGGAAGTTGTAAAGATACAGGGGGCGGATGGGGAGAATACATTGTTGCTCATGAATCACAGATTTTCAAAATGCCCGATTCCATTCCGTTTGAAACGGCAGTTCTTACAGAGCCTTTCTCGGTAGCAATCCACGCCGTTTTTAAAAAATTACCCGAAGATTCCGATATTGTTGTAGTTGTTGGTTGCGGAACAATCGGATTAACTACTATCGCTGCCTTAAAATCATTTTCAAAGTGTAAGGTTATCGCAACTGCTAAATACCCTTTTCAAGCTGATCTAGCACGCCAACTCGGTGCCGATGAGGTCGTAATGGTAAAAAAAGACCGTCATCTAAAAAAAATCGGTAAAGAATTAGGATGCAGGATCTTAGCACCATTAATGGATGATGCATATCCCGTAGGGAGTGGAGCTGATATTGTGTTTGATTCTGTAGGAAACGCTTCTTCCATATCAGACAGTCTTCGATTAGTTAAACCAAGAGGTACTGTCGTGTTAATTGGAATGCCCGCAGTTCAAACCGTTGATTTGAGTCCGATGGTCATAAAGGAGATAGAAGTCATCCCATCGTACACATATAGTTATGAAGATTTTGAGGGAGAAAAAAAGCGAACTTTTCAAATAGCAATTGATCTATTAGCAGAGAAGAAGGTCGATTTAAGCATGTTACTCACTCATAAATTTACTATTGATCAGTACAAATCAGCATTAAGCGTGGCTTCTGACAAACAGCATCATGATGCTATAAAAGTTGCTTTTGAATATAAGTGAAAGATAAGAAATTAGAATTAAAAATATAGAGTTAAACCTATTTTATTCTACCTTTTGACAAATAGTATCGATCTTTTGTATAGTTTGATCTATAATTTCATCCGTGTGAAGCATGCAAGTATAAAATCGAGAACCCGCGACACTGATTATATCTTGATCGACCAAAGCAGCTCCCATATGCTCCATAAATTCTTTACGTTCTTTTATTTGAACTCCTTGCTTCGGATCAGTAATATCTAAGCCGAAAACGCAACTTGAATGAAAGTGAGTTGTACCACCATAATTATACGAGAACCATGGCAAGTTGTGTATTTGGAACACTTCATTCAATCCATTTGATAATCGTGTGGCAGCCTTTGCTGCGATTTCTGTTGCATTCGTTTCTTCCACGAATTTCATTGCCCAATAAGCAGCGGCACAGGTGAGCGGATTAGCAGCTAGGGTCCCACCGCAGTAAGCGCGTTTGGATCCCCCTCCAACTCCTGCGGCTACTGTAGATATGACTTCTTCACGACCCCCGATTGCTGCAGCCGATGGATATCCGTGACCAACGATTTTAGCAAAAACGGAGATATCAGGTTCGAATCCGAAATATTTCTGACCCCCTCCCATATCCAATCTAAAAGCACATACCACTTCATCACTTATCAAAAGTGTGTCATTCTCACGGCATAGTTCTTCAACTTCTTTGTTGAAACCAGGTCTTACGGGAATAGCTCCCGATTCTCCTCCCATCGGTTCAAGAATTACTGCTGCCACCTTTCTCTTCTCCTTGAACATCTGTCTTAATGCCTCAATATCATTCGGTGGAACCGAATCGATATATTTAAAGATTTCTTTGGGAATACCATGCGACTCCATTCTTTTTGTTCCCGGCACATGCATATCGTAAACCAATTGATCACTCCAACCGTGATAGCTACCCCCGATCTTGATAACGTGCTTCTTTCCTGTAAATACTCGAGCAACTCGAATAGCTAACATATCTGACTCTGTTCCTGTCTGAAGCCATCGAACTTTTTCACAGGAAGGAAAGTGTTTCTGTAACTCTTCTGCTGCTAAGTACTCATATTCACTTGTAATTCCGTGGCAAGCTCCCTCATTTTTTATCACGTCTATGATTTTTTCGGTTAATGGTTTGTAGTTATGACCGAGTATTATTGGTCCACCGCACATCAGAAAGTCAGTAAAGACCACATCATCAATGGTTTCCATATAGCAATCATAAACTCTCTTACTTGTCAGCGGGAACGGGAAATTGAACGCAAGATTATGTTCCACGCCTCCAGGAATGACTTTTCGAGCTCTCTCGAATGCTTCTTTTGATTTTGCATGATTACTCTCATAACGTTCGATAATACCTCTTAGCTCGTCCGCTTTAAATTCTTTCATCGGAGAGCTAACGATATTCTGAATTTTTGCTACTTTTTCTTCATAATCCATAATTATCATCAACTACCGGCATGTAAATACTAATATTGATTAAGAATTGTAAAAAAAGGAATTATATTTAAGAATAAAGCATTACAAAAGAATGTTAGTTTTATCCGAGATTATGTTTCGGGGCATATCACAAGTAAATGCAATAAGCTTTTTTTACATCTTTAACATTAAGATTAATTATGACCGAATCTGAAAAAAAATACATATTAGCAATCGATCATGGCACAGGTGGTCCTAAGAGTGCAATCTGCGATACACGTGGAAATGTGCTTGAATGGGCTTTTCAAGAAGTTCCTTTACACGTAAGTAAGGGTGGTGGAGTGGAACAAGATCCTGAAGATTGGTGGAACGCTATAAAAAAGACAGCAAAACAAGTTATTGATAAATCTGATGCACCAGTTGATAATATTGCAGGTGTGTGTAATTCAAGTCAATGGAGTGGTACTGTTCCGCTAGATAAAGACGGAAACCAATTACATAATTGTATCATTTGGATGGACACGAGAGGGGCTAAACAAATCGAAGATTTTTACAAAAGCATAATACAGGTTTCAGGTTATTCATTATCAAAAATCTTAAAATGGATAAAGCGAACTGGAGGAGGTCCATCTCAAAGTGGCAAAGATCCAATCGCTCATATCTTATGGTTGAAAGAAAACATGCCTGATATCTATGAAAAAACGTCCATGTTTTTAGAACCTCAAGATTATATCAATTTCAGATTGACAGGAGAATACGCAGCATCATTTGCTTCAATTCACATGCACTGGATGACAGATATCAGGGATATTAATAACGTTAAATACTCTAAAAAACTCATTAAAACCTTAAAAGTTGATCCAACTAAATTTCCCATGCTAAAAAGGTCTATTGATGTTTTAGGTCCCTTAAAAAAGGAAGTTTCTGACGAACTAGGGCTTCTCAAAGATACAAAAGTCGTGATGGGGGCCCCTGACCTTCATTCAGCAACTGTGGGGTCTGGAGCCGTAAGAAACTACGAAACTCACATATATATTGGCACCTCCGATTGGGTCTTATGTCACGTGCCATATAAAAAAACCGATATTTCTCATAATATGGCCAGCATACCGTCAGCTATTCCTGGACGTTACATGGTAGCGAATGAACAAGAAATCGCCGGAGGGGCTTTACAGTTCCTAAGGGATAATATCCTTTACCATAAGGATGAACTGTTACGAGAAGAAGCCGTGCCTGATGTTTATAAGATTTTTGATAGAATGGTGGAAAAAACTCCCGCAGGGGCAAATGGGTTGATTTTTACTCCATGGCTGATAGGTGAGCGAACTCCAGTCGAAGATCATACGATACGGGGAGGATTATATAATCTTTCTCTTGAAATGGGGAGAAATCACTTAATTAGGGCTATTTTTGAAGGAGTGGCATATAATATTCGATGGCTGTTCACGTACGTGGAACAATTCATTCAAAAATCGAAGATTAAGGAAACTCCCGGCATGACAAAGAAAGATACCATAATCCCCGAAGTTAACATTATCGGTGGAGGGGGGCAATCTGGTGTTTGGTGCCAAATAATTGCTGATGTTTTAAATAGACCGATAAAACAGGTAAAAAATCCAATTCAAGCGAATGCGCGCGGAGCTGCATTTATTGGAGCAGTTGGTTTGGGTCTTCTCAAATGGGATGAAATTCCTAAATTTATTGAATATTCAAATACTTTTAAGCCCAATCCCGATAATAGAGAAATCTACGATAAGTTATACAAGGAATATCTTAATATATATAAAACGATGGGTAAAATCTATAAGAGATTAAATGCCTAACTCTTTTCTTTTATATTTTTTTCATTTATAAATAATTTCTCTGAGAATATTGATTAAGGGTTCAAAATCTTCTTGATAGAAATATTTTCCTTTTTTCTGAACCAATAAGTAGAACGGAAGCGTTCCTTCTTTTAGAAGGATTTTTTTGAGCAATAGATAAGATTTCGGCTGTTGAATGATGATTTGATTTTCGGGATCATCGTTTAAAATTTTATTACGCCTTAAGGCATCATGAAATTTAATAAAGTGCGGCATGCTCGCACTTAAAAAATCAGCGTTATCTTGCTCCTTACAAAATGATCCAACAAGCAACGAATTAGGATCAAGAAGCAACATTCTATCGCAGTTGATTTTATTGCAGTATTCACTGATTGTTTTCTTGATGAGTTCAGATTTCGGATAAAGTGCTAATAGTATCTCGGAAATAGCATATATTATGGTCGGCACGTCATACACGGAGGTTAGATAACATGAATCTACCTTAACGTGTAATTCACTTCTTAATTTCCCTTCCCAGGTATTCATTAGGTTAATATAATCTTGTTTAGTTTTTTTTGAAAGATCAGGATCAAATTTATGCCAAAAAATATACAATGGAGGTGCTATTTTTAACGTCTTAAACTGATTGACGACGTCAGATAAATAACTAACGGCTTCGGAAACTCTGGTTTTATTTTGGATATCTATTACAAAGATCGCAACTTCCGTGTTATCAAAATATTTGTCGGGATTTTTAAGGTAGGATATTCTGTAAGCAGATTGACCTCCTAAATCCCATTCGCTAACTTCAAGATCTAAGAACTTGAAGATACGTCTTTGAGCACCTTTCGTTGGTGAAACATATGCAATCTTAGAGTATTCCTTTTGCATCGTAAGAATGATAGAAGTCTTCCCCGCGGTGTCAAGTCCTGTAAATAATATTTTTTTCGCCCCAGTACCTGATCGTTCTTGTTTCAGATATTCCATCTTTCCGACCTCACTTATCTAATTAGTGACTATTCACGCAAATAAACATTACTATCTAGGACGTGATAACTCGTCGAAAATATTATTCAAAACGAATTATTAAAGAAATAAGACACATATACAAATAAAAAAAAGAGAAAGAAAAAGATTTATGATCTAACCCTTTATTTCCTTTCCATTACTCAACTTATCGAGATCTTTCTCCTGCACTTCCCTTCTTTGTACTTTTCCCGTCATGCTTACCGGAAGTTTTCTCACGATTTCAATGAGCCTGGGACTCTTCCATTTAGCCATATTATTTAAGCACCAAGCCTTGATCTCGTCTTTTGTAATATTTTTTCCTTCTTTATACCCTTTTTTCAGTGTTACCCATGCTTTTACTTTTTCTCCAGTTTGTTCATCAGGAAGCCCAGCAACAGCTACTTCATCAATAGCTTCATGGTGAGCCATCAACTCTTCCACTTCTTTTGGAAAGACAGAATGTCCCGAAACTTTTATCAGGGATTTCTTTCTGTCTCGAATTTCGCAGAATCCGTGCTCATCCATGAACCCGATATCTCCTGTTAACAGCCATCTCTTTTCACCCCAAAATTTCAGATTATCCTCCTGTTCCTTTTGTTTTCCTAAGTATCCTAACATTATATGAGGACCAGCGACACATATCTCACCCGTGTGTTCTACGCCGAAATTATTCCTTTCTTTGGTACCATCACAAATAGGACCTGCTTCGAAATTGTTTGGATCGAATATCGCCCAATCAACACCTGGTACGGGAAGACCTAGTTTTCCAGTTTTATTCGGTCCCCAAAAGGGTGCAACACTCGTAACGGGAGATGTTTCCGTTAAGCCATAACCAACTCTGATAGGACAGAAAATTTCTTCAAAGCCGATTCTGATATGATCGTGTAAGGGACCAGCACCTTGGGTTGCGTATTTTAATTTTTTCCAAAAATCATATTTCTGTTTAAATTCATCAACACCAACCTCGTGGACATAATCAGTTAATCGCTTGAAAAGCATTTCTACACCTGTATACATTATACCTTGAGGAGCTTCTAACTTATTAATAGTTTCGCAAAGAACGTCATCTGAAGGAGGTCTTGGAAAAAGAAGCATTTGCATTCCTAAAGAAAGGGCACCATTCATAACACAGGTCATTCCAAAACTATGGAAGAACGGGATGCTTCCAATTGTAATCATTCCAGGCTCCAATTTTGTCCAAGGCTTTATCATGTATAAATTAGTGATTAAATTGGCATGACTTAACATTGCTACTTTCGGTAAACCTGTTGTACCGCCAGTCATCAAATAAACAGCAGGATCATTCCAAGGATCAATATCTACGGAAATTTCTTTCGGTTCCGTTTTATCAATGACATCCTTCATCCAATAGATTTTATAATCTTCAGTTTCATTCGGAATCTTATCTTTTGCATTAGGAATACCAAGGGCATCAATTGTAGCTTGATCTGCGGTAAGGAAATCAACAAAATTTGTTGGGATCAAGATTTTAACATCCGTTTTAGGTAGGATGGTGCTGGGACCCGCTATATAAAGCATATCCATTAGTACGAGCACCTTTGCCTTGGTCATTATCAAGGAATGTAATAGTTCCATTGGTTTATATGTAGGATTGATTCCTTGAGCAATAGCACCAATATACATACATCCCATGTATGCAACAACAAAGTTTATGGAATTCGGGAGATCAATAGCAACAACGTCACCTTTTTCTATTCCTATATCATGAAGGAACGTGCCAAATTTTTTGGCGTAGTCAAATAAGGTTCTTAGTTTAACTTTTTCTATATATGAACCATACGCGAATACACAAATATCATGATCCCATATGCCGTATTCATCAGCAGATAATATGAAATTGTCCCACATTTTTGAAATCTCAATGCCCTCAACATCTTTAAGTTGTTTCGGAACACCTTCGGGCCAGTATCCTCCTGTAAACCAAACTTTATTCTCATCAACCAGAAATTCTTTATCTTCTAAACTTGTCATATTTCTTTCACGTTTCTCATTTATTTTTAGTAACGTAAGTAAGATTTTTGTTTATTATATGTATTATATAATAATAATTTAACTTGATTTGAAATAATACTCCTATAAAAAATAACACTATTGGATCAATGAAATTCAAGCACCAGCTCAAAGAAGCCTTGAGGGGGATATTGAACGAGGATGAATTGGACTTACTTCCCCGTGGTTTTCAGACTATAGGACCATTAATTATTATTAAATTGAAACCCGAATTAATTGAAAAAAGGGAGATAATCGGGGAAAAGTATTTGGAATTACTCCCATCTATTGAATCGGTATATATCAATGAAGGAATTATTCAAGGTCAATTCAGAAAACCAGAAAACATCGTTTTTCTTGTGGGAGAGGATAATCCAATCGTGACACATAAAGAACATGGCGTGATTTATAAATTTGACATCACGAAAATAATGTTCAGCAAGGGAAATTTAAGCGAACGCAAATATTTAGCAACTCTCGTACAGGACGATGAGATAATTGTTGATATGTTTGCGGGTATCGGATATTTTTCATTACCTATTGCGGAACACGCAAATCCTAAAAAAATTTATTCTATCGAACTTAATCCAGATGCTTATCACTTTTTAGTGGAAAATATAAAGCTAAACGATTTTGAAGATGTAATTACTCCTATTAATGGAAATTGCAATGAGGAAGTTTTAAAGCTAAGTAATTCTGGGGTACTTGCGGATAGAGTTATTATG
>WOR8_10007510_pt1 | contig 10385 bp, 2 predicted proteins | sample DeeMarSeWOR38_10_FD_19890 | JGI IMG/M metagenome (IMG submission 19890)
GTATATCCTGATACCATGCTTCGGGCGATTTTAGTTCTGGAGCGATCGCGCCCATTTTGTCCAATTTGTTCAGATTGTTTTGGGCATCTTCATTCTGCGGTTCGAGCTCCAATACCCGCCGATAAAACACCTTCGCATCCTCAAACTGATGCAATGCAACGCAAATATGACCGGTGATCAGTAACGTTTCGATATCCTGTGGATTGCGTTCCAAAATTTTAACATAGATTTTCAGGGCTTCCTCGACCCTGCCCATTTCAACAAAGTAGAAATCGCCTAGATTCTTGCTGAAATTAAAATTTTCAGGATCTAACTGCACGGCCCTCTCATAGCATTCAAGTGCTTTTTCCTTGTTTCCGCTGCTGTAATAAAGGACCCCCAGATCATTGTAAGCTAAAGCGAATTCAGGATAGGATTCAATCAGACGTTGCAGATCTTCAATGACTTCTTCCGAAGGCTTGCTATTTAGATTCGCCAGAATAGCGGAATATAAAGTCTCAGCGGATTTAAAATCATTATTGGATTTATCCATAGCTACCCCTTCGTTACCTAATGGATAGTAGTGAATCGATGGATCAAATCGGGTATGTTTCATCTCGGAAAGACCATAGGGAGAACCATATGGTTTATCCGCCGGCAACCCCCATTTTTCTTTAAATAGGCCCCAATTTTTATCGAGGCTCTTGTTAAGATCCACTTTTGCGCCGATAAAGGTGCGATGTCCGAAATGGTGAACAAAACAATCCCGGGTAATCCAGGACTGGAAACCGGCAATTGCAGCCCTTAAACTGAAATCATCGTCTTCAAAATTCCCGAGGCCGTAACGGTCGTCCATTGCTCCAATCCTATCGATGACCGAACGCTTGATCAGCATACAGAACCCGACAACTCTCAAGACTTGCTGGGTCTGCCCTGCATGATCATCAGCAAATTTATTTGAAAATTCAGTTAAACCCTTTAAGGTTTGGGTATCATAATCGACCCCTTCCACCCGTTGAGGACCTGAAACATAGTTGGATCGTGGTCCGACGATACCGATCTCGGGTCGCTTCTCGGCACAGGCGAGCATTCGTTCAAGCCATTCAGGAGTCACCACTACATCGTTGTTCATCAAAAGGATATAGGCGCCTTTAGCAGCGACAATTCCCTGGTTGTTGCCGGCTGCGAAGCCTCTGTTTTTCTTGTTTTTAATAATCTTTACCCTAACTGCTTCGTTTCTCAGAGCAATTTCAGATTCAAGGTATTCCAGTGTACCGTCAGTGGATCCGTTATCGACCAGAATTAGCTCAAACGGCTCTTGGGTATGTTTAAAAATACTATCAATGCATTTTTTTGTATATTCAATTTGGTTACAGGTGAGGACAATGATTGAGGTAAATTTTTTAATTAATTCAGTTGAATCTATCAGTTGCTGATTTGCCGATGTTTGCATCTGATAAGACCGGATGCACGCTGCCCCGGTTTTAATTTCTGTTCCATTTGGTTCGATTATTAAATCCGGATTGATTTTGCCCAGCCATTTTTGATGTAGCCGCGCAATGTTATGCTGAACACGACTGAACCGCTCAGGGCCGCTTTGGGATTCGTAATGAAGGACAACACTTTTGGGCTGATAAATTAACAGCCATCCTTTTTCTTGAAATTTAAAACACAAGTCGACATCCTCATAGCCGTTCCAGTACAGTTCGTCAAAGCCGCTCACTGCTTCAAATGCAGATCTTCGAACCAGCAAGCATGCAGCGGTTAGCGCCTGGTAGGTAGAAATTTCATTGGCTTTCGGATAATTTTCATCTTGTTGGTAATAGGCGTGTCGAGCGACTAAAGGATCGCGTAATTTTTGGTTATTAACAATTGCAACTCCTGCATGTTGAATCTTTTTATCAGGAAACAGCATTTTGCTGCCGACACCTGCTACTGATTTATCTTTATCAAGCACTTCAACTAGGGGATTGAGCCATTCGGGTTGAACTTCGGTATCATTGTTCAGAAAAAGCAAATATTTGCCAGATGCCTTACGTGCCCCCTGATTGCAGGCTTTGGCAAAGCCCATATTTTGATTGTTGGTAATTACTTTGATTTTTTCTCTCAAGCTATACAAATATCTAAAGGTTTCATCGGTAGATGCATTGTCAATAATAATAACCTCAAAAAGATCTGGCGGCGTGTTTTGAAAAATTGCGTTCAGGCATCCTTTCGTGAACTCTATCTGATTAAAGACCGGGATAATAATAGAGACTTTCAATTTACTATTTCTTTCTTCTTTTTTCTCAATTGGGCCATTTAATTCGGTAGATCTCATTTTTTGTTTTAAGTATTGATCAGCAAACTTTGACTCCGCAAATAGGGATCGAATTCCTTGGCTGTATTCATTTAAATTTTTAAAAAAAACTCCTCTTGTGACATTGTTTCGACGCATTTCATCTTTCCATTTACGATAGTCGGCATGTTGGATCTCTTCTTTCCCGTCTGTAGCTGTATATGTATGTGGGTCAATAACTGCAGCTTTGCCCCCGGGAAGGTGGAGTCCTATATTTTCATCTTCCATATAAACATTTAAAAGCCCTTTGCATTTAATACGGAAACCATAGTCTCCATCTTCTTCACCATACAGTCCGTAATCCTCACACCAGTATCCAAGCTGTTCTCGAGTTCTCTCTGGAATCAAAATGCAGGCACCCCCCAGATTGCCTTCTGCTTTCACCCGACATCTTAAACCATTAATTTCAGTCAGCGGATAACTTTGAACTTCAAAATTGTATGCGATTGCACCAATTTGAGGAATAGCATCGATCTTATTGATCATATCTGACAGCCAATCATTCTTAAGAATCACGACATCATTATCGAATTTTAGATAGTATTCAGCATCGGATTCTATTTTCCAGGCAAGATTCGATGCTTTCGAAACGCCAACGTTTTCATCCAATAAAAGGAGGTTTTTAATTATGCCTTCTTGATGAAGTTTCTTTAAATATTCTCGGCTGCCATCAGTACTATTATTATCAACAACGGTAATGACATGGGGATATCTGGTATTTTTCAGGATTGACTCGATTGCCTGTTTAGTGAAGTCCAGCCGGTTATAGGTGACCATGGAAATGTTAACATAACTGTTCCTGCTGACCTGGTCTTTATAATAATATCCTGTCGGGATCTTTCTGGAAGGCGGTGGAAATTTATCTTTATATTTTTCTTTTATCAAACTCGTTTCATTGTTACTTTTTTCTTTGGCCCTGTTAACGATTCCCGCTGGATTGTGATAATAAAGTCCTATGAATTTGTTTATATGTTTCATCGAATATTTGGTGGCAAGCCGACACCAGAACTCATAATCCCCGGCTGATTCCAAATTCTCATCAAAATATCCTATTTCATCGTGTACGGATTTTCGCCACATCGGCTGTGGTCCCATGTGACAACCCGAAAGCATGATATCAGATGCATAATTGGGTTTTATACTGTATCCGCAACAAATATGATTGAAGAAATCCTGATTTTCGTAGTTGGTTATAAAAAAATCTCCATACACAAGAGCAATGTCTGGGTTTCGATCCAGTTCGTGCAGGAGGATTTCAAGTGCATCGGGTCTTAAGCGATCATCTGTATTCGCGTTGGTAATATATCTTCCGTGTGCCGCTTTGATACCCCGGTTCCAGGCTTTATATATGGATTCACGCTCAGAGGTTCTAAGATATTTTATGTTTTTATGGTTTTGGGTATATTTTGTGACAATGGCTTTCTCATTCTCCGGGGAATGGCTATCGATTATAATGATCTCCAGCTGGTCACCAATAGTTTGATTTAAAAGATCTTGTATTTTACCTTCGATAAATTTTTCACTTTCAAAGGTTGAAATAATTGCAGACACCTTATAGTTTTCTTTACCTAAAAGATCTTCTTGCCTAATGGCACCCGTTTCATTATTTCGCGGAGTCGATTGCCGGTAGGAGGGACGCGATTCGAGGGGGCAGAAAAATAGGGGGCGCAAATTTCCTTCGCTGTAACCTAAAAATTCATACTTCAATTTAAAGCAATCAAATAACCAGTCATAATATTCAATGGTATCGATTTGGGGATGTGCATGACCTTCGAAAAATAGCCCTTTATTTGTCTTATTTATAATGTAATGAAACAGCTGTTCTCGTTGAGTAAGTTCTTTTGTTCTATATACGGATAGAAAAAAGGAAAAATCGACTTTAGGCGGATAGTATTTATCAATGTGTTTACCGAAGCCCAAACCATTAAAATCCACGTTTAAATAATGTAAATTCGGAAATCCGATTGCTTTCCCGATATCACACGCGACCGCATAGGTATCTTTCATACCCTCGATTCCGATCACTTCCTTCGCTCCGGCTTGCACGGCTTTAATGCAGCTCTGGCCAAGGTTGCACCCAAAATCCATCACGGTATGCCCCTGCAAGACAGACATGTCAATTAAGTCAAAGCGCTTAAGACTCCTCTGCCCTTGCAAACCTACAAACGGGATGGTTTGATAACTGTCAAACCACTGGATTTGTTTAATTTGATGCGCAAGGTTTTGAAGATGCTCCATTTTAATCAGTTGGGCATATTCAGTTTCGAGCATTAAAAGGTAGATGGTTATCCGGGGAAGATGGGAGAGTGCTGCAGCGGCGATCCGCCTGGCCCCATCCACCATAAAAATCATTTTGGGATCTATGTTCGCGCCGACATCGTTTAAAACAGAACCGGTTACATATAGCGGAGGGGTGATATCTTCTCCTTTGGAAAACATTTCCGCATACTTATAAATATCGGCTAACCGATTGGGTCCTTCTGTTGCGGCAAATTCCGGATGGATTTCCTCAGCGGTCGTTGGCTTCAGCATTGCAAAAGACTGATCATTTTGGGCCGATAAAAGGTCACATTCCAACTTAACTGCGACGGTCTTTTGCCAGAGACCTCTTCTCTTTTGAAACGATCCGTTTAGCTTATTGGTTACAATGTGCTGCAATATAAACTCAGCCGCCTTAAATCCTTTTCCAAATTCATGGATACGATAATCCTTCAAACAATGATAGGATGATACCAGCCCGTCTAAAATCTTAACCGGCTTCAGTATTATATATTTTTCCGTATTCCCGGCAGGCGGCTGACTATAGCGTTGAACCATTGTTTGATTGTAATATTCTGACATATTTTAACCTTTGGCTCTGTTTTATGGAATATCTTGATAGCGTTGTTCAGTTGACTTAAATTCCCGGCTTTCATGACTGTTTTCTTGCAATTTTTTTAAGCTTCTCCTCGCGTAATCATTTAAAGGTTCAATTTTAAGCACGCTCTCATAGAAATGAATGGCATCTTTGCAATTCCCAAGCGCTGCACAAATGTGGCCCAAAATTAAGAGTGTAGCAGTATCGTTTGGATTAGATTTCAGAAGGTCAATATATATTTTAACAGCCTCTTCAAAGCGACCCAGTTCCACATAATAGAAATCTGCCAAATTCTTTTTAAAATCTATATTACTAGGAGCAAGTTCTATCGCTTTAGTATAGTGAATTTCTGCTTTTTCCTTATCATTCTGTTTATGATACACGACGGCCAGGTTGTTATGAATCGTGGCATTCTTACTGTTCAAGGCAAGGGATTCAATAAATATTGATTTAGCTTCATTTAATTTTCCTTGGTGGAAAAAGGCTTCGCCTTTATGTATTAATCCATCGATATTATTAAATTTGATTTTATAATTTCTTAAAACAGTTTCATATAGCTCGTTATAGGCCTGGGCTTGAATTTCGAGTGCATATTGATTTTCTGCTTTCGCACGACATCTCTCAGAAAGCTGAAAATGGCGTTCTGGTGATGAAAGCACCCATTTAATTCCTTCAACAAGGGAAAAAGCATCTTTTGGTTTGGCCAAAAAACCTGTTTTTTTGTGCTCGACCATGTCCGGTACCCCACCTACTTCAAACCCAACTACTGGTATGCCACATGCCATAGCTTCTATCACAGTATTAGGAAGGTTATCTTGTAAAGAAGGTAATACGAATACGTCAGCAGCACTGTATGCCATCGCAAGTTGAAATTCATCTAAAATCGTTCCAAGAGAATAAATTGGGTGCGTAGTAAGTCCACGAACACTTTCTGGAAAAGTACCGAATGTAAGAATAATTATTTCAGAACCTTTCGTTGCGGGGATTTTACGAAGAGCCTCTATTAAATACTTAAAACCTTTTCGCAAATTACTTAATGAAGCTGCTCCAAAAAGGATTACATTAGCTTCTTCAGGAATATTTAAAGCTCTGCGGATCTTAGCCTTGGGATATGGCTTATAAATTTCGGTAGGCATCCCATATGGTATCGTTTTAACGGGAAATCGACATAATAATTTACTTCTGGCGGCACATTCACCGAGCCATCGACTTGGTGTTACAACATTTATATCTAGTTTCTGATAGGCAATGAACCTTTTTTTCCAAATATGTTGAGCGAGATCGTTATCACTATTTGATCCTAACTGCGGACAGGCTCTGCATTCATTTTCATATTTTTTACACGTATCAGAATAATGACATCCTCCGGTAAAGGAATTCATGTCGTGCAAGGTCCAAATAATCGGCTTTTCAAGAAAGGCTTTGGGCAAATTGGAAAAATCAATGGTTCCTGCGACCCAATGAAGATTCAAAATATCTGCTTCCTGAATTTCTTTCAGATAATCAAGTTTTGTATCAGATAGTTCATCAGTAAATAACTCTAAAGAATTGGAGTGTTGCGGATAATTTGAAAGTAACTTTTCCCATCTTTCTTTCTGCATCGCATATAATTTTGAGCTATAGGTGGATTCAGTGTCGCACACAATTCGATCAGTAGGAAATGCATCGGGAATTATTTTAACGCTTGGATCATGACTTTGCTTATTCAGCACCAGCATAGTGGAATCAATATGAATTTTTTGAAGACCTTTGTGCAATCGATATGCAGCATTACCGGCACCTCCGAAATCGTGTGTGCATAAATGGACGACCTTAGTATTCTTTGATATTTTATTAGAAGTTTTTTGGGGGATATATGAATTTTGTGGAATATCATAATATTTTCTGAAGTTTTGAGAGATTTTATTATTAATTATGATGTCATTTGGATATCGAGTTGGCTTAAAATCAGCAACGCGCGGGACAAACTTATTTGTTTTGCTGCAATGCACACCAGTCCCATCCATTCCGATGTTATTAATATGTGATAAGATCGGGTAAATATAGTAACCCCTATTGAGGTAAACAGAAATCAACCAATTCAAAGTCCAAACATCTTTAAGTTCTCCACTTATTATCTTTCCAAGCAGATAAGGAATGTCAGTCCCACCTTGCTCAAGATCAATGTTTTCTTTAACAGCCCTTTGATAAGCCGTTGACAGATCAGACTCAAAGTTCTCCCATCGACTTTTCCATGTCGCCCAGCCCCAACTTCCAATTCTAGGAAAGAAGTAAAGGTCATATGGATAATTGTTTAAAATAGAATCAGCAATAGGTACCGTATATCCACTTATACCGAAAACATCCTCATTGTTTGAATATTTATCTAAACAGGTTTCAATAAAATCGAAAAAATATTTTTGGGGTACACAGTCATCTTCTAAAAGAATCATTTTATTAAATTTCTGAAATACAAAATTGACAGCTGATATAATTGAGGCTGCTAATCCAAAGTTTTTATCTTGTTCAATAATGGTTGGATTAATCCAATCGATTTTTTGCAACAACATCCTTGTTTCATAGAGGCTATAAAGATCTTCTTCAGATTTAGGGCCATCAGAAAATATAAATAGATTCTGCACATCATGCTCTTTTAGGGCCTTTATTACTTTTTCGGTATGTATAGGTCTATTGTATGTGATTAAAATGACAGGAGTCTCATTCATAATTTTCCTACTTTTTTTCAGCCTTTACCCAAACAGTTGATTCCTTAAATTCATAATCAAATCTATCTTTGTTAGGACCAATTGCCTTCGTTTTAAAACCTGCGCACTCCAATAACTGGTAAATGTCTTTATAAGTAAAAAAGTGGAGATGACCACCGTCATATGGAAATTGGTCGTTACTAGTTTTTGGAAATCTTCGGGAACGGATTAAATCTTTTAAATATTTTTCATATAAAATATTTGGAGTACTCAAAACTAATTCGCCATCGTATCTTAAGACTCTATAAATTTTTTTTATCACAGCAAAGGGTCGTAAACATGTTCAAGCACATCTAATGCTACAGCAAAATCAAAAAAGTTGTTATCAAATGGCAGTTCATCTTTATCTAAATCTACCTGCTTGGCAAAATTATAGACTTTATTGGCTTCAAAAATAGCGTTTTCACTAATATCGATTCCATAAAATTCTAAATTTAAATTAATGAAGTGAGCTAATGTTCCCCGACCGCAACCTACATCTAATAATTTATTATTGCCATTAAATTTTAGATCCGATTTTATATAATTGGCACAATATTCTACTCTACCTTTTCCATCATTTTTTAGCCAATTATGATTATTAAGTTTTATTTGCCAAAGCTTATTATATTGTTCTTTGGAACCTCCTTGGTCAGTAAATTTATTGGAAATTTTTGAATCAGGATCTACATGGATGTTTTGGTTTTCATTATTTGATCTAAATTGTTTATGTCTGCGATGAATTGTGAACTCAAAAGAACCTTCCCATAAAAGCATAGTATTGATTTTATCCGCTTTTAAGTAAATTAAGGCAGAAAACGCTTTTTCACGCGCTGTTTGAGGGGCGACATGCATGTTCATCAAAATGTCATTTTGTAATCCCTCAATTTCCTCCGGAGAATATTCCGTAAAAATTAGCTTATTATTATCTTTCTCAATTGCCCAGCGGTGATTACTTATTTTGGCACTATTTAGCCATATATCTTTTCCTCGGGTAGGACTTTCGATGAATCCTCGCTTACCAACCCGCATAAGCTCTGCGCATGCCTTGTCGGGGTCAGTGACATGTTCTAGAACATGCGAGCAATACACGAAATCAAATTCATTATCTTCAAAGGGCAACTTCTCCAGATTACACTCATAAATGGGTATTCCATCAACATGCTTAAATGCCACCCCGGCTCTTCCAAAATTATCATTTTCTGTTGTGATATCCACCATATGGGTCGCAAGATGGAAGGGAATATTACCACTGCCAACGTCCAATACTTTATCTGAAGCCTTAATGCTGAAATTATAAAATCGAGATTGATACAGTGAATACCTATCTATGTTTTTAAGTTTTTTATATTGATCATACAATTCTGATAGAATTTCAATTGCCTTTCTTGGATAAGCAATGCTCAATTGCTCGTAAATGTCGAAAGCTTCAATTAATTTGCCTTTTTGGTAAATTTCTCTCGCGTAGTCTAACAATTTTATTCCCTGGTCAACATCGTATTTTAGAATACGCCGCCGACCAAACTGCTGCGAGTGTGGAAAATCATACTCGCATTTATTGCTTTCTTTGAAATCATTCATGAACACCTGCTTTTTATTTTTGACTTCATATTTGTCACTTTCATTTATCGGGTTAAGGCATTCATAATTTCGTTAATGGTGGCCGTGTAATGAGGTCTGGTATTGCGAAAGGGTTAATTTAAGCCATAACTATGGAAGTCATCCCAAGGACTCAATTTTAGTTCTTTCTGCAAGCAAATTTATGCTTGTGCAAGTCCAATTTTGGACTAGCCGTTTTGATTCCTGGTTCAGTCTTGGAAGCACTCGCCGTGAAAATTTGCTGTTAAAACATTTTGTTAAGACTGAATACTGCGCTAAAAAGTTAGCAATATATATGCCACCCCTACCAATTTAAATTTATTCTTTATTACAGTTAGTTATGGAATATACGCCTGCTAATCATAGGTAAAAAAGTCAAAATCCTGACGGCAGGCTTGAAAAACTTACCTATCCAAACGTTACATGCAGATATTCATACCGGCATTTGCGCTTAAGCAACTGAAATTATGTTAAAATAAAAATCTAAAGATGCTTGGGCAATTTACCGATATAAACTATGGATAGGCGTTTATTCGGATAGGTGCAAATATGGAATTTTTAAGTATTGGAAATACCGACATATTCTCAGCGACGATCCAGCAACCCGCCCAGCTGGAATCGCTGGCCAATAATGCGCTTTCAAAAGGTATCGATTTGTATCGGCGGCAGGACTATGAAGGTGCCATCAGAGAATTCCGCCGCTCGATCGGCCTGGCGCCGAACTCAACGTATTCAACCGATGCCTCCAGCTATATGGCGAACGCTTATGTGGCGCTGGGCGATAATGACGGAGCAATCAAAGCCTATAAAGACGCCATTCGCCGAAGCCCCAATCGCGATGATATTTACATCAGTTTGGGCAACCTCTACTTTTCCGGCGGCAAATATG
>WOR8_10009201_pt1 | contig 10385 bp, 6 predicted proteins | sample DeeMarSeWOR38_10_FD_19890 | JGI IMG/M metagenome (IMG submission 19890)
ACATGTGGTTCTTAACGTCAAGACCCTCATCCTGGCACTTTTTCACAATAGCAGTGCTTTTTACCCCAAGCTCCTTAGCCAAAATGTAGACTCTTGTAGTAGCCAAAAAAACTCCGATTTCTATAGAGCGTTTAAGTGTTGCTATTCCTTATCTGCCGGTTCCTGCTGGTTGTCTTCTTCATCCTTTTGCTGGTCCGGTTCATTTTCGGTCTCTTTCTGTTTTGACTCAGCGGCCAATCGCTTGGCCTCTTCGTTTGCGGCCACGACCATTTGTTCTGCTGTTTCCGGGTCAATATTCAGCTCGTTAACCAGCGGTTCGGTTCCTACATCATCTAAATCCAGAACGGAAATAACACCCAGTGCAATCAACTTGTCAACGACCGTATCATCAGCAGCCTCTACATTTTTGATACAACTTGTCAATCGTTCAATGCCCTGATTATATTCTTCCGGCATGAGTATATCGATATCCCATCCGGTCAGTCTCGCAGCCAAACGGACGTTTTGGCCGTGCTTACCGATGGCAAGGCTGAGCTGGTCCTCATCCACAACAACTGTTGCTTTTCCCAATTCAAAGCACAGCGCGATTTCACTGACTTTTGCCGGCATCAAAGCATTTGCGACCAGTACCTGTGATGACTCGTTCCATCGTACAATGTCAATTTTCTCCCCGCCAAGCTCATCAACTATGTTTTTAATTCTACTGCCTCTTACACCAACGCAGGCACCCACAGGATCGACTTTTTCATCGATGGAAGCTACAGCCACTTTTGTTCGGTAGCCCGCCTCCCTCGCCAGTGCCCGTATTTCGATGATATTTTCAGCAATCTCCGGCACCTCCAGCTCGAACAATCGGCGGATAAAATCAGGATGCGTTCGAGAGAGAATAATTTTGACCTGATTGGAAGTTTCTTTTACATCAAGAATCAGGCATCGAATTCTTTCACCCGGCCGATGAGACTGGCCCATTATTTGTTCGCCTTTTGGCATGAAGCCTTCAGCCCAATGGCTCAGATTGACTGTAAGTGTTCCTCCTTCGTATCGCACAACCGAGCCGCTTATGATTTCCCCTTTTCTCTGGACGAACTCGGCATAAATACTATCCCTCTCATCGGCCCTTATCTTTTGGATCATTACCTGTTTTGCTGTCTGAGCGGGGATTCGTCCGAGTTGCCTGATATCGATTTGTTCATCGTCCTTTGAGGCTGAAACCTGCCCGGTGGCACGGTCGATGTTTACGACTATGTTGCTTTCCGGCTCGCCAAAATGCTTTCGGACCGCTGAGACCATAGCTTCTTCCAAATCGACGAATAAGGATTCTTTGTCGATATTTTTATCGCGTGCGATGTTGTCGACAATTCTGATAAGTTCCTGATTCATTCTTCTTTCTTTTCCTAATTTACACTTTTTATATAATCCAAAAAAAAGTGGAAACCTAAGGGGTTTCCACTTCAAAAATGCCCAAAACAAATCGAGGTTTTAGCAATCCTTACCTTACATCGGTCTCCTCCCATAGGGCACCCATTTTGTCATCTGCCGCAAAATGGGGAGCCAGTAACAAACCTCGTTCGTTTCCCGACACTGAAGCAGAAACACCGATTTCCAAGCCACCATATGCGCAAAAACGCAGCCATGCAGATCAATTGTTCGTTTAGTCTGCACTGTTCGCTAATCCTGTCAATACCATTTCAAGCGCCGCCTTAATTTAAAGTTTAGCTTTGGTAGCCGTTAATCCTTATAACCAAACTTATTATGATAATCGTCAAACTGTTCAATAGCAATAATTTTTTTGCCGAATTTGTATAATTTCCAGCCAAAAATCGACAAAAAAGCATGTTAAACGGTTAAAGAGCGATAATAAAGGCGAAAACGGGCTAAAAAGTGCAAATATTTGTGCAGGTATAGCTTTTTGGGCGTTTCTAAAAAAGTCTTTTCCAGCCCAATTTTGTACGGCTTTCTCTTTTGAATATCCCCGATTAAGCTGCTGACTTTACCAGTTTAGCCGGAAAATTTGACATCTGATTTTAGGTAGTTTATCTAACTTTATAAGTAATAAGGCCTTAGCTCAATAATTGAAGATAATCTGCAAAAATTTCTGGACAAATACGGTTTTTATATTCACACTAATCCCGATAGATAATGCAAGTTTTGTACATAATCTTTGTTTATGACAGAAATAATGAGGGTAGATGAAAGCCAAAATCGATATTTGCAACTTGCATAAGTGTTTCATGCTTTGTGAAGTTCCAAAACATTAAGGACCGTTAACTCAAATCGAAAGGAAGGAGTGAATCATGAAAAAATATTGGATGATTGTGGCTTGCAGTTTTTGTTGGTGTGCATTGCTGATTTCCTTGCTATGTACGAGACCGGCATATGCTGCGGGTGGAGAAAAACTGACTTATATTGACCTTATCAACCGGCTTACAGATTTGGAGCAGTTGGCTGTATTGCCCGCTCCGGGCGAAAAGTGCCAGCAGTGGTCAAGCTACGACAGGGCGAGCAAATACGATAAGGCATCCGGCAAATACGTCAACTGGTTCGCCAACGGCGACGGCAACGGAATTATCCGCAAGGAGGGCAACACCCAGGTTTTTGCCGAGATGGAAGGACCGGGCGTTATCTGGCGGATATGGTCGGCACTGGCCAATCAGGGCCATGTAAAGATTTATCTTGACGGTGCCGCCGAGCCCGCGGTTGATTTGCCTTTCATAGGCTACTTCAACCGCCAGAATGAGCCCTTTACTCACGAGGCACTTGTACATATGACCGCCCGCGGTCAGAACTGCTACGTTCCAATCCCCTATCAAAAATCCTGCAAGATAGTCGGAGAAGGCGACTGGGGCAGGTATTATCATTTTACCTACACGACCTATCCAAAAGGAACTATCCTACCCACCTTTAAACGGCAGCTTTCAGCCGCCGAATCCGCCGCCCTCGACAAGGCCGCAACAATCCTTACTCAGAGTGGGCATTACCCTTCAGGAAAGCCCGGGCGCCAAAAGACCGTCCGTGTCAAGGTATCTCCGGGTGAAATCAGGGAAGTCGCAACACTAAAAGGGCCAAGAGCGATAACCGCGATGAAGATCAATATGGATTTCCCCGAATCGCAGGACGACCGAAACATTCTGCGAGAGCTTGTATTGCAGATATACTGGGATGGTGAGAAAGAGCCGAGCGTCTGGGTTCCGTTGGGCGATTTCTTTGGTTCTTTGGTACGGCCCCAGGTGTGAACAAATACAAGTCGCTGCCCCTCGGTATGACCGAGGACGGTTTTTACAGCTTTTGGTATATGCCGTTTGCCACCTCGGCCGTTGTCCAGATTCGCAACGATGGTGAAAAAGCGCAGACTGTAATGTTCTCGGTCACACAAGCACCTCTGACAAAGCCGATTGAAACGCTTGGAAGGTTTCACGCCAAATGGCACCGCGACGCCTTCCTGCCTGAAGAGCCCGGCCGTGATGCATCCCCGCATTGTGTCGACTGGACAATGCTCAAGACCGAAGGCCGGGGCCGGTTCTGCGGTGTTATGCTGCATGTCTGGAATCCAAGAGGCGGATGGTGGGGCGAAGGAGACGAGAAATTCTTCGTCGACGGCGAAAAATTCCCTTCGACCATCGGCACAGGCTCCGAAGATTACTTCGGCTACGCCTGGTGCAACCCGACTCTTTTCCAGAATTGCTACCACAATCAGACAATAAGCATGAACAATAAAGGTCACGTTTCCGTGAACCGCTGGCATATCACGGACAATATCCCCTTCCATAAATCATTCGAGGCCGCAATCGAGAAGTACTATCCGAACGGCAAGCCCACACTTTACGCCGCCACTGCGTACTGGTATCAGGCCGCCGGACAAACCGATCCTTACAAGCCTGTGCCTGTTACTGAACGCAAGGGTTACTGGGGCCAGATAAAGGTCTTCCGCGTCAAAGGCGCGCTTGAAGGCGAGAAGCTAAAGGTCCTCTCGAAGAGCGGCGGCAATCCCCATCAGCAGGATCTCAGCGTCTTCGGCTCAAAATGGAGCGGCGAAGCACACCTGTGGTGGATTGACGCCAAGCCGGGCGACACGTTGGAAATAGCAGTCCCCGTCGAAAAGACCGGCATGTACAGGCTTAAAACACAACTCACCAAGGCCATTGATTACGGCATCCACCAACTCTATCTCGACGGCAAAAAGCTCGGTGAGCCAATCGACCTGTTTAACAATGGTGTTATCCCGACAGGTGCCCTCGACCTGGGAGTCCACAAGCTCGAAAAGGGACAGCACGTCCTAAAGGTCGAAATCGTCGGAGCAAACGAAAAGGCCGTGAAGAAATATATGTTCGGAATCGACTATTTACTTTTGGAGGATATTACCTCCGGTTTCTTTCTGCCGGAGAATCCGAAATATACCATACTTGATTCCGCCCGGGACTCGGTGCGTTTTGCGGAGGGCACCCTCGTCCCTTTTGACGGTAGGCTGGCCTGTAAATCAAGCTTCGTCGATAAAGACGGCAAGATTATGGGCTGGCACGATTTCGGAAACCTCGAAGGCCCCGGCTGGGCGGCAAACGCCGTCGGAGGGGCATACGAGCTATATTCCTATGCTAAGTATACGAAAAACGAGCAGCTTGCTGAAAAAGCTCTCAAGCTGCTCGACCACGTACTCGAAGACGGTTTCATCGACTACGAAACGGGATTTATCACCGGCTACCGCCTCACTACAACCAACAAGTTCTGCCTTAATTACCAGCATAAAAGCAACTGGTTCTGTCCCGGCTCAATGGCCAAAATCGCATACCAATTGCTCATCTTCAGTGACCTTCTGTCCGTGAGGACTCCCAAGGAGGACAATCCGCGAAGAGACAAAATGCGGCAAGTCGCCCTGAAAAACGCGCGTTGGATAGAAAAGAACGTCAAACCCACCTCCAACGGCTGGTTCCCGCGGCGCTGCAAGCCATCCGGCGAACACTTCCCCCAAAATGCCTACGGTGATTCGGACATCCTCTTCGAAAAAAGTGCCGACGGTCTTTTCATCATCCAGCTTATGACCGAACTGACCAAAAAGGGTCTTGCCGATTACACCGGTGAAATCAAAAAGCGAATCAAGGTTTTCATGGATGCCGGGGGAATTTTTGGCTCCATTAACCACGATACTTACGATCATCACGAAAACGTTGCCTACTCCGTCGCGTTCAGGGTCCTGCGTCAGGCGGCCCAACTGCTCGACGACGATGAAATCCGCACCTTTGCCTATGACAAATGCCTCGCGGGCCTCGACCAGTTCAAGATGACAAACGACCGAAACGGTGTTGCAACCAAGGGCCTGCTCTGGATGGAGAAAACCTGGGACACGGCTTACCTCTGGGAAAACGCCGAAGCCGCCCTGGCCTATTTTGAAGCCTATAAAGATGTGCACAACGAGCAGTTTCTACGGGACGGTCTGACAATCCTGCGTGCAATCGCAAAGCACCATCACGGCGACAAGGGTTTCCTCACTGAAGGTGTGGACTGGAACAATCATGTAGGCAAACAGCATCATTTTGATGGGGCCGAGTTCGGAGACATCAAGTATACCGAGCCTTTGCTGAATAATTTACATATTGTGGAGCCCACGCTGCTGGTTATTAAAATCAAAGACGGGGCACAAACAAGCAATTGATTATGGTGTTGTTGATTCCCTGTTTGCTGTATCGTGCGACTATGTCCGAACGAAGCTTGTTAAAGAACATTACGCATTGCAATATCGTCTGAAGTACAAGGTACAGGGATTTGCTATGAAACGGGGACGAGGCGTAGCGTTAGTTTTTTCTGTGTAATAGTTATTTTTTCCAAACGTACTTTCTGATCCACATCGTCAAAAATATCCCTGACGTTGAAGATAGGTTCAAAGGATTCATCATTCAGTAATGACGCTGCAATCCTGGCCCGTAAATTCTCGGTATCTACATGGACGGTTGCGAGTCTGTCAGCATACATTTTTTTGGCCATCACTCTGGCAAGAGGTGTGACATTCATAGCGCCAATTTTTATTTTCTCCACCCGCAGGTGTAAGAGGCCTTCTTCATCAAGGCTTGGTTTGGCCACAATCGTAACGACCAGGTCTGCGCCTTTAATGCTTGCCGTTCCCATCAATACGATTTTATCGGGCACGAAAAATACCGTAGGTGCGGATAAAAGGACTCCGTTGGATTCCTGCGGCCATTGAAGTCGAGCGATTGCTTCGTTTATCCCCTTCTGGATTATTACAAGATCAAACGGTTCACGGCGTTGTGCACCGTTGTGAAGCTGAGGCAGCAATACGTTTGACAGATAGGGGCTGACCTGGCCTTGATTGCTGCCGGCCGGATTGATAACAAGCGGCTTATAGCGAGCGGGCTTATAAAACAGCAAATAAAGAATAATAATAGCCAGAGCCAGATCAATTAAGAGCCAATATCTCTTTTTGAATTTCCTTTTTTTGCGAGTTTTTGGTTTAGTTTCTTTATCTTTATTACTCATAATCATTTTCTACCTTGCCCGAAGTTACCTGTGTGATTATAATTGATTTTTGAAAATTTACTATGGAATATTTGCAATTGTTCAAAATTGTTAAGACTGTTTTTTGTAATCGTTTAGAAGGGAATTGACAAATGTCGAGTCATTTTGGTGATCGTCTTTTTGACGCCGTAAAGGGCAGGAAAACTTCATTGGTTGTCGGTTTGGACCCCGTTTACAGCAGGCTCCCCTCGGCGATAAGAAGTCATCGCCAGATGAACGACGAGTTTGATGCGAATGCCGCGGTGGATGCAATCTTCGATTTTTGCACGCAGACGATGCGAATAGTAGCACCAATGATACCGGCCGTGAAGATAAATATAGCCTTTTTTGAAAAGTATCTCTGGGAAGGCGTAGAGACTTACTATGCTTTGATTTCGGAGGCCGACGATCTGGGCCTGGAAGTAATCGGCGACGTCAAAAGGGGCGATATAGGCCATACGGCGGAGCTTTACGCCGCTGCTCATCTGGAGAACCCGGAATTAGCCGGCCTTGAGGATACTCTTGCACCGGATGCTATAACCGTCAACGGCTATCTCGGAACTGATGGTATTGAGCCTTTTGCGGAAATGGCGACAAAGCAGGGCAAAGGACTTTTCGTGTTGGTACGCACCAGTAATCCTTCCGCCGCGGAAATCCAGGATTTTGCCGATGCTGAAGGCCTTAAAATGTACGAAAGGCTTGCTGAAGTCGTTGGCCGAATTGCCAATAACGCCGAGAGAATCGGAAAAAATGGCTATAGTAACGTCGGAATGGTCGTAGGGGGCACTGCACCGGAGATAACAACTGCTCTGCGGCAACAGTATGATAAAGTATGGTTTCTCGTGCCTGGCTACGGCTCACAGGGCGCTTCTGCCGTAGACTGTGTGAGATTCTGCAAACCCGACGGCACCGGAGCATTAATCAACGCATCACGCTCGATAATCTATGCCTACGAAAAGCCGAAATATAAGGACCAGTTCGGCGATGACTGGAAAAGATGCATTGAGCAGGCGGTTATCGACGCAAAAGTGGACCTGGCAAGTGCAATGCAGACGCTGATATGAACGAGCAGTTCTTTGCAGGCAAAAAAGTACTGATTATGGGTTTGGGGCGCTTTGGCGGCGGAGTTGATGCCGCTAAGTTTGCGGCTAAAGCCGGGGCGAAAGTAATAATAACGGATTTGGCTTCGCGCGAGCAGCTCAGCGATTCGATAAAACAGCTCGAAGAGTTTGGTGATATTGAATTTCATCTCGGCTCACACGATCCGGTAGATTTTGAACAGGCCGATATTATCATCGTCAATCCCGCGGTGCCGTGCGATAATGAGATTCTCGAATTCGCCCGCCGCCCTAAGAAATTCATTACATCCCAGATAGGCATATTTTTCCAGCTTTGCCCTGCGAAGATAATCGGTATAACCGGGGCCAATGGCAAAAGCACGACAGCGGCACTGACGGCCCATCTGCTCAAGAGTGCCGGAAGAGAGAAAGTATGGCTCAGCGGCAATATCGGAAATGAGCCGTTATTAACCAGGTTAGACCAAATCGTCCCTGATGATTTAGTTGTGCTGGAGCTGTCAAGTTTTCAGATAGAACAATTAGCTCAAATCCAAAAAGCACCGGTAGTTGCACTTTTAACAAACCTTACACCTAACCATCTCGACCGCTATGGCACATTCGAAAATTATTGTGCCGCCAAGGAAAATATCTTCAGGTTTCAAAAGCTGGACGATAAATTCCCCGCCGTATCTATCTTCAATGCCGAAGACAAAGTTGGTGCGGAATGGTTTGAAAAATACAAAAAAGATGCTGGCAGGATTTGCATCACATTTTCAGCCGACCATATAAGTGAGCAAATCCGCGAGAATTTCCCCTTGCCGGGCCGGATTAATCTTTCGAACCTTGCCGCCGCTGTTGCTGTTACCCGACATTTTGGCATTGCAGATGACCAACTCAGAGGCCCGTTGCCGCAGTTTAAGGCGCTGCCACATAGGCTCGAATTGGTTGCGAAGATAAATGGCGTTTCCTGGTATAACGATTCGAAAGCTACCACGCCCGAAAGCGCAATCGCGGCATTGGAGGCCTTTGGGCAGCCGATGATTGTTATTGCCGGCGGATATGATAAACATGTTGCTTTCGATGAACTCGGCAAAACAATAGCCGAGAAGGCAAGGGTAGCTGTTTTGATCGGTCAGACCGCCGAAAAAATAGCAGATACGATTAGGTCTTGCCCAAAAAGCCAAACCCGGATTGAATTTGTCGACTCTCTTTCTGAAGCCGTCCAATTGACGAATCGACTTGCAGAGAGCGGAGATGTTGTCCTGTTAAGTCCCGCCTGCGCAAGCTACGATATGTTCGATAATTTCCAGCAGCGGGGGCAGGAATTTTGCAGGCTTGTACAACAAATCAGCGGCTAATTTCGAGAAGAATATCTACAAATGCACACAAAAAAGCCGCGTCAAACCAGTCCAGCTGTTAAAACGCTTACGCGAAGCACAGGAAGCGACATGCTGTGGTGCCTGCCAAAAAGGCGGGTAGTGGCATGCCGCGATGAGCATCGTACAGTTTCACGCAAACACGACAGTGACGGAGTGAGTAAAGAAAGTGCGAACCGCAGGTAGAAATGCAGTTGAGGGGAATTGGAGAATTTGAGCATTAGAACAGTTGAACAGGGCAGGCCAAATAAATGATTCCTTCGGCATTGCTCAGGACAAGTAATGATGAGTGATTATTGATTAATTTTTTGAGATTCTTCCCCTTCAACTGCGCTCAGATCAGGCAGAGAATTTTGGTATCATCAGCAAATGTTAGAACATTGGGTCAATTTTCACGTCACTGAACCTTTTGTCGATAATGGGGGTATCGAGGGGCAAGGGGATACGATTCAAATCAACGATATCTCCATCGACCACCAATTCAATGTCGATTCGAGCCCTTCTGATATTAATTAGGCTTCTTATATTACTTGGTGTTTTACCGGAATATTCCTTTGCCTTCTTTTTTGTGTAAGGGGTCCATTTATCATTTTCGTATAGCACGTATTTAGGCAGGGCACCGGATTCGGACTTTATGTGATCGGGCCAGGGTGGGCCAATTTTGAGGAATTTTCCATCGCGGATATGCGCTTCTGCCCCCGGAGGGTACTGTGTGCCTTTGGGAGTGATTAGTGTTCCCGTGAGAGGAGAGAAGATGCGAACGCCGGCTTTGATTTCGCCCAAACTTTTGTCAGGGCCGCTCAATAGTATGAGCGGGGCTTTGCTGCTCTTTACGGCGAGAATATGCGGCCATGCAGCTTCAAATTCGGCCCGAGAGGTAAATGGAATTACATGGATGGCGCCTCGTTGAGAATGTACCATTGTGTGCGCTTGTTTTCGCAGCGGCTCCAATTGTTTTGGCCAGTTCTTAGGCCAAGCTCCCTCATTAGTCACTTCATACAGCGCATACACGGAATACGCCGCACAAAGGGCGAGAACGACAACGATGACGAAACTAAGCTGTTTGAGCGTTTTCATAATGATCTCCTTTCTTATTGCACAAAGTTCAAATCTGTTGCTTTTCGGAGGACCTTCACTTACGGCCCGAAACGTCTGATGCAACGATCACAAAGAGTCTTTGCCGTTGACGCCGGATTTTAAACTCAAAAGTTGCCCACAACAGGCCGGGATAAGCCTGTAGCCTGATCCCGGGATCATGCTCAAGCGCAAATTCGACGGATCAGGTCTTGTTTTTTGCATATTTCTATTATAAGTGACGATTCTGAACACAGAAGGTTGACATTTTTTTTTCGAAATTTTTCGGCTTTTTTCCGGAGAGGTGTGTTGCTTCTTATGGTAATTGGGGGGTACATTTTTTAGGCCGGGGATTGATTATAGGAATATGTTTGTC